>JAEEGK010009139.1_pt1 | contig 23220 bp, 17 predicted proteins | sample 8958771 | NCBI WGS metagenome assembly JAEEGK01 (sample SAMN16246547, study PRJNA631951) | gut metagenome | biome: gut microbiome; feature: rumen; material: SC-attached | host: Bos | place: Iran: Karaj | collected 2018-10 | reverse complement strand
AGATATTCTAAAAAAAAAAATATTATAACCAAGCAGTAATAAAAACTAAAAAAAAATATAAAAAAAATATAAAAAAAATGAGTAAAGTAGAAGAATACGACAAAGAATCAGGAACAAAGCGTTACTGGATATCAAACAAAAATGGAATGTCAGCAGCATTTCTTGAACGTGGAGCAACAATAACAACAATAAATGCTCCAGACAAAAACAACAATTTTGAAAATGTATTAATAGAATTACAAAATTGGAAAGAATACTTAAACAATGGTCCATATATAGCAGTAGTACCAGGTAGATATGCAAATAGAATAGCAAAAGGTAAATTTACAATAGATGGAAAAGAATATCAATTAGCAAAAAATGATAATGGTAAAAATCATCTTCATGGTGGTAATGTTGGATTTGATAAAAAAAATTGGACAATGAAAGAATTAAAAGATAATTCAATTACTTTTGAATATATTAGTCCTGATGGTGAAGAAAATTTTCCTGGTACTTTAAAAGCTACTGTTAAATATACTTTAAATGATGATAATTCATTAGAAATTTTATATAATGCTGAAACTGATAAAACTACACATTGTAATTTAAGTCAACATGCTTATTTTAATTTAAGTGGTAATTATAAAAATCAAAAAATTGATAATTATTCTGTTAGAATTAATGCTGATGGTATTACTGAAATTGATGATGAATTAATACCAACTGGAAAAATTTTACCTGTTGAAAATACTATTTTTGATTTTAGAAAAAGTAAAAAATTAAAAGAAATTAAAGACTTTGCATATGATCATAATTTTTGTTTAAATAAAAAAGGTGATAAAGAATTATTTAGTGCTGCTGAAGTTTATGATGATGAAAGTGGAAGAGTTTTAGAAATTTTTACTAATTATCCTGGATTACAATTTTATACTGCTAATTTCTTAGATGGAAGTAATACTGAAAAAAATGGAAGTAAATTAAGTAAACAAAGTGCTTTTTGTATGGAAACTCAATTTTATCCTGATTCACCTAATCATCCTGAATTTCCTTCTACTCTTTTGAAACCTGGTCAAAAATATGAAATGAAATCTGTTTTTAAATTCTCTGTTAGGAAGTAATTTACTTTTTTTTTTGATGTTTTGATAATATTTTAAGAATTTGGTTTTTTTTTTTTTTTGGTTTAATTTATTATTTTAAAGGTAGTTTAAGAATTTTATGGAGTTAATTTTAATTTTTTTTTTTTTTCTTTTTGGTTTTAGTTTTTTTTAATTTCTTTTATATTTTGGTTTTTTTTCTCCTTATTTTATTTTTTTCTAAAATTTTTTTATTTTGTTTTTGTTTTAAAAAAAGAAACCTCTTTTTAATTAGCCTGTTAGTTGTTCAAAGTATGTATTATTTAAATATTATTTTCTCTTATTTCAAATATCTTTTATTAAAAAAATAAAAAAAAGATTAAAATATTTTTTAACGCTATATAAAATGATTTTAATTTAACATGAATTATAACTTTAATTATGAATTTTTGTCTATTTATTTAAATTTATCATTAGCAATTTTCTTTTTCTATTATAATTTTTAATTTCATATAAAATTAAAAAATTTTTAAAATCAAATATTACTATTTTATTGTTAAAAAATTGATTAATTAACATGGAAAATCTACATATTCCTTTAATTACTTCTAAGGAACTATTTTTTCAACAAAAAATAAATATGAATTTTAAAATTAAAAAAAATGATATTAACAAGAAAAAAATCTTCATAGTTATAAATAATTAATTATCCAAAATTTAAAAGAGCTCTCAAAAATGTTATTCATCAAATAATTCTAAAAAAATAAAATCTTAAAGGTTAATAAAACTATATATTAATATTTTTTTAAAATTAAATTCCATATCTAAGATAAATAAAAAAAAATTTTAATATTAATAAAATTTTTCATATAAATTTGTAATTGTCCATATTTAATATTTATTTCATTAATGCCAATTAAAAATAATCTCAAACTAGGAAATACAACACCACAAGCATTATTTTCAATAACATCAACAACACCAAGTAGTAAATCTTTATTAAATCATAAAACAAAACGTCCAATTTATAATTCAGATCCTTCTGAATTAGGAAATAGATGTTCAATATGTTTAGAATATGAAAAATATTCAAAGGAAAAATGTATTAAATGTATTAATTGTAATAGTACATTTCATGTTAAATGTTATTTAGATAATAAAATTTCAAATATAACATCAATTGAAAATTTAAATGAATTCATATGTGAAAGATGCAATTTAAATAAGGAAAATTATAATTCAATTCAATGTTTTTTATGTGGAAATGAAAAAGGAATTATGAAAAAAATTGAAAATGGTTTTACACATATTTATTGTTTGAAATTAATTAAGGAATTAAATAAAGATAAAATTGAACAATTAAGACAATGGAGATATAATAATAAATGTAAATATTGCAAAACAATAATTGAAAATATTCCAGTTATTAAATGTGCTAATTCTAAATGTAAAAGTCATTATCATATTAAATGTGCTATTGATTTATATTTAATTTTTAATATAAATTTTCAAAAAGATTTTTATAAAACTGATGGTTATGTAACTTTTCATTGTACAACTCATAATGTAAATTTAGTTAAGGCTTATCAAAAATTTATTTCTGATAATAATGAAAATGATAAAACAAATAATATTACTGAGAATATTAAAGTTCAAAAAATTAATGAGATTCCAAGTCCTATTAAAAATATGGAAATAGAAGTTAAAAAAATTGGCAATGATTTAATTAATAATAATAATATGAATTTAAAAAAGAATGAAAGTATATCAAATGAAAATAATAATTTAAATGAAAATTTGAGTTTAAAGAAAGATGATAAAGGAGAAATTGAAAAAAAAATTTTGAAGGAAGAGGAAGTAATTAAAAGAGAATCAATTAGTATTAGAGATTATTTAATGGAAAATGAAAATAATAAGAAAATAAGTTCAAATAATGATTTAAAAAATAAACAAAATGATTATAAAGATATAAAGGAAAAAGATAAAAAAAATAAAGAGGAAAAAGAAATAAAGAAAGTTGAAAAAAAAGAAATTGAAATTAAAAAAGTTGAGTTTAAAATTCAATCATGTGATAATAAAATTAATAATAAAAATGAACATAATTTAAATAAAGAAGAATTAAATAAAGAAAAAACAAAGGAAATTAAATCAATAAATGATGAAGTCAAATCTGATAATCAAAATATAATTGAAAAAAACAATATTGAAAATTCAAATGAAATAAATAATAGTCCTAATGAAGGTGAAAAAAAGAAAAAAATTTATTATAATTGGCATATTAATTTAGGTATTCAAAATATTAAACCACCAAAAAAAAATGTAAATACAAATATTGATATTTTTCAAATATTTAATCAATTAAATAAAAATAGTACTCTTCCTGTATACTTTCATAATAGAAGTTATAATTAAACAAAATTTTTTAAATTGTGGAAAATTATATCTTTTTAAGTTTTATACATTAAAAATATGTTTCATTTTATATGAAAATAATATATAATATTATAAATTTATAATCATTATTTTTGTAAAATTAAAATAAATTATATTTTTATTATTTTTAATTTTATTTATAAATCAAAAAAAATCTATATTATAATTAAAATAAATTTATAGAAGTAATAATAAAAACAAAAAATACATTAAATATTAATTACAATAATCTATTTTTGATTATATTTTTTTAATGTAATCTTGTTTCAAAATTTATATCCAGTAAAGATTTTTTGTTATAATATTTCTTTTTTCATTATCAAAATAATATATTAAAATCATTCTTCTCATTAAAATTCATTCTAAACTATTTATGAAATTTATTTTGCTCAAACCTACTATTTATCATATTATTTTTTTGATTGATATTACTTTTCCCTTCAGTATGATAAATTTCATTTACCATAGGTAAAAAAATATTTTCTTTGGCATTTATATCATCAATAATAATTTTTTCATTTTTTAATTCAAAAATATTATTAGTTTGATTTGTATTAGAATCAGTTAAATTTTGATTTTTATGACTCATTTTTTTTTGTATCATTTCTAATTTTTCAATAAGTTCATTAGAATAAATTTTATTTTTATTTTTACCATAATTTGTTTTAATAATATCAATTTTACCTCTACTTACATTTCTTGTATCTTCATTTCCAACATAATTATTTTTTTGAAAAAGACTTAAATTTTCATATTGATGACCAAGATTTTGTTCTTCACTTTTATTATTATTATTATTATTATTATTATTCTCATTATTAGCATTATTTTGAATAATATTATTATTTTCATTTTTATTTTCTTCATTATATTTCATTAAAATATATTCATATGTAGAAATTCCTTTATAAATAAAATAAGTATGAACAGAAAATAAATAAATTAAATTTCCTCCAAGAATTAAATCTGAAATTGAAATAATTAAAGTCATAATATATTTTATTTTTTTTTTATCTTCTTTTTTACTATGAATAAATACATTAATTCCAACACCAAATACAAAAAATGAATTTAATATCAAAATAAATAATAAAGAATAAAAAAAAGAATAATTATATTTCCCAATACAATTATTCAACCAATTACAATGATGATCAAAATTTTCAATGCATTTATTACATTTTTTACAATGTTTACTATTATCTGAAATATTACTACAACAAATTATACAAAAAGGTTCATTTTTTGAAATTTCTAAAATATAATTTTTTTTATTTTTTATAAATTCTTTTTTTTTTTCAATTTCTTTTTTAAACAAATTATCAGAAGGATCAATTATAGTTGATATAAAACCAAAAAAAAAAACTAAAAATGTAAAAACTATAAAAATAATAATGATAAAATTTTTTAAACCTCCATTATTTTTATTTGAATAAAGTGGTAATGTAAATATAGTAAAAATTAATGTATTACCAATAAAAAAAATCCAAGTTATTATTTGTTGCCAAGGGAAAGGAGGTGAAAATCCATTTTTTTTATAATTTACTTGGTTTTCTGGAGAAATATTTAAATTAAATAAATTTTGATTATTATCATTTTGTTTATTATTTTCATTATTTGATGGATTTTGTGATGGTTTTAATATATTATTTTCTGTATTTTGTTTTTTTACTTGTTCTTTATTAATATTAGATTTATTACTAACATTTAAGCTTTCACTATTATCATTATTTCTTCCTGAATACATAAATTATGGAATTTATTTAATTAAAAATTTAAAAAATTATTTTTATGAATTATTTATTATTTTGTTTGCTTTTTTAATTAACTATTATGTAATTTTTATTAAATGTAATATTTATTATTCATATTTTAACACATATTTACTTTATTAAAAAATTTTTAAATATATTCCCAAATTTTTTTTAAAATATTTTCTTTTTGAATATAAATATAAAATGTTAATATATTTAAATATTATTAAAATATAGCATTTTTATTCTTTATTATCACTATTATCACTATCATAATCATAATTTTCAATATCATAATCACTTTCATTTTCTTGATAATTCATAGCTAATAAAATATTTTCTTTCAAAGATTTAGTAGGATCTAAAGGAAAAGGTTCAATATTAAGGAAATTTAAAAAATTAGTAATATTATTTTCAGAAGTTATATTATAACCAAATCTCTTAAAAAAATTTTTAATATATTCTCTTTCTTTTCCTGATTCACAATCTAATGATAATAAACATTTCATTTTTAAAAATGTTTCTGTTAATTTTTCATATTTTTCTTTTTCTGATAAATTTGAATTTGAATTTGTATTTTTATCATTTTTTACATTTGAATTATTGGTTACAACTATTGGTAAATTACTTAATTTTGCTCTACTTAAGAAATTATAAAAACCATTTGATTTATTTTTATCATCATTTTCAACTGAATAATTTCTTTGTTTATTAAATATATTATCTTTTTGTTTATAAAATTTTTCAAAAAAAGTATCAGTTAATTTAAAAGGTAATTTTTTTTTGAATATATTATTATTTGATATAACTTTTTTTTCAGTATTATTTCCTTCTATTTTATTTATATTTTCAGTTTTTTCATTTCTTATTCGTTTTGAATTAGTTGAATTGGCAAAAATAATTTTTTTATTTTTTAAATTTAGATTAATTTTAAATGTTTTATTTAAAGTTATTCTATGATTTTCATCATTTTCAATAATATCATTTTTATTTTCTGTATCTTTATTCATTATATTATTAAAATTTTTAAATTTATTTCTTAAAAAGTCAAAATGTCTATTTTTAGTTATTTTATCTTCTAAAGGATTTTCTGAACTTTTTTCTAAACATGAAGTTTTAAAAGTTTTTAATTCTTTTCTTAAATTATTATTAAATCCTATTTTTAATTTTGACATTTGCTCACTTTGAAAATATTTATTTAAACTTATATGTAAATTTTGGTTATCATTGTTGACTTTTTGATAATGAAGAGGAATTTTTATTATTTTTGCTGTTTTAATTTTTTCAACTTCATCATTTCCATCATTCGACATTTACTAAAATAATAATTAATTTATTTAAAATGAATAAAAAATTTTATCATATTTATTGATAAAAAATAAAAATAAATAATATTTTTAAATTAATTGTTAAAATATAAGATATGATATATATTTCTATAAAATAAATTGAAAAATAAAAATTAATTTAAATTATTATTATCAATATTTATATTATTATTTTCAATAATAATAGGTTGATTTCCAGCTTGTTTTAAATTTTCTTCATAAAAGTATTTTTCAACTAAATCAGGAATTTGATTACTTATTTCTTTAATAACTTCTTCTCTTTTAATAATATCTCTACAAATCATTTTTTTTAAATTATTAAAAGTATCACTAACTCTATCTAAAGTAATTAATTTTTCATTTAATGAAATATTATTATTATCTAAAAATTTAGTTAATTCACCTTCTTTAATTAATTCATTGAATAATTCAGTTATATTTAAATTTGATATTTTCATTTGATACATTTTTCTAATAAAAAGATTTTTATTTAGTAAACTTAAGAAATTATATATATCTTCATTTGAAGGTCTATTTTTAATATATTCAGCATAATGAGAATCATTTTGTAAACAATCACTATGAGTTTTTAAATCATTTAATAATTTTATTATAAAATCTTCAGCATAAATATTATAAATTCCCCAATTGGAAATTTCTTTTTTAATATTTTCTAAATTTATTCTTTTTTGAACTGATTGAAATATAGGCATACTATAAATATATAAATAATTTCCAAATTTTATTTGGAAAATTTGATTATCTTTTTGAATTGATTGAAATAATATATCTGTCATTACTACAAATAATAATCTTGTTTTTAATTCTGATTGAAGTCTTATTTGTTCACAAAATTGATCTATTAAATCAGGATCATTACTTGAATGATATAACATATAATTTGATACTCCTATTTTTTAAGAATTAATAATTTATTATTTTTTGTACTTTTTATTCTAAAAAAATTATCTTCAAGTTCTGATATTAGTATTTTTAATTTATCTATTTTTGATTGTTCAATATTTATTTTGTTGTTCATTTTGAATTTTTTATTTTTATATGAATTATAATTTATTTTGAATTTATTATTTTTTAAAAAATGAGACAAATATTAAAATAAATTTACTAATAATTAAATAATTAAATATAGAAATCTAGATATTTAAACAAAAAAAAATATATATATCAATCATAATTTTTAATTAAATTTCTATCTATCAAATCTTCTTTAACTAAAGTACAACATTTTAAATATTTTTTTGAAGTAATAATCATTTCATTATAAATAACATATTTCATTTCTTTTGCTAATCTTGGTTTTTTAATTAAAATACTACTGGGATGAAGTCTACACATCATATTTCCTCTTATTGAAGTATATATATTATCATTACTATATCTTGCTATATTTTGTTTATAACCTGTAAGAAGACATTTTATAATTAATTGTTCTTTTATTGAATTTGTATCTTCTATATTTTTATTTTTTTCAATTAAATTTAAAAATGAATTTATTTTATCCATTTTTTCCTTTTCCATTTTTTCTTTATCTTCACTTAATTCATCTAATTTAATTTTCTTTAAATATTTTAATAATTGTAAATAAATATCATTTGCTTTTGAAAGTGCTTTATCATTTAAATAATGTTCTCTACAAAAAATTCCTTTATTACTACTTTCTTTATATTGATAAAAAATATTTAAAAGTGTTAAATGATCACTAATAGGATTAATAAATTTTTCTCTAATTTTATCAATTTTTTCTTTTTGTAAAGAAGGAGTATATAAAATATTATCACTTTGTAATAAAGAAACAATAGAAACAATATCATTAAAAACACTATCAAATTCTTTATTTAAACTATTAATTAAAATAATACTATAAATAGGTTCAACTGGTAAAATACTCATTTTTTTTCCTAAAGAAGTTAAAGAATAATCACTTCTCAAAACAGCTTTTAAATTAATTAAATCTTCATAAGCACTTTGGTAATTTTCTTTAGGTGGTTTATCTAAAAAATCAATTGATTCAATATTTTGAAAACCAATTGATAAAAGTTGAATAATTACATTTCTTAAATTAATTCTTAATATTTCAGGTTCAGTAAATTCATTAAATTTATTATAAGTTTCTTCACTATATAATCTAAAACATTTTCCTTCACTTTCTCTTCCAGCTCTTCCTGTTCTTTGAATTGCTGAATTTTTACTTATTTGATTTATTTGAAGTGTATCAATATTTAATTTATGAATATATTTTCTCATTTTAAAAAATCCACAATCAATAATAAATTTTATATTTTTTATTGTTAATGATGTTTCTGCTATATTTGTACTTAATATTATTTTACGAGTTATTTTACCATCAATTGGATGTATTGGAATAAAAATTTTCATTTGTTCATTATATGGCATTGATGAATATAAAGGTAAAACTTTGAAAAAAATGTTTTTTTCTGGATATTTATTTTTTAAAATTTCCTTTCTTGAATTTAATAATTCTTGTAAATCTTCTATATCTTCTTGACCAGGTAAAAAAACAAGTATATCGCCTTTTTTATATTCTTTATCATCACTTATTAAAATTTGCATTATACAACTTAAACACATATCAATATAATTATTAATTATATTTTTTCCAGGTTCTTTTATTAAATTATATACTTGAACAGGAAAAGTTCTTCCTTTTACAATTACTAAATTACTATTATCTATATTGAAATAATTTAAAAATTTATTTGGATTTAAAGTTGCACTCATTATAATTAATTTTAAATCATTTCTTTTATTATTTAAAATTAAATCTTTACAAATAGAAAGTAAAATATCAGAATGAATACTTCTTTCATGTATTTCATCTAAAATAATATATGAATATTTAGATAAATATTTATCAATAATACATTCTCTAACTAACATACCATCAGTCACAAATTTTATTTTTGTATTATTAGATATTTTTTCTTTAAATCTTACACTATAACCAACTAAATTTCCAATTGGTGAATTTAATTCTTCTGAAACTCTCATTGATATTGAAATTGCTGCTACTCTTCTTGGTTGTGTTATACATATCATTTTATTATTTAAATCTAAATTTTTATATATTATTTTTGGAACTTGTGTTGTTTTCCCACTTCCTGTTTCACCCATTATTATTATTATTTTTGATTTTACTGATTTTAATAATGATATTATTTTCTCTTTTTCTTTATAAATTGGAAGAAGTAATATTTGCTTTTCAGTATTTTTACTTAACATTTTTTTTAATTTTTGGAATTATTTTTTATTTATTTTTTAATTTTTTTTTATTTAAATATAATTATTTTTATTATTGGTTATTTATATAAAAATGAAAATATTCACATATTTATTTTTATTTTGTTTTATTTTGAATTTAATTTCTTGTGAAGATATAACAGATTCAATTGAAGAATTTGAAGGAGAGAATTATGAGGAAGAATTATTAAAATATAAAGTTGATTTATATGTTCAAACTAATTTCAAAAATAAAAAAGAAATTACAAAAGATGAATTTATGAAAATGTTTATAAAAGTAATTACAGAAAAAGATAATGATGATAGTGCTTCTGCAAAAGAACTTGGAAAAGCTATTTTAAAAAAGAAAGGTACTCCAATTTTATTAGAAAAAATTCATGATTATTTTAATTTAATGGAATTGACATTTTTATATGAAGAACTTCTAAAAGATAAAGAAAGTGATTTATAATATTTTAATTATTTATAAAAAATAATATTTTTTTAAATTAATAATCTAATGATTATTTCTCATTAATAATAATATTAATTTTTTCATTTATTTTTGTAATTTGAACAACTTCTCTATGAATAAATTTTGTTTTATTATATAAAACACCAAAAGGTTTAAAATCAAAAGATTTTCTTGATTCTGTAATACCATCATCTAAACTTTTGAAAACTTTCTCAAAATCGTTTTCTTTATATTCTTCAGGTAATTGAGTAAGCATTGTAATTAAACTATTTGCATACCAATCAGAAGGAATATTTTCATCAGAAATAAAACTTCCTTTTTTTAAAAATTTAATTAATTCCTTTAATATATTAATAGTTCCATTAATTGATTCTTTTGAAAAATCATTTATATTTAAATTTCTATAATTATATAATAAATTACATAAAAAATTTTGAATTTTAATAACATTATTTTCTACTATTTGTTCTTCTGTTGGATGATTTATTTCTTCTTTTGAATAAAATTTACTATTTGTTAAATTTATTAAACCTTCTATTTTTTTTATTGGAACTAAATTTAAATCAAGAGTAAATGAAGTAGGAGGATTTTTTTTCATATCATTAATTCTAATTTTTTGTTTTAAATTAGGTATAAAAATATCTGATTCATTTTTTGAAAATTTTCTTTCAAATTCTTTATTTTCTATTAAATCTAAAAATAATTCTGAAATTGAAATCATTTGTTCTGATGTAATACATATTACATTATAGTAAAAATAATCATTTGGTTTTTCTTTAAAAAAATCATATGGAAAATGTTTTTTTTCTTTTATTATTTTTTCAATATAAGGTGACAATTTTGCTTTTGTTAAATTTTCTAAAAATTTAAAAAAATTTGGCATAATATCTAATAAAAAATACCAATTAAAAGGAGTATATTCACTATAATTATTTTTATTTGAAAAAAATTTTAATATTGTCATTTGATTAATTAATATTATTACTTGTTTTAATTTTTCTTTTGTATATTTTGATATTTTAAATGAATGAATATAACCTAATATTTCAGGATTTAAAAAAATTTTATTAAATAAAATTTGAAAAAAAAATTTATTTATTAAAACATTAATTTCTAAATTTGATATATAATTTTTGTTTTTTTGTTCATAACATAATTTAATTAATTTACAAATACTTCTAATAGAATAAGGAATTGAATCAATATAAGCAAAAAATTGTTCAAATAATAAATTGATAAATTTTTTAATAAGCATAAAATTTAATTCATATTGATCAATTAATTCTTCAGATTCATTTTCTGCAAATAATTCATTAATAAAAGTTTCAGTTGAAAAAATATTATCATCTTGTCCTTCATAACATTTTAATTGTTTTAAACAATATTGTTTCATTATTTCACTTTCTTGTACCTCATTCATATTAGTAGTTAAATCTTTTTGTTTTAATGCAATAATATATTTTCCATAAAAACTATTTCTTTCATCTTTTCTTTCTTGAATATCTTCAACTTTTAATATTACTTTTCTTTCTATTGATATTTCTTTTTTTAAAGAATTAATATCAAAAATTAAATTTATGTTATTATATTCTTCCATTACTATAAGAACTTCATTTAAAACATTTGTAAAATAATTTTTTATATCATTTCTATTTATTAATTCAGATAAAAAATAAAATAATTTTGAATTTTGATTTAAAAAATCATCTTCAAATTTATTACTTTCTTTTTGATTATTTAAAACTGGTATTTCTTTATTTAATAATTCCCAAATTAAAGATAAAATTTGTTCTTCTATTGATTCTGATTCTAAAATATTTGTGTAAAAATTATTCATTATTAAAGGTGCAATTATTTTAATTTGTTCTATATTTGATTTTTCAATAAGGAATAAAAGATATTGTTGATCAGTATATAATGCATGAATTATATCATAATATGATATAAATGCCAATTTATGTTTTTTTATTAATTGAGGTTTAATATATTGTTGATTATTTAGATATGATTTTATTATTTGATATTGAATCATCTTTTGTTCATATAATATATTACATTCTGATTCAATTTTTGTTAAAATTTCTTCTTTTTTTTTATAAACTATATTCTTTTAAATATAAATATTTACACAATTTTTTCATTGATGATTCATTATTAATTTTATTTTGTAAATTCTTTAATCTTTCAAAAGATGCTTCTGACATTTTAAAAAATAAATAAATAACTTTAAAAAAATAATATTTTAGAATTTATTACAATAAAAAAATATAATAATACGTAATTATATAAATTTATATATACATCAATAAAAAAACAAATTAATATGAAATCTAATAATTATCATTCAACTTATATTCCAATTTTATATACTTGTTACATAATTAATTTTATAATCCAATCTTATTGTTGTGCATACTCTATTCAAACATTAAGGATAATTTCAAAAATTTTTATAATGCCACTTCTCTTTTTAATTTATATATCTTTAACAAATGTAAAAAATAGAAGTAAACTTATGATATATGGAATAATATTTGGATGGTTTGGAGATATTTTTATGTTAGCACCAAATAGTTCTCCCTTAATAATTTGTGGAATTTTATCTTTCTTAATTGGACATTTATTTTATATTGTTAAAACAATGAAAAATTCATCTATAAAGGTTTATCAAAAAAATATTAATTATATATTCCTTATATTAATATTATTTTCATATATTTGTTATATTATTCTAAATTATGTAAAAGAAGGTTTTATAAAAGGGAATATTTTAGTTCCAGGAGTTTTTTATTTGGCTATTATCGGAATTTTTAATGCGAGTTCTTTTTTTAATTTAATTACTAATTTTAATATATCCAATTTTCAAATTTGTATTGGTTCAATTTTATTTTGGACTTCAGATTTTATTTTAATTAGAATGATGTTTTATGAAATTTTATATTATTATCATTTCATTGTTATGACGACATATATGCTTGCTCAAACATTAATTGTTTTTGGTATGTCTGGAACAGATAAAAATACTTTAAAAGAAGTGTCTAATTAAATATTTTTAAATTAATGAAATAAAGAATTTGAAATTCAATTCTTTTGTAAATAATAAATTTAATAAAGGTAGATATATAGAAATATTAAAAATAAAGAATTTTTATTTGTTTTAATCATTTTATTAATTATTTTTATTTTATGACATAATAAAAATTATAAAAAATTGGATTAAATTAAATAATATATATTTAATTTTAAAAATTAATTTATATTTATTTATTTGTAATTTTAAAATTTCGAATTAACCAACTTTCAAAATTTTCATTATCATTTGTAATTAATTCATTATTTTTGAAAAATAAAACTAGTTTAATATTATCAAAAAGATATTCATTATTAGAAATTTGAATAATTTCCATTGGTCTTATAATATTATCACAATAATTTTTATTTGTAATCTTTTCAATTTCCATAATTATTTTATCACTTTCATTTTTCATTAAAATTGCATTATTTTGTATTTCTAATTTGTGATTTATTGGTCTTTTAGTTAAAATTTTGCCTAATTCTTCTTTTTCTTTTGTGTCTAATTTTTCTGAAATGTTATTTGGGCATTTTTTTAAAATATTTAATATATCAATCATAGCATTTATATCATTAATATCTGAAATAGAATTACTATTTATTTTATTTTCAATATCTTTTTCATTTTCTTTTATTTTTTGAATTAATTCTTTATTATTTTTATTATTTTGTTTTATTTCATTTGATTTATTATAAGTATAAATTAATTGTTGTTTAATTTGTCTTTTATTATTTTTATATTCTTCTTTTTCTTGAAGGTAATTTGTAAAAATTTTTTTAGTTTTTTCTTTCAATTGTTTATTTGATTCAGATATATTATTAATTAACTCATTGTATAAATGAGTAATATTTTCTTTTTCTTCTAATAATTTGAAATAAAGTTTTCTTTGTGATTCAATATCACTTGGTATATTTTTATTTTCTTGTAAATCTTGTAAATTATTTAATATTAAGTTTATATTTGTAAAAATGGTTTCAATTTTAATTTCATCTTCCTTTTCATCATTATTACTTTGATTTGAAATTAAGGATAAATTTTTAAAAGATGTATTTAATATATTATTTTCATTTTCTTTTTCTTTGTTTTGATTTAATGTACTTTTCTTTTTATTATTTAATATTATTTTTTCAAAATATTCATCAATATTTTTTAAATTATTGTTTGATTTTTTTTTCAATGAAATATAATTTATTGTTTTTTTATTTGATTTATTAATAATTTTTTCTAATTTTCCATCAACTAAAATTTGTCCTACAGGTATATCATTTTTGAAATTTTTGATATCAATTCCCATTAATTTAAATTGTTCTTTATATAAAATAAAATTTATCATTTTATGAAAAGAATATTTATAATCTAAATCTTCTTTAAAAATAAGTATTTCCCCTTTTCCTAATTTATAATATTTTTCTCCAGATGGACATAAGATTGTAAGATAAATTTTATTATTTTCTTTCTTTAATAAATTATATGATTCTAATATAAATGGATTTGTTTGAGGATAATTAAATCTAAATGTTTTATTATCATATAAAAGATCAAAAACAAATTCATTTAATTGAATATATGGAATAAAAAATTTTGAAAATTGGAGACTTAATTTATATTCTTTTATATTATGTGAATATATTAATGGGGAATTGAAAGACATTTATTACTTTAATTATAAATGTTAATTCATTTTTTTAAATTATATTTATTAAATAATATTTATTTTTATAATATTAACAAAAAATATTTAAGAAAAAAAATATATATATAAATAAATTCAAATCATTCATTTAATTGTGAATTAGTATTTGTATTATTAACTTTTGGTAAAATTCTTTTTAGAATTGTTTTTTTTTTATGTAAAAGTTCTGAAATAGGAGAATTTAATTCTAAAATTCTTTTATTAAAATCATCTTTAAATTTAACAAATCTCTTATCACTTGGAGAAGTAAAAATAGATAAATTTTTTTTCAAAATAGGTAAATCTGCAGTTGAACTAGATTTTAAATTTAGATTTTTCAAATCTTTATCAGGACTATTTAAAGGACTTAATGGAGTTAAAAAAATATTTCTTCTACTTTTATTAAATCTATTACTTTTATATTCAATTTTTTCAATTTCTTCTCTTTCAACTTTAGTAACTTTACTTTTATTAATAGAAATTTTAATTCCTTTAATTTTATTATGAATATCCTCATTAAATTCTTCTTTTTCATCTTCAGTTAAATTTTTTAAAAAAATTGGACAATATCTGTCACTAAAAATTGACATACTTTGAAATAAATTTTCAGTCTTAACAGTTTCATCATCTTTTTTTTTAACTATATCTGATATTTTATCATATTCTTCTTGATTTAATTTTTCTAAATGATTAATATCAATATAATATTTCCAAGTTGTTGAACAATTTTTTCTTAATTTAAGTCCTCTTATTAATAAAAGTAATTTTTCCTTTGCATTATTTTCCATTACTTGATTAGAATATTTATAAATATTTGTATATTCAGGATTTTCTTCTTCATTTTGATTTTTTTTATCAAAAGAATTTTCAATTTGTGTTCTATATATTATTTTAGTTGATGGTGATAAATTATCATTTCTACTTCTTATATTAATAATTTCATTTTTAATTTCTTTTTTAGAATTATTATTTTGAACTCTTTCTAAAAAGGGATTATTATCCATAAATTGAATTGCAATTGGAACTGGATTTGTTTGAATAACTTCTTGTTTAAGAGTATCAATATATTGTCCATTATTAGAATAAAAAATACTTACTTCTTGATCAGTACTTGTTGATATAATTATTCCTGGAATTAAATTAAATGGAACATATAAATGTACAATTCCTTGTTTATGACCAATAATATTAAATTTACAATTTATTTCTAATTCTCTAATTAATTTACATATTTCATTTTCTTTTTTTTTACTATTAAATAAATTGTATACATTTGTTAAATCAAAACAAGATAAATAACCTTCATTATCACCTAAAAATAAAGAATGTGATTGTGTATCATAAAAACTTGCAAAAATAATACTTTTTGAAATATTACCTTTATTTATAAATTTACCAAATTTTTCACCTATTAATACTTTATAATATGGATTAGAAATACTTACAAATAATTTTTTTGTTCCTGTATCAGAACACATAAAATATAAATCAATATCTAAAATATGACATAAACATGAAATTCCTTCTCTTCTAAAAACAATATCATCTTCATTAATTTGATTATCATATCTTAAATGATTTATATCATAAATTGATATTTTTCCTGTATTAAATCCCATAATTAACATTGCATTTTTATCATCTAATATTGCATCTTTTATTATTAATTTTTCTTTTGGTTTTATAATTGTTGAATTTAAAATAACTTCTTTAACTAAATGAGTTTCTAATAATTCATCATCTGAATGAAATTTAATTATTTGATCTGATGATATTGAGACTAAAATATTTAATTTTGTTACAAAAAATATATAAACAACATCTTTATCATGTTGTGCAAATTCTTTTATAAAACTTCCAGTTGATAAATTAAAATTTTTAATTCTTCCATTATTATCACCTAAAAATAATCTTTTCATATTTTTATCAAAACAAAATGAAGTTATTTCATTATTATCCATTAAATTTTCATAAACTAATCTAACTTTTCCTGTTAAAATACTCCAAAATTTAACTAATTTAACTGATATTGTTATAATATCACAACTTCTAAAATTATAATTACATCCTAAAATAAAATTATCATCAGTAAAATCAGGACTACAAATTTTTCCTTTTTCATAAAGAACAAATTTATCACCATAAATTAAAATTTTTCTCATTTTTGGAATAGATAATAATTGTAAAGTAGAAGTAATTTTTTTTTTTTGAAATTGATGTTCTTCACCTTTTTTAACATGATTTCTCTCATATAAAATATTATCACTTGTATTTAAAGATTGAAAATTATAATAATTATTAATATCCCAAATTTTAATATTTCCCATAATATCTAAAGAAATTAATTCATTTTCATATTCATTTAAAGCAATAGTATTAATACTTGAATTATGACCTTCTAATTTATAAATACAAGTATCATCATGAAATGGATCATAAATATAAATATTGTGTTCAAATCCACATGTAAAAATTAAATTTTTTGTATGATCAAGACACATTTTATAAATTCCAGTTTGTTGATCACAATATATTTTTTTTGGTTTTCTTAATATTATATCCCATAAAACTAATGAACCATTATAATGTGCTGAACATAATAATCTTAATCTATCTATTACTTGTAAACAGGAAACTGTGTCTCTTTTTTCTTTAAAATTTATTATATTTTTTCTATTTAATCTTGCCATTTTTAATAATTCTGATTCTACGTTATTTTTACCTTTTGTTTTACCTAAAAATGATGTTGATTTTTTTATTTTTGAATTTGGATTAATTTCATTTTCTTTTTGTTTAATATATTCTTTTACATCATTATAACTTAATATTGATATTGGTTTTGGTTTATCTAATTCCCAAATTAAAATTTCTCCATCTGCTAATCCAGTATATAATTTTTTTTTATAATTATCAAAACACATTGAAATTACTGGTTGATCAATTGATAAAATTGGTAATTCAATATTATTTCCAATTAATCTATATTTATATAATGAATTTACATTTTGAAAATCATTTAAACTTCTATTAAATTTCCATGCTGTTATTTTATTATTACTTGATGAAACTAATAAAATATCATATTCATCTATAAATATTGTATTTATTATTGTAAGTTTTAAATTTTTATTTTTTATTTCTTGTTTTTTTTTATTTTTTATATAATCACCATTATTAATATCAAAAATTTCCTTTTTTACTTTTTGTGGAGTTGGTACTCTAAGTAAATTAATAATACTATTTTTTTTATGACCAGTATTTTTAGGTAATTCATATTGATTTTTTTTTTCTTTTTCTAATAAAATCTCAGTTTTTTTATTTAATTCATCCATTTCAATTTTTTCAATTTCATTTTGTGTATCTTTAATATTAATTTCATAATTTTTTTTTTGACAAGTTTCACCATCATAAAAAAATATTTTAGCCTTACCTTCTTGAACAATACCAATTAAATTAAATTTTTCAATATAAAAAGCATAACCAACATTATCATTTCCATTAATAGAATGAGTAGGTAAACCAAAACCAATATCATCTTTATTATTATCACTTCTATCAATTAATTTATTACTAATAGAATAATATTTTAATCTATAAAGTGCATTATTATAATGAAATTCTCCAGAAGAATGAATAATATAATTTGTAAATTCATCCCATTCCATTTTACCATTTGAATTTAAGTCTATTTCATCAAATAAACGATATAATAATCTAATTAAAATTTCTTCTCTGTTTGGAATATTTGGATGCCATTTTAATAAATGTCTTTTTAATATTGAAATAAATGTTTGTTTGTTTAATTTTCCTAATTGTTCTTTAAAATGTTTTTTTATTATTTTTATTGATAATGGATCAAATCCTACTGTTAAGTCATTAAAGAGTATTTCTTCTTTTTCTAATTTTTTTGCATAGGTTGTTCTTGGTGAATATATTAAAGAATATTTTTCAAATTTATTTAATATTTTATTTTTTATTTCCATTTATTTTTTTAATTTGATTATAGGTTTTTTTAAATTTTTTTCTATTTTTTTATTTTAATTATTTTCCATATATTTAATAATTTTCAATTAAAAATATAATTAAAAAATTAAATGTTTTTTTATTTGTTTTTTTTTTATTATAAATATGAATTAATTATATAAATACTATATTTGTAAGGTATTAATAGAAAAATAAATGATTCATTTTTTAAAATACTTTTTTTTAATAATTTATCATTCTAAAACATGTCAAATGAAAATTCTAATATTAAAAAAAAAAAATTATTTACTAGTATCCCATGTCATTTAAAAAAAAAAAGAAAAAGAAAAAAGGGATTAACATGGACATTAGAAGAAGAATATTTACTTTTTGAAAGCCATTTAATATTAGGAAATAAATGGAAAGAATATTCTTCATTTTTTAATTTAAAGTAAATTTATATATAATATATTTAAAATATAGAAGTTCTAAAGAATTAAAAAACCATTTTCATACTTGTATTATAAAAACTGTCAGGAGAATATTAACTAATAAATTTGATACTAATTTAAAAGATATTATTCGAAGTTTTTATGGATTTAAATATTTAAAAAATATGTTACAAAGATATCCTAATTTAGATGGTGAAAGTTCTAATTATAATTTAAAAAAATTAAATAGAAAAAATTATAAATTTAATCCGAAACTATTAATTAGAAAGAAACAATTATCTTTTGAAATTATTACATTATATAGTAGACAATTAAGTAATTTCTTTTTAAAAAAAGAAGGAATCAAAAATTTTTTAATTTTTATAAATTATGAAAAAGAATTTAATGTAAATTTTCTACCCTGGTTATTTTCAATAATTATAAAATCAAAATTGGTAAGTAATATTAAAAAAGTATTAGAAAATAATAATTGTATAAAAGAAAATGAAGTTGAAAAGATTAAAGAGTTTTTAAATGAAAATTCTATTTTTTTATTTTTTGATGAAGTATTTTTTAAAAATTGTTAAAATTGTGTTGTTGTTTGTATAAATATATTGATTTTTTATTATTAATTTGTTATAAAAAATATATCTCCAATTTCAACAACACCAAATTAATTAATATTTACATTTTATATTATTATTAAAAATAAAAATTTTATTCTGTAATATATGTTTAATTAATTAAAATAATATAATTAATATAGTATAAATTTAAAAAATTAAAATATTTATTCATAAAAATAATTATATAAATTTATATTTTAATGTAAAAAAATTTTAATAAATAATTTTATATTGATTAGATTAAGAATAAATAAGAAAATAAATCTATAATATCCAAATTAATCATTAATCAAAAATTTAATTTTCAAATTTAAGAAAATTATTATTAAACTATATTATATAATAAAAATTAAAATCCTCAAACTTAAAATTCGATTAAAAAATTAAAAAAAAAATAAAAAAAAAAACAAAATTAAAAAGAAAAAAAAAAATGGATCTTCAAAAAGACACATCAAAAAAAGACAGTCCAGAAATAATACCAATAAAAGAAGAAGACTTGGATCCAAATCGTCCAAAGACATTACCAGACACATCAAAAATGGAATATCGTTACTTAGGAGGAAGTGGTCTCCGTGTATCAGTATTAGGATATGGTAACTGGGCAAACAATGACAATGAACCATTAACATTTGACTCAATAAAACTAGCATTAGAAAATGGAATAAATTTTTTTGACACAGCTGAAGTTTATGGTTTAGGAAAAGGTGAAATTTCAATAGGAAATGCTTTAAAAAAATTAAATGTTCCAAGAGAAAAAATAGTAGTTTCAACAAAAATATATAAATGTGGTGATGATCCAAATGATACTTTTTTAAGTAGAAAACATATTATTGAAGGAGTAAGAAATTCATTAAAAAAATTAAATCTTGATTATATTGATATTGTGTATTGTCATCGTTATGATATGAGAACACCACTTGAAGAAACATGTAGAACTATGAATACTTTAATTAAAAAAGGAAAATGTTTTTATTGGGGAACTTCTAATTGGAGTGCTAGTCAAATTATGGAAGCTTATAAAATTTGTGATAAATATAATTTAGAAAAACCAATTGCTGAACAAGTACAATATTCAATGTTAAAAAGAAGAAAAATTGAAAATGAATATAGAGATTTATTTCTTAAATATAAAATGGGAACTACTACTTTTTCTCCTTTATATAGTGGAGTTTTAAGTGGAAAATATTTAAAGGAAATTCCAAGAGATTCAAGATATTTAACTAATAGAGAAGCTACTCCTGTTTTAAAAGTTTATTTTGATAATAAACATGCTTGGGATATTAAAATAAATAAAATTATTGATTTAACTGCAAAAAAACAATTAAATTGTTCTTTAGCTCAATTGGCTATTGCTTGGGTTATTTGTAATCCTGATGTTTCTACTTGTATTTTAGGAGCTACTAAAGTTTCTCAGTTAGAAGAAAATTTAAAAGCTTTGGAAATTTATAAAAAATTAGATAAGGATATTTTACTTGAAATTGAAAAAATTTTAGATAATACACCAAGAGGTGAAATTGATTATAGAGATTGGAAAGAATTACCTAGTAGAAGGAATATTAATTTAGGTGTTGATTATGTTAAGAATTTACCTTATAATTGAGTTTTTTTCAAGAGAGGGTTTTTTTATATTTAAAATTTTAATTTTTAAATCCAGAATTTTTTATTTTTTTGATTTTTTTTTTTTATTCTTTTTTTTATTATATTTTAGATTATTGTTTTATTTTATAAAATATAATAATAATTATTTGTGTTATAATATTTTTTAATTTATTTATCAAATAAAAATAAAACTGAATTACATTACAATAAAAAGATAAAATAAAAAAAATTATTAATATATAAATGAATAAGAAACCAGAGCATAGAACAAGTGATATGCATTTATTAGAAGATGAAGTAGAACATCCAGGAAATATACATAATGAAAATGAAAATGAGGTTAATGAAAATGAAAGTAATAAAATTCAATTAAGTGAAAAACAAGAATATTTAGAAAAAAAAATGAAAGATAATTATAATAGTAAACTAACAAATAATGCAGCAAAAGCAATTGAAAATATAATGGATGGTATTAAAAATGATTATAAACATAATAAATTAGCAATTAGTATTAGTCCTAGAAATATTGATAAATTAACTTTGAAAAAAGATGGAAAAGAAATTCATCTTAATAATGATGAAAGAATGTTAATTAGTAAAAGAAATTTAAAAAAATTAAAAGAATTAAGAGATGAAAAAACTAATTTGGAAAATAAAATTCAAAAATTAAAAGTTCAAAAAAATATTCTTGAAGAAGAAAAAAATTCTAATTTAAATCAAGTTAATGAAAATTTAAGAATTTCTGAATTAAGAAAAGTTAAAAGTGAATTAGTTGATTATAATTCTAAATTGTATTATATTGAAATAACTATTAAAAATATTTTAGCAGAAGAAAATTATATTCCTAAAGAAGAAAGAATAAAAGAATTAATGGATAATTATAAAAAAACTCAAGAAAAAGAAGAAATGACATTAAATGAAAAAATAAAAAAATATAAAGAAAAAAAAATTGAAATGGAAAAAAAAACTAAAGAATTAGAAGAAATTGAAAAAAATGAAAAACAAAAAATTCTTGAAGATGAAAAAAAAAGAGATGAAATAATTAAAGATAAAGTAAAAGAAAGACAAAATAAAGAAAAAATAAAAAGAGAAAAGATAAAAGAATTTGCTGAACAAAAAGAAAAAGAAAATTTAGATAAATTAAAACAATTCATTGAAGAAAAAAAGATTGAAGATAGATCTGGTTTAAAAGAAGAAGATTATTTATATAAAAAATATGAAGAAGATTATAAACATAAAAAAGAAAATAAAATAAAGCAACAATTATCAAAAAGAAAAAAAAAATTTGAACCAGTTAAATTAAATGAAGAAATAAAGATATTAAATGAAAAAATAGAAAAAAAACTTGAAGAATTAAAAAAAAAAAAAGAAGAAAAAAAAGAAAAAGAAAAAAAAGAACTAGAAGAAAAAAATGTAAGCAATATAAATAAATATAAAACATCATTATTTAAAAAATATGATGAAGAATTAATAAAATTAAAAGAAATAGAAAAAAAAAAATGTTAGAAAGAAAACAAACATATGAAAAAGGAATATCATATTCAAAAAAAGTA
>JAEEGK010009137.1_pt1 | contig 23225 bp, 16 predicted proteins | sample 8958771 | NCBI WGS metagenome assembly JAEEGK01 (sample SAMN16246547, study PRJNA631951) | gut metagenome | biome: gut microbiome; feature: rumen; material: SC-attached | host: Bos | place: Iran: Karaj | collected 2018-10 | reverse complement strand
ATATTAATTAAATTTATAATTAAATTTAATAATTAAAAATAAAATATAATTATGAAAAATTGAGTTTAAAATTAATAAAAAATATAACATATAATAAAAATAAATTTAATTATATTCATTTTTTGATAAAAATATATTATTTAATTTACCTTTATTTATTATATTATTGTTTTTATTTATTTAAAAAAGTAAAGCAGCCATTACAAATAATAAATATTTGCTAATTTGATATAATTTTCCATTATTAATACTAATCATAATTGGTGATATTTTGAATCTTTGTTGATAATCACCTCCACATTCAAACCATCCAAAATAATATTTATAAGCTTCACCAACTTTATTTTCATTTGCTTTAATAAAAGTTGATTTTATACTAGTTCTTAAAACATTATTTATTAATTTACATTCTCCTTCTGGAATTTCTTTAGCAACAGGATAACCTTGGAATTTTAATTTTTTATCATTATAATTATAAAAAGCATCATAATCTTCAATCTCTACTAATTTATTTTCAACATATGTACCATTACTTTTTTTAGAAAATTCAACAAATGTTGCATTTACCAAAAAAGGAGAAATATCACCAACTTTACCTAATTTAGTAAAAGGAATATTTAAATCATATTCATCTTCACTTGTCCAATCAAAAGTAATTTCAGATTTAAAATATTTACTACTTGTATCAATAGTATGACTTAATGCAATATTTTCCCTACAACAGTCACGACAAAAAGAATAAATATAACTAAAAAGAATTATAAATGTTATAAAATAAATGACTTTCATTTTATTTATTAAAAATTTTATTTTTTGCTATAAATTATAAAAATAATACTTTTATATACATCATATGTTAAAGTTTATACAGAATGTGTATAAAAGTTATAATATTTAACTTATAAAATATTAAATTTATTTTTTATTAAATTAAGTTTTTGTTAATTTTAATTAATATAAATTTATTTTTAAATTTTGCTTGTTTTAATTTCTTATTATAGAACAAAATTATCATTTATTGATTATTAATGGTTTGAAAGTATATTAAATAAATGATTATAAATATATAATTATTAAAAAAATAAAATTATTTAATTAAATAATTTTAAAAAATAATAAAAATATTAAATTTAAATTTTATTATAATTTAAATTAAAATATATCTCAAAAAATTTTAATTAAATTATAATATTAATTATAATTATATATAATTAAAAATTAAATTTATTATCAAAATTATTTCTATATAAATAAACTTTTTCACTTGTTCCTATTGACCAAATTCCTTTATTAGGTGAAATATCCATATTATAATAATTTCTAGCTTTATTATTATAATTAGTAACATGTTTAAATTTAGGTAAAGTACTTAAAAAATAAAAATTAGAATTTGTGTCTTTGTAACGTATGTTTAATACATCAACATTTTTCATACGATTTTTATTATATCTATTTAATCTAGCTTCTTTTTCTTCATTTTTTAATTTATTTGTGAAGTTTTTAAATTTATCGGTAACATTTGTTTTATTATCTCTTAAAAATTTTGGCTTATTAAAACAATTAATTAAATTTGATTCATTTGTTGATATAGATGAATATAAATCATTAAAACTATTATTTTTTATTGAATTAAAATTATTTTTTGAATTATTTAATTTATTTATTTTTAAATATGAATTTATTATTTCAGGTCCATCCATTTTATTTAAATTTGTATAATTTGAAAAATCATTTGGTTCATAAGACATTTTCATCATTTTTTTATAAATTTTTTAAATTTTAATAAAATTAAATAAATAAAAATATTTAAAAAAATATTAATTATGGCTGTTGGTCCAAAAAGAACTTATTGTATGTATATTTCATTTGCTGGAGCAATTTTTTTTCTTTTTTTATCATTTTGTTGTTTTATTGGAATGGAAGTATTAAAATTAAAAGAAGGAACGAGAGCAATTAGAGGATTTCAAGTACTTTTAACTGCAATTGTAAAATATTAATTTAATATATATTTTTTATAGATTTATGGAGGAATTGGTAGTTATATCTATTATCATAAATATATTGTTGATAAAAATAATAATAATTTATATGAAAATCAAAATGAGGTCAAAAATAGATTAATACAAAATTATTAAAGTTATAAATTTTTTAATATGTGATTATTTAATTATTCTAAAAATTATTATTTGATTATATATTATTTGATAATTTTAGTTTTATAAATAAAACTAAATAATAATATAATCATATTGAATTTATATAAAATAAATAATAATAATAATAATAATTAATAAAGTTAGCATTTATTAATTATTTATAATTAAATAAATATTTTTATTTAAAAAATTTTGTAATTAAATTAATTTTTGATTGATTGAGTTTTTTTTTATTTAAAATATTTATTATATTTTTATTTAATATCAATATTTTTTTTTCTATCATTAATATTTTATTATAAATAAAATTAATTTAAACTTTTAAAATTAAATAAATAAATTAATTATGGAAGAATATAATAATAATTATAGATCAGATAATGAAACTTCCAATAATCTTGAATCTTCTTATGAAAACAATAATAATAATATTAATTACAAAAGTAATAATATAATTTATAAACCCAAAAATATATCATATGAAAAGCGAATTTCTGAATTATTAGATAAAATTGAGTTATTAGAAACTCGATTGAATATTATGAATGAACAAAAAATAAAAGTTGTAGATAAATTAAAAAGTTTTCAAGAAGAAAATGATATTTTAAAAGAACAAATTTCTAGACAAAATATGAATATAAATAAATATAATCAAAAAATTGAAGAATGTAATAATATTATTAATAATCTTCAAAATATTAATAATAATCTTAATATAACAATTAAAAATAATAATGAAAAATTTAATAACGAAATTGAAAAAAATAATAAAATTTTAGAAAAATTTAATCAACAATTATTAGCAAAAGATGAAACAATTAAATATCATATAAAATCTAATGAAATAAATCAAAAAAATAATATGTCTTTTAAAGATGAATTAGAACAACAAAAATTAATAAATCAAAAACAAATAGAAAAAATAACTGAATTAGAAAAAAAAATAGATGAATTTTATATTCAAAAAGAAAGTGAAGGTAGTTTATTATTAGAAATAGAACATTTAAAAGATGATAATATTAGATTATTAGAAATGTTAAAAAATACAAAAGAATTTAAAGATTTTGCAAAATCAAAATCACAAAATTTAAATGGAACAAAACTTTTACAAACTTTTAAAAGTAATAACAATAATGTTTCAAATATAAATAATAAAAGTTATTCAAATAAATCTTATAATACAAATGAAATAACAAATACATATGTTCCTAATGAAGCTTATGAATTAGTTCAAGATTTTAAAAATAATAATAATTTAACAATTTCTGATTCAATATTAAATTCATTATTAACTTCTTTAAATAAAATATGGAAAGATTATTATAGTAAACAAATAAAAAATTTAAAAGCAAAAAATTCCGAAGAAATAAATAAATTAAAAAGACAATTAGTAATGAAATCTCCTTACAATGAATTTGTAGCTCAAAAAACAATTTCTCATTTAAAAAAAGATTTAAAAAAAACAAAAACAAATTTAAAAGATAATGTTAAAAAAAATTCAAATAATAAAGGAAATCCAAAAGGAATTGAATTAGTTGATAATGCATTAAAAATAGCTAAAAATTTTGAAAATCAAAAAAATTCATTAGAAAATGAAATAAAAAATTTAAAAATAAAATTAGCTGAAAATGAAGATAATTATAATAATAAAAATAATATTTATAATAAAGGAATTTTTTGGATGGTTTGTAAATGTTTAGAAGAAATTATTTTATTACAAAAAAATTATGAAGATATTTTAAAAGATTATAATGATAGAAATAAAAATGTTACATTAAATTTTAATAATGATAATGAAAATGAATATAAATTTAAAATATATAATAATAATATAAAATGGTTTATAAATTCTATTCAAAAATTTATTTCTGAAGTTAAAGAAAAATTACAAATATGGAAAAATGAAACTCTTAATAATTTAAACAATAATAATTTATTTTAATAAATTAAATTATTATTTAATTTTTTAATTAAATATCATTTTTTATTTAAATTAAAATAATATTTTAATATTTAATTTTAATTAAAAATATAATTAAAATAATTAATATAATGATGTTTTTATTATTTTAACAGAATTTTAAAAAATAATTCAACAAAACCATTTTTTATTTAAATTTTTCAAAAATAAAAATTAATAATTAATATAAAATTTATAATTAATATTTATTTATCATATATCAAAATATTTATATTTTAAATGGAGTCACAAAAAATAAAAAATAATTCTTCAAATAAATCATTAAATGAGGAAACTAAATTATTAAAACAATTATCAATAAAAGATAAAACTCCACCAATTGAAAATGATAATTTAAAAGAAACAATAATAAATATAGCAAAAATTAATATAAAAAATATGAAATCTTCAGACAACATAGAACAAATAAATTTAAAAGAAAATTTTGATTTTGATAAGGAACATCAACATTTAAATAATAGTTTCAATAATGAAAAAATAACAGGAACATTAGCAAATTTAGATAATATTGATTTAGAAGAACAAAATTCAGAAAATTTATTATTAGAAAAAACTCCTATAGGAATAGAAGAATATAGACAAACTATTATGAGAATGTTAGATGATTCAGGAAGAAATATTAGAAAAACTAATACAAATAAATCTAATAAAAGTATTAATACTCCTTCTTATAATGATAGAGAACCTAACTTTAGTTATTTTGTAAAAAAAATTAATTATAACACAAACGAAAATTTAGAAGAAAATAATAAAGATAAATCAATAAAATCCAAAGAATTATTTTATAATGATATTAATAATAACATTAATTATAATATTAATAATATGAATTTAAATAACGAATTTAATAATAATATAAATAATCACAATTTAAATAATAATATGAATAATAATGATAATTTAACTAATTTTAATTATAATTTTAATAATAATAATAAAATAGGATTAAAAAATTATTTTATAAATAATAATAATAATGATATTCAATATAATATTGATATTAATAATAAAAATAATAATTATCAATTTAATAATAATAATAAATTTGATTCTAATAATAATTTTATTAACTACCAATTTCCTTATTTAAATAATAATAATAATAATTCAATTCAAAATAATTTATTTAATTACTATAATAATTCATTTCAAAATTCAAATGGTATGAATTCTGATTATTATTTTGAAAATAATAATTTTCAAAATTTTAATTATCAAAATTCAAATTTACCTGATTTCAATAATAATTTATTTCAAACTCAAAATAACAATAATATTAATAATAATTATTTATTTAATTTTTATCAAGATTTACCTAATAATATTTATAATAATCAAAATAATCAATTAAATAATAATAATTTTAGTTCAAATGTTTTTAATTTTATGAATGTTAATAATAATAATAACAAAATGATAAATAATAATTATCCAAATTTAAATAATATTAATAATAATATGAATAAATTTAATAATTTTTCAGAAAAAAATAATAATAATAATTTAAATAATAATTTTAATAATAATAATAAAAATAAGAAAAAAAATACAAATAAATATAATTATAATAACTTATCTCTAAACGAATTAATAAAAAATTCAAATAATTTATGTAAAGAACAAACTGGTTGTCGTTTTCTTCAAAAAAAATTAGAAGAAAATCCTGAAATAGCCCAAAAAATATTAAATAATGCTTTTCAAAAAATAATAGAAATTATAACAGACCCATTTGGTAATTATTTAATCCAAAAATTATTTGATTTCATGAATAAAGAACAATTTTTACAATTAATGGCCTTAATTCGTATTTCAATTTTTCAAATTTGTATTAATTCATTTGGAACAAGAGTAATTCAAAAATTAATTGATTATTTAAATTCCGAAGATTTAATAAGAACATTTTTATTTTTAATTAAACCAATAATAAAAGATATTATTAATGAAATTAATGGAAGCCATATTTTATTAAAATTAATAGATACAAATAATATTTTAAGTAGACAAACAGTTTATAATGAAATTAAAGAAAATATAACATCAATTTCAATGAATAAACATGGTTGTTGTGTTATTCAAAAATGTATTGAAAAAGCAAATGAAAATGAAAAAAATATTATTATCAATAATTTAATTAAAAATTGTCAAATTTTAATTAAAGATCAATGTGGAAATTACATTATTCAATTTATAATTACATTAAAAAATGATTTAATAATTGATAAAATAATTGATATATTAATTGTTAATATTGAAGAATATTCAAAGCAAAAATATTCTTCAAATGTTGTTGAAAAATGTTTAGAATTAAGTAATGATAATTCATGTGAAAAAATAATAAATTCACTTAAAAATGAAAATATTATTATTAATATTTTATTTAATAAATTTGGTAATTATGTTTTACAAAAAGCACTTCAAAGATCTGATTTAAATACTCAACAATATTTTTTAAGTATTATTGCTCCTCATTTATATAAATTAAAAAATTATTCATTTGGATTAAAATTATATTCAAAACTTATAATTACTTATAGTTATTTAGGAAGTATTGTTTTATCTAAAAATGATGATAATTATAATAATAATGTTCATAATATAAATAATTTTAATAATAATTTAAATGATAATAATAATAACATAAATGTTAGTAATAATTTTTATAATAATAATTTCCCAGTTAATAATAATATTATAAATAATGGTAATTAATTATTATTATTAAGTTAATTTTTATTAATTATAATGAGATTATCAAAAATATACAGAGTAAAATAAAAATATAATTTGATATAAATTATAGTATTAGATTTAATTTAGTTATAAAAATAATTTAAAATATTATTATTATTATATTTATTTATTTATAAATTTGAAATCATTTATTTTATTAACTAAATAGTAATTAATATATTTTAATTTATTATTAATGGAAAAAAAATCTAATTTAAAATCTAATTTAGAGAAATTAAAAAAAATTGAATTACAAATTCAAAAAAATAAAAAAAATTATGATTTAATAGAAAAAAAATTATATACAAAAGATGTTTTTTTAAAAGAGATGAAAAAATTTAATGAAGTATTTAAATTAATAGAAAAGTAAATTTAATTTTATAATTAAATATAGGACTGAAATAAATGATAAAGAATTTTTAAGAAAAAAAAGATATGGTCGGAAAAATGGAAAAAAGCATAAGAAAAATAATTGGTAATTTTTTCTTCATATTTAATATTATTTTTATAATATAATAATTAATAATATAATTAATTAAACTCTCAAATTAATTCATAAATGTAAATAAAAATTATAATATATTTAATATGATTTTTATATATTAATTTTATAGTTAAAAATTTGTATTATTAAAATATTATATTTAAAAGATTTAGCTAAAATGTCAAATTATTATTATAATTTATATTATTAATTGATTATCATTAATTTATCTTAAAATTAATCATTTTTTTAGTTAATTATTAAAGAAAAATTTTTATAAATTTTATTATAAAAATATATTCAAAAAAATAATAAAAATGAATAAAAATAAAGTTTCTGACAATTTTTATGATCATATTGATTATTATGATTCTCGAAATATGTTTATAAATCTCGATGATGAAATAAAACCAGAAAATAGATTATATACTAATTTAAATATAAAAAAAGATAATTTTATATGGGATCAAAAAAAAGAAGACAAAGATGAAGAAATTAATAGAAAATTAATTTTAGAAAATTTAAAAAATTTTAAAAAAGAAAACAATAAAAATTTAGCATGTAAATTATGTGGATTTAATGGTCATTTAGCATATCAATGTAGAAATAATATAAATATTAAACTAAATAAAAATATAAATAAAGAAAAAGAAAAAACTTTTTTGGAAAATTTTATTAAATTAAGAAAAGAAGAAAAAAAATTAGAAAAAGATAATTTATTTCAAAAATTATATAAAAATAAATTTTTAAATTCTAATAATAATAATAAATCAGAAAAAAAATATAAAAATCATCATCATCATCATTCACATAATAAAAAATATGATAGAAGCAGAAGTAAATCAAAATAATTAATAATAATATTTAAATTGTAAATAATTAATTATATTTAATATTTTTATTAATAATTTATTTTTTTATTTAAAAATGATTTATTCAAATGATAATCAAATTGAAAATAATGAAAATTTTAAAAACACAGATTTACAATTAATTCAAAATATTAATACTTTTGGAAATGATAATATTATAAGAAATTCAAATGAAATATTATTTGAAAGAGATAGTAATTTAAATGAGCCACTTTTTAGACCTTCTCAAGTTAGATATACTCTCCCTCAAAATGATGATTATTCTCAGATGGATAATACAAAATCTTATGATGTTAATTCTAAAGATGAATATTTAGATATTCAAGAAAATAATGATAATAATATTAATGATAATAATGATAATAAAAATAATTTTGAAAAAAATAATGATAATGATAATAATAATAATGATAATGATAATAATAATAATAATAATAATGAAAATAAAATAAATGATATTGTAGATAATAATATTATTAATAATGAAAAAAATAATTATATAAATAATAATAACAATATTGATAATAATATTATAAATAATAATAATAATGAAATTAATAATAATAATCATATTATTAATAATGATGATAATAAAAATAATGATATTGATAATAATATTAGTAATAATAAAGATAATAATAAAAATAAAGATAATAATAATATTATTATTAATAATGATGATAATAAAATTGAAAATAATAAAAATCATATTGACACTAATGTTAAAAAAAATAAAAATATATTTATAAATAATGAAGAAGAAATAAAGAAAAATAATAATAATATAAAAGAATTAATCAATAATGAAAATAACGAAATAAAAATAAATAATGAAAATAACAAAAATAATAAAGTAAACAATAATAATATTAACTTAGAAAAAAACAAAAAAAATATTTTCGAAGATGAATTAGTAATCATAGATAAAAATGAAAATAATGAATTAACTTTATCTCAAAATTTTTCCGCAAAATTATCTTTTTCAAAAATCGATAAAAAAAAATTTAACAACTCAAAAAAATCCACCAATTCAATTATAAAAAATGATTTAAATCATATAATATTAGAATATAAAATAATATTAATAGGTTCAAGTGGGGTTGGAAAAACAGGAATTTTTAATAGATATATAAGTAATACTTTTATTGAAGATTATAAATGTACAATTAGTGCCACAAATAAAATAAAAAAAATTTCATTAAATGATAAAACAATAGCTAAATTATCAATTTGGGACACAGCAGGTGAAGAAAAATACAAATCAATTACAAGACAATATTTTAAACATTCTAAAGGAGCCATTATTGTATATGATATAAATGATAGAAAATCATATGAAGAAGTAAATGATTGGATTAAATTTGTAAAAGAGGAACTATCTGATGTTGTTATTATGATTGTAGGTAATAAAATTGATTTAGATAAAAGAGTTGTAAGTGAAGATGAAGCCAAAAAATTTTGTAATGAAAATGGATATTTATTTTTAGAAGTTAGTGCAAAAAAAGGAACTAATGTAAGTTTAATATTTGAAAAATTAAGCTGGGAAATTTGGGAAAATGATAAAAAAAAAGATGATGATAAAATTATATTTATGAGTCAAGCAAATAAAAGTCTTGAAATAATGAATTTTAAGGATAAAAAGAATAAAATCTGTTGTTAATTGTTATATACTAAATAAATGTTTTATTTATATTTTTTTAATATATTATTAGAATATTATTTCATTTTCAATTTTTCACTTGTAATATAAAATTGAATTTAACTTTCAAAAATTTATTTTAAATATATAAAAATTTATTAAATAAATTTAATAAATTTTATATTTAATATCATTAAATTATTTCATTTATAATAATATATTAAATAAATTAAATATATAAAATGAGATACAAATAAAATATATTATTAAATATTATATATTATATATATATTTTTTTATCATATTAATATTTTTTCTTTGATAATAATATTATTTTCATTATTTTTGAATTTATTTAACAAATTTAAATCAATATCTTTGTTATTAATTATATTATTATTTAATTCTTTTTTAATATTATTTTCTTTTTCTTCAAATTGTTTTTTTTTTAATTCTTTTAAAATATTATCAAATTTATAATATTTTTCATTATCAATTTCTTCTTTTAAATATAAAATAGTATTAATATTAATAAAATAATTTAACCATCCAAAATTTATATTTAATTTTTTTAATAATTTTATTATTTTATTAAATTCTTCCCCATTTAATAAATATTTATTATTATTCTTAATAAAATCTAAAGAATATTGATAATCAATTGAAAATTTTTCAATTATATATTTAACAATATTTTCATATTCAAAAAAATTTTTAAATATTTTAAATAAAATATTTTCATAAATATTATTATTTTTAATAAAATTTAAAATAACATCTTCTTTATTTTTAAAATCAGATTTTTTTATAAATACATATATTTTATGAAAATAATTTGAAGGTATTTCAATTTCATTAATTAATAAATTGAAATCTTTTTCTTTAAGAGATTTATGTAAATTATTTTGAAAATACAATTTTTTTAAAGTATAATTTTTTTTTAAAATTAATATTTGTTCATTTATTTTCATATTACTAAAATTAATTGCACCTTCCATATAAAAATGTAATTTAAATAAATTTTAGATAATTCATAAAATTAAGTCAAATATTAAATTTAAATAAAAATTAATTAATAAAATTTAAAAATAAAAAAAATATTTAAATTATTTAATATTAGTTTTATTTTATATATTAAAATTTAATAAGGTAATTTAGCATTAGCTAATTGATTAAATAAGTAATCACATTCAATAACACCATCTTCAGCTAAATCTGTGCAATGAACTGCATTTCTCACTCTATCATTTCCGAATAATGCTCTTATAGTATTTGGTCTTAATTTTTTTGCTATATCAGGATCATGAGGTCCAACTAAAGCTCTTAATTTATTCACAACATCTTCTTGTCTAACTTCCATTCCAATGCATGGTCCTTGAGTCATATCTTGAATCATTAAACTATATTCAGGTAAAACACCTTTATAAACTTCAAAAAATTCTTCAGCACATATTTGGTCTAAATAAAACATTTGCATTGAACTTATTTCAAATCCTTCTGATAAAATAATGTCTATTATTTTTCCTGCATTTCCTTCATAAATTGCGTGTGGTTTTATAATAATACAAGCACAATTTGTAAGAATTGGTTTATGTACAATTTTATTAAAAACTATATTAATTTCTCTATCAACACTTTGAGCAGAATCACTTCCATGAACAGTATTTTTTCCTCCATTTCCAAATATAGCTCGTATACTATTTGGTGCTTCAGCTTTTGCTTTATCTACATTAGTTGGTCCTATAAAATCTCTCCAAGCTTTAATGGCATCTCTTTTTATTAATTCCATTCCTACTATGTAATCGCTTGTTATATAATTAATTAAAAAATCATAAAATGGTTTCCCTTTATGTTCTCCATAAAATTCAGCAGCATTTTCTAAACTCATTCTACATAATTTTAATTTTGTTATTGTAAAACCACCTACGTTATAAATCATATCAATTATTTTTCCAATATTAAGATAACCATCGGGTTTGATCATTCCATAAGTGTTAGAACGTACTTTTTCGAAGTATTCTTTTGTGAAATCGTCTCCATATTCTATTAATTTATGTTTACGAGAAAAAATATTTATATCACTTCCTTTATAAAGGTCTTTCATTGTTATTTCAGGAACTACATTACGTTTTAAAAAAATTTTTCTATTTTTTATATCATACATTTCGATACTACCATCACTTGGATAATAAAATAATTGAAATGTTTTACATAATGAGGCTAAATTATCAAAATATTCAGTAATAAAACAAAATCTTGATTGAGACATTTATATAAGTTATTAATTTTTATATTATTTATTTTTGTTTATTAAATTATTTATTATTAGTTTATATTTATAATAATTTAATAGAATAAAATATTTATTAAAATAGAATAAATATCATTTAAATTAAAAATATATATTACATTTTGTTATTTATTTATAAAATAAAATTGAATTTTTATATATATAAATTTTTAATATTTATAATATTTCTTATATTATTTTTAAATCTTTCACCATATTTTTCAGAATCCATAACTGAAAAATTTTTATCTTTTAAATTTGTTAAAATTCCAACAACTTCTTTAGTTATTTTTTCTCCTTTTTTTTTCAAATCAAATGTACCTAAAAAATCTATTATACTAAATTCAAATATATATTTATTATCTTTACTTTTCATAACACAAATATTATCTAAATTATTTTCTAAATCTTCTTTTCTATATTTATGTATAAAAATTAACAAAGAATAATCAGTAACATAAAATTTTTGTAAAAATTCAATATCATTATCAATAATACTAATAAGATTTTTTCCTTCATTATAATTTAGATTAAAACTCATATTTAATATTTTTAAATCAATATCTTTTAACACATAATTTTTATATTTTTTTTTTAATTCTATTATGTTTTTATCTTCATCACATTTTTTAATACTTTGCCTATCAACACTACTTCCCTTCAGGTCAAAAGTTAACATTTTTGTTTCTAAAGGTAGATCCATCATATTTTTTTGTAAAAGAACAAATATGCTATTATCTTTATCTATTATTTCAATCTCAAATAAACCATATATTCTACATAAAATAGTTTTGGTGTTTATTATTTTATTATGATATTCTTTTAACATTTTTGATAAAAATAATTGTTTTTCTGAATAATTTATTGTTTTTATAATTAGTAATTTATCCCATGTTGTTGAAATTATATTTCCTCCTCTTCCTCCTAAAACATTTAATTTATTTATTAATTGTAAATTTTTAATTGGTGTTAAACTACTTATTATTTTATCAATAGAAATTTTATCAATATATCTTAAATGATGAAAAATAAAAGGACTGTATGATTTTATTTTAAAATTAAAATTTTTCATATTATTATTTTTAATTCCAATCCAATCAGGAATATTTTTTTCATTATATTCTTTATATTCTGTAACTTCTCTATAAAATTTATCATCAAAAGGAATTTTAAATAAATATTTTTTATATATTTTTTCATAATCATATTTTCTACAATCATTTATTGCTAAAGAAATAGCCAACATTAATAATAAATTTTTATCTATTCCAATTTGTAAATACATTAAATTATATTCATCTAAATAATCATTAAAAAATCTAAAATATTTATTATCTATTGATTTAGTAGTTTTTGGGAAAATTTTATCAACTTTATTTGCTTTTCCAATAAAAGTTTTTCTTCGAGAATTGTTTCTTCTTATAAAATTATTTTGATTGTTTTGAATATTTATAATATTTTTATCATCTTCCATTGAAACATTATAAATATTTTCACAACTATTATGTTTAGATAAATTTGGTGATTCAATATTTTTTTTACATTTTATAAAAGATAATTCAATTTTATTTTTATTATTATCTTTATTATTTTTTTGATAAACAATATTATTATTATTTATATATTGATTATTATTTATATTAATGAAATTATTTATATTATTTTGATTAATAATTTTATTATTAAATTTTCTATCAATATTTGTGTCAGTCAATTTTTTTGTTATGTAATTTCTTTCTTTTTTATTATTGTTATTGTTATCATCTTCATAATAATTATAATAAATTGTATAATTTTTATTTTTTAAACTAACCATACTTTCTTGTCTAAAAATATTTTGTTGATCATTATTATTTTCATTATTATAAGATGTTCTATTTACATCTTCTAAACTTTTAGAAATAAAACTTTCATTTAAATTTTTATATAATTTATTTTCATATTTTGTATCATTTTTTAAATATAAGAGATTAATTAAAAAATCTCTTAAAATTGGGTCGGATAATTTAACTATAAAAATAAAAGTTGTATTGAAACTTACCATTATATTTATAAAAAAAGATAAATAATAACTTTCGAAATTTTTATAATTAAAAGTTATTTTAATTATCATATTAATTGATAATGGTAAATAAGTAATTACAAAATACCATATGAAAATTATTTGTCTTTTAATAATTAAATGAAAATTTTTTCTTCTATATAAATCTCTTTCGCTATTATCAAAAGAAAATATCATTTCTTTTTTTTTTAATTTATAATATAATTTAGTTAAAATATATATCAATATAAATACTGTTATTAAAAAATATAAATTTAAATAATTATCATTATAAAAATTTAAAAATGAAAAATCTTTTTTGTTAAAATCCTCATTTTCAAAATTAATATTAAATAATGTAAAAAATAAAAATATAAAAATATAAGCTACACTTTGATATTTATAATATAAAAGTCTTTTATTATAATAATTTTCATATTTAAAATAAGTAACATACATATTATGTGTTAAACAAGCATTCCAAAAATAAATAAATAAAATAATTAAAGGAAAAATAATACAAAATATTTTCATATAAATTGTCATTGATTGAGGGATAAAAAAATAAAATTCGAAAAAAAAAATTGAATATAAAAATGATAAAATTGATTGACTTATTACTAAAAAATAAGTTAAAAAATTTTTAGAATAATTTGGAATTTTATAATAAAATATTATAAATACAATACCAAAAAAAAATGATATTAAATTTAATATTAAAAAAAATAAGCAATTTGAAGTATTTATAATCACATAATTATTATTATTTTCATTTTCATTTAAATTGTTATTATTATTATTTTTATTAATTTTAAAAATAATACTGTCTATTAAAAGTATAGACATTATTTTTTCAAAATTATTTCAATGAAATATTTTTATTTATTAAAAAATAAAAAATAAAAATTATTTTTAATATAAATTTGATTATGTAATTAATTATTAAAAATTATTTTATTTAATCATAATAATTATTTTTTAAAAATAATAAAAATTGAATTTAAATTCATCTTAAGAATTATAATATAAAATAAAAATAAATTGATAAAAGGAAATTGAAATATAATTTAATAATTTATAAAATAAAAATAAATGACACGTGTTTAAATAAAAATTAAATATATATTATTTTAATAATTATTTTTATTTATTATTATCTAATATGATAAATTTAAATATTCTCCCTTTTTTCATTTTATTAATAATCCAACATATAAATTCATTTTTAATTGGAGTTGATTTAGGTTCAGAATTTTTTAAAGTTACAGTAATTAAACCAGGAAAACCTTTTTCAATGATGGAAAATCTTCAAAGTAAAACAAAAACATTAAATGCAATTGGTTTAAAAGATAATGAAATTTTATATTCAGGTGATGCCCGAAATAAAAAATCAAAATTATCAAAAAATATATTTAATTATTTTTCTGAATTTTTAGGAAAAAATGTGAATGATAATTCAATTCAAAATTATATGAAAAATTTTATTATTACTTATGATATAGATAATAATAAAATAAATGATTCTATTCATTTTAATATTAAATTTAATAATCAAGATGAAAATATTTCAATTGAAGAAGTTTATGCGTTGTTATTTAATCACATAAAATTTTTAAGTGAAAAATATTCTAAAATTGAAATAGTTGATATGTTTGTGACTGTTCCAAATTTTTTTGATTATCATCAAAGAAAAGCAATTAGTCAAGCAGCAGAAATTTCTAAATTAAGATTAATAGGAATTACAAATGAAAATACTGCAGCAGCTGTTCAATTTCAATTTAAAAAAACATTTGAAAATGAAACATTTTATATATTTTATGATATGGGAAGTTCATTTACTCAAGTTAGTTTAATAAGTTTTAAAACTAAATATAAAATTATAGAACATAAAAATAAAAATAGTAATAATACAAATGATACAACAACAACAACAAAAAAAGATTTAGGAAATGAAGTAAAAATTTTAGCTCAAGCTTATGATGAAGAATTAGGTGGTAAATATTTTGATAGAAATTTAATTAATTTCATAATGGAAAAATTTGATTCTCTTCCTCAAAGAAAAGATAAACCTTCAGTAAAAGGAAATCCAAAAGTTTTTAATAAACTAATTCCTGATGCAATAAAATACAAAGAAATATTATCTGCAAATAAAGAAGCTTTAATAACAATTTTAGGTGTAGAAAGTAACATTGATTTACAATTTAAAATAACAAGAGATGAATTTAATGAATTTAATAAAGATTTAATAAATAAAGTTTATGATCCAATAGAAAAAGTATTAAAAAATAGTAACTTAACATTAGAAAATATAACTCAAATTGAATTAATTGGAGGTGGAATTAGAATTCCAGCTATTCAAGATAAATTAAAAGAAAAATTAGGTAAATATGAAAATATTTTAGGAGCTCATATGAATGGAGATGATTCAATGGCTTTTGGAGCGGCTTATATGGCAGCAAATTCAACTAAAAATTTTAGAGGAAGTCGAAAGACATTTTTACAAAATGGAGCATTTGAAATATTTAAAGTTTATATAAATAATTTAAAAAATGAATCTAATAATTATGATTTTTGTGACGAAAATGAAGAAAAAGTTATAAAAAATAATTGTAAACATTTAATAAATAAAAACACAACTTTATTTCCTTTAAATTACCCATATGATTCAAAGCGTTCAGTTAGTTTTGATTTAGATACTGATATTTATGTAAACATAACTGAAGAATTTCCAAATAAATTTAATGAAAGAGATTTAATAAGTTATGAAGTAAAAGGTGTAGAAGATGTATTAAATATGATGAAAGAAGATAATATAACTAAATTACCTAGAGTTAGTTTAGTTTTTAATTATGGAAAAGCAGGAGAAATAGAAATGAATGCCATTGCTAAATGGGAAGTTCCAATGTGGTTTAGTAATAATTTGACTTGGGAAAAGAATTTTACTGATAAATTAAGTAAAGAAGAAATTGATGAAATTAATAATATATTAAATAATAGTAAATTAGTTACTGATTATGAAATGAAAGAAATTGTTAAAAAAAGTATGAATAATACAAATAGTACTAATAATGAAACTAAAAATGAAAAAGAAGAAGATAAAAAAGATGATGATAATAATAAATCAGAAAAAAAAGATGATGAAAAAGAAAAGAAAAAAGATAAAAAAGGAAAAAAAAAAGATAAAAAAAGAAAATTAAAAGAAAATGAAAAAGATAAAAACAAAAACAAAACAAAAGAAACAGAAGAAAAAGTCGAAAAAGAAAATGAAAAAGATGAAAAAGAAAATAAAGATGAAAATGATGATGATGACAATGAAGAAGAAAAAGAAGAAATTATAATACCAAATAATTTCACATATAATAACACTCATTATATAACAACAAAATATTCCTCAAATTTAAAAATGAGATTAAAAATCGGAGAACAAAAAAACGAAACAATAACCGAATATCTTTCAGTAATTCCAATTTACACTTCAATTCCATTCCCATTTAATTATACTCAAATATACGAAAGTAAACAAAAAATAAAAAGATTCGAAGAAATAGATAGAAATCGTACAAAATTAATAGAAAAAAGAAACATTTTAGAATCTTTAATTTATGAAAGAAAAGAATTTTTAGAAAAAGATTTAAATAAAAAATACGGTTCTTATGAAGAATTAAATAAAACATTAGATTTTATTAATAATAAATCAAAATGGTATGAAGATGAAGGTTATTCATCTTCTTATGAAACATTAGACAAAGTTATTAATGAAATACATAAAGAATATAAAAAATATGAAGATAGAATGATTATTCATTACAATAGAGTTATTGCTTTTGATAAATTTAAAAAAGATTATAATCAAACTAGTATGAAAGTTCTTAGTTTATTGAAACAAAAAAATTATACTCAAGAATATTTCGATAAAAATTATTCTAAAGTTGTTGATGAAGTTATTAAATATTTAAAAGATCTTGAAGAAAAACAAAATAACTTAACATTGTATGATAAACCTGTTTTAACTGGAGATATGATTACTAAACAAATGGATAAAATTAGACAAAGTTATTATAAAATGACCCTTATTAAAAATCCTGAATTAAAAAAAAAAGAAAAAAAAGAGCCTAAATTAGAAAATTTAGAAGATTTAATTAAAAATTATAATTTTACTGAAGAAGATTTAAAAAATATAACTAATTCGAAAAAAAATATTACAAATGATACAAATAATAGTAATTTTTCTGATCAAAATGAAAAAACTGATTTATAAAATAACATAAGTAATAAAAATTAAATTAAATATTAATAACATATAATTAATAATTTATATATAACATATATATAAAATAAAAATTTATAATTATTTATAAATATAAAATTAAAATTCATTTATTATTATTATTATTATATATAAAATAAAAATATATGAAAATTAAAGTTGAATTAGGAGGTGGATTAGAAATTTTATTTGATAAACAAAAAAATTTTGAAATTAATATAGAAAAAACCGAAGTTAAAATAAAAGATATAATATTAGAATTATATTCTAAAATAAAAGAAAAAAAAGAATTATTTGCTTCACCAGATGGAACAATAAAACCAGGAATAATAGTATTATATAATGATAGTGATTGGGAGATATATGAAAAAGAGGATACAAAATTAGAAAATAATGATACTATAAGTTTTATATCAACATTACATGGAGGTTAATAATTTATAATATATATATATAATAAAATATATAAATATATATATGAAAAAATTAAATTAATTCATAAAATAATAAATAAGTAGTTGAATAAAAATTAATATTATTTTCATCTACATTTCCAAAAAATTTAGATATATCATTTTCATTTAAATAAGTTGATTTTTCATCATTATAATTAATCCATTTATTATTTTCTTGATTTACTAAAGTAAAATAATGTCCATATTCACCTCTTTGACCTAAATGAATAACCATATTTTTTAATTTATAATTATATTCTTTTTCTTCTTTTGTTTTTAATAAATAATTAGCATTAAATTTTTTAGGTATGCTCACATAACCTAATAATTTTATTAAATTTGAATAATTTTTCATTTTAAATCTTTTTAATTGAATAATTAAAATTTTTGGTAATTTTATTAAATTTACTTTTTTTTCAGCTTCTTGTAAACTATTACAATTTTCGCAAAAAAATTTATCTTTACTTCTTAAAATTTCTGTACCAAAATAATTTTTTAAACAATAAATTAAAGAAGAATTTGTTTCTATATCTAATGATAAATTATAAAATGTTTCAAAAACTTCTGATGTGTTTTCGCAATTTAAACATTTTGTTATACTACTTTGTTGACCACTGAATAAATCTTTAATAAAATTATCATTATTATTATTATTATTTGTTGAATTATTATTAGTTTTATTATTGTTTTTTTTATTTTTTTTTTGAATTGAATTTATATTTTGTTCTATATCATCTAATAGCCATGTTAAAAATTCATGTGCATCATGATGTTCATCATTATTAAATTCTTGATTGTTATTTTTTATTATATTTATAAAATCGTTAATGTTTAAAATATCTGATTTTTTTTTGTTTTCTATTATGTTAAATAATTCTGATAAAGATTTTAATGTACTATATTTATGAATATTATTGTTGTTTAAATATGATAATATTTTTTCTTTGAAAATTTTTAAGCTTAAAAGAGCTTGAAGAATACTATTTGCGTAACATGTATTGTTTGTGTTTATAAATGTTATTACTTTTTCTTCTTTTTTATTTTTATTATTATTGTTATTATTATTATCAAGAATATTAGTAATTATCTTATTATCATTTGAAGATTTTTCTTTTTCATTTGAATTATCATTTCCCATATGTTAGTTATAATTCTTAATATTAAATTATTCAATAATAATTTATAAAAAAATAATAAAAATTTTATTAACTTTTATTAAAAAATTAAATAATATAAATATGTATAATCCAGCAAAATCTCGTCCAAAAAGTGCAAATTTTTCATCTCATCCTGATTTAGAAAATACAAATCAAACTAATTTTAACGGAACTCAAACAACCTATTTTAAAGTAGATAAAAAAAACACACATCCTTATTTTAGAAATTGTCGGGTGGGTAGTGCTCGAAGAATAGTAGTAAGAAATGGAGTTCCTCTTGCAATAACATATGATATTCGAAATAAAAAAGGAAATCGATTAAATAATTATAAATATACCTTAAAAAAATTACCAGAAAAACATACAATATATCAAAGAGACTATTGTTCTAAAAAATATGATATGCATTGTGGAATGGATAATAAACCTTTAGTTCCTTATGACCCAAATAGTTATAGAAATTTATTACCAATCGACAATGCATTTAGATCTATGAATAATAAAAGTTTTTTTGATTTAGGTAGTAATAGTTTAATTAATAGAAAACAATGGACTAGTACTTATAGAGATTGTTTTAGAAAACCTATTGTTACTTATCAACCTAATTCAGGAATTAGAGCTAATACTGCGAAATTAACTCATTACAAATTGAATAATATTGAGTATGCTTAAATTTTTAAATATTTAAATATATATAAAAATGATGATGATAATTATTTAATATTTTTGTTTTTTTAAAATTTAAAAATATTTAATTAAAATTAATTATTATTTTAATATTTATTATTTTTTATTAAAACTTAATATTCTCATTCGTTGAACTAATAAAGGTCTTAATTTTTCAAATATGGTTTTTATATATTCTATATCATTTTTCATTTCTTCATTTACTAAATCACGTTGAATATTATTAAAATCTTCAATATCTTTTAGAATTTCTTTTATATCATCAATATTTTTTTCTTCTAATTTTTTTTCATCTTTCACCAACTCTTCAAAAATTTTTGCTTTTTCTAAATATTTATTTATATTATCCGTTTCTTCAATTTTTTCAATTTCATTTTTCATTATTAAATTCTTCTCAAATTTTATTTGTTCTTTTGCAGATAAAGGATATAAATCACAACAAGGAATACTAATACTAATATATTCTTTTAATTCTTGAATATTATGCCCAGGCAAAAACATAACTTCTATTGATAAAAATCCTGGTAATTCTTCTAATGACCTTTCTTTACAAATTCCTATTTTAGGATAACCAAAACTTTTCATTTTTTTAATTTCTAAATTATCATCATTATTTTTATCTATATTTTTTCTTGCTAACATTCCTAAAGGAAATTGTTTAATTTTTCCAAAATAATCTTTATATTCTCCATTTAAAATTTTAACTATTCCATTTGGATTAAATCTAATTTCTTCAAAATTAGGTTCATCAATATAATTATCATTAACAAAATAATATATTTTTATTAATTTATATTCTTTAAATAATAATTTATATGTTAATAATTTTCCCATCGCATCTCTTGAAGTATGTTTATGTTCTATAATATTATCATTTTTTTCTAAAAATTCTGAATCAATAGTAATTTCTTGTGAAGTATCATTTAAATGTAAATGAAGTATATTTAAAATATCTTTATTATATAAAGTAGTATAAACTTTAATTGTACTACTTGCTACTAGTCCTATATTATTTCCCATTTCACCTATTAAAAATGATTCAAATTTTACAAAAATATTACTTTCTCTATGAATAATTTCTTTAATTTGATTATTATTTACTTTTATATCATATTGTGCTATTTCTATATTATCGGGAATTACTTTATAAGGAATGACTATTTTTTCTAATCTATTTTCAGGAACATTTTGAATTTGATAATAAAGTTTTAATATACTTTTTGAGTTTTCAAATTCTTTCATAATTTTTTCACTTTCGGTTTGAGATAAAAAATAACTGTTTATAAATAAAGAATCGATTGGAATGTTTAAATAAAATTTTATTGTTTCATGAAGTTGATAATTACATACTATTCCATTTGAATCGTATAATCTCAAAGCACGAAAAAATTTTTCTCTTATGTTTATTGATTTTAGTTGGTAATAAATATTATTATATACAATTATTCTTCCTATAAATTTTGAATCTATAGTTTTTAAAAATGGTTCTGAAAAATAAAGTGAAATTGATTCAGATTCGTATAATTTTTTTTTAATTTCTTTTTCATATTTTGTTTTTTTAAAAATAATCGAATTTTTCAATGAATTTAAAATTTTATTATAATTAAAAAATAAAGAAACGAAATCTTTTTCATTAGTTTTTAAAGAAATTAATTTTTTTTCTTTATTATTATTTTTATAATTATATCTTTCATTTTTTCCTTTTTCATTTGGTAGATTAATTATATTATTCACACCTTCATTATTTTCAAATAAAGGTTGATCATAATCAACTAATTTATTGCCATTTGAATAAAAACAATATAAATAATTAAAACCTTTTTCTAAATCTAATTCAATTGAATATGTGTCTTCTTTTTCATTATTCATTTCAATCATTGACCAATCATTAAAATCACCTGAAATATAAACTGGTTTTAAAGAAGAATCGAAAGGTTTGTAAATAATTTTTATTTTAGAAATATTATTTTCTATTGTTTTTGAAAGTTTTTCTGAAAATTCTTTTAATTTTTCTATTTGCTCGTTTAATTCTTTTTTTTCTTCGTTTGTTTCTTTTTTACTCCAAAATTTTTCATATTGTAATAATTGTTGATTTGAAATTTCTTTGTTTATTAAAGAAATTTCTTTGTTTAAATTTTCTTGTTCTTGTTTTAATAAGGAAATTCTATTAAATAATTCATCTAATAAATTATTATTTTCCATTTAATAGTTAAATTTTAAAAATTTAAATAATATATAATAATTTAGAGAAATAATAAATTATGATAAATAATAAATTCATTTATATTTTTAAAAAAGAGAATTTTAAATATTTTTTATAATTTATATAATTTAAATAAAAGATTTATATAAATGAAAAAATAATTAATTTATATTTTGAATTAAATTCAATAAAAAATAATCACAATAATTTATTTTAAATTTTTAATATATATTTAATGGAAAATAAATTAAATATAAATTAAA
>JAEEGK010009136.1_pt1 | contig 23226 bp, 14 predicted proteins | sample 8958771 | NCBI WGS metagenome assembly JAEEGK01 (sample SAMN16246547, study PRJNA631951) | gut metagenome | biome: gut microbiome; feature: rumen; material: SC-attached | host: Bos | place: Iran: Karaj | collected 2018-10 | reverse complement strand
CCGCTGGGGATGGATGGGGGACCACTATGTGTTACAGGCATCGGTGAAGGGCTTGAAGGAAAAGCGCACGGGAGGCCAGACAACGGCACATGGCCAAACGGCTGACGCTCATCACGGGCCCTACGGCATCAGCATCACCAACGAGCGCTATGAGGCGTTTACCAAGAATGCATACATCTTCGACAAGGAGCGTTCCACCAACGTGGCGCTTATTCTGGCAGGCTCGCTGCACCATGAGAATGCGCTCTACGGCTACAAACTCTACAATACCGACCAGACCAACGGTTATGCATCGCTGATGTTTGAGAGTGACTTCGGCGAGCACCACTCGCTGTCAACGGGTGTCAGCGTGAACTACGACTACTACAAGCAGTACTTCGTGACGGAGAACAGTGCCGAGGCTGCAGGCTGGCAGCAGAACGACCGCGAGACAACGCCCGGTGCTTATGCCCAATACACCTATAAGGTGGGTGAGCGGTTTACCCTCATGGCGGGCCTGCGTGCCGACCATAGCAGTGAGTATGGATGGTTTGTCACGCCCAGGACACACCTGAAATACGAACCCGTGGATGGGCTTACGTTGCGTGCATCGGCAGGACTGGGCTACCGCACCACCCATCCGTTGGCAGAGAATAACTACCTGCTGGCCTCAGGACGCAAGGTCGTCATCGACGACAACCTGGAGCAGGAACGGGCATGGAACTTCGGGCTGAGTGCGGCCTACGAGGTGGAGGTGGCCGAGAAGAAACTTCAGCTGGCTGCCGACTATTACTATACGGACTTCGGCCATCAGGTGGTTGTTGACCTGGATAGCGACCCACACACCGTACACTTTACCAACCTGAGGGGACGCAGCTATTCGCACACCTACCAGCTGGAGGCTACCTATCCGTTCTTCAGAGGATTCACGCTGACCGCCACCTACCGCCGTACGAACGTAAAGTCAACCTATGGCGGGCGACGCTTGGAGAAGCCGCTTACAGGACGTTACAAGGGACTGATAACCGCCTCGTACCAAACTCCACTTGGCCTGTGGCAATTTGATGCCACCTTGCAACTCAACGGTAGCGGGCGAATGCCAGAACCCTATCAGTTGGCTGACGGTAGCTGGTCGTGGGAAAACCGCTATCCGGCATACGCTCAGCTGAGTGCTCAGGTGACACGTCTGTTCCGCCATTGGAGCATCTATGCTGGTGCAGAGAACCTGACAGGCTACAAGCAGAAGAACCCCATTGTGGAGGCAGCCAACCCCTGGTCAAGGAATTTCGACAGCACGATGGTGTGGGGACCTCTGCATGGTGCCGTGTTCTATCTCGGCTTCCGTGTGAACTGGACGAAGATTTAGAGAATCATAAATATAATATACAACTTTATGAAGTCAGAAGAAGTCAGAGGGAGTTAGAGGACAATACCTAAAGCCCTCGAAAACAAGGAAGGCACTGGAAAAAGGAAAAGCAGAAGAAATGTCTTCTAACTTCTTCTAACTTCCTCTAACTCCCTCTAACTTCCCAATAAGTGGAGCTTGCGAAACTTAAGAAAAAAATAAAATTCACCAATTTAAAATTTCAAGAAATGATGAGAACAAAAGTTTTATTCTTTGCCCTGCTGGTAGCAGCCACGTGCGCCGCCAAGGACATCAAGACCGTTATTTTCAAGACCTCGCCTGAGATGCACTGCAACAGCTGCGAGGAGAAAATCAAGGGTAACCTGCGCTTTGAGAAGGGCGTGAAGGACATTGTGACGAACCTGACGGACAAGACTGTCACCATTACCTACGATGCCGACAAGACGAATGTTGACAAACTCATTGCCGGTTTTGCCAAAATCAATTATGTGGCAACGGTAGCTACCAATGCCGGAGCACCTGCCGTGACGGCTGCGCCTGTCGAAAACGGTGGCGGTTGCTGTGGCAGCGGCGGTTGTGGCTGTAGCAAGAAGAAGCCTGCTGCCGGAAATGGTGGCTGCGGCTGTGGCGGCAAGAAGAAACCTGCAGCAGAGACGGTAGCAGTTGACGGCAGTGTGGTGAAGTTCAAGGCCAGTCAGATAAGCTGTGGCGGATGTGCCAATAAGGTGAAGAAACTGCTGACGGCTGTTGACGGTGTGAACGGTGTTGATGTGGATTTGGACACGAAGGTTGTCTCGGTGAGCTATGACGCAGCCAAGACTGATGCCGACAAGCTGCAGGCGGAGTTCGGCAAGATCAACTACACGGTTGATCGCTTAGACTAAAAGCAAACGCTGACGACTGCACACCATACCCTTAACCAGACACATAGCTTTACGGAAAGAGAGGGGGAAAACGCCCCCTCTCTTACAAAAGGAGGATTCAGGAAAAACAACTAAACCAGACTTATATATATGAGGAAATTATTAGTAGTGTTACTGCTGCTTACGGCAGCGGTAAGCGGAGGCTTCGCGCAGTCGCGAACCATCCGCGGAACAGTGATTAGCCAGGATGACGGACAGCCTGTCATAGGTGCAGCCGTACAAGTAAAGGGTACCAAGATCGGTGTTCTGACAGATATTGACGGACAATACACGCTCCAAGTGCCGGAACGTGGCAAGACCCTTGTAGTATCCTACTTGGGATACGCCACCAAGGAAGTGGCCGTAGGCCCTAACCTTAAAATCTTTCTTAGTGCTGACGCACAGGCACTCGACGAAGTGGTTGTCGCCTATGGTTCACAGCAGCGCCGCAACCTCACCGGTGCTGTGGGTTCGGTAGATGGCAAGGAACTGCTGAAGAACCCCGTGACGGGTGTGGAACAGTCGCTGGCCGGTAAGTTCAGCGGTGTGCAGGTGCTGGAGGCTACGGGTGCTCCTGGCGGTGCCGTGACCATCAACGTGCGTGGCACGAGCAGCGTCTCGGCAGGCAATGAACCACTCTATGTGGTCGATGGGTTACCCGTTGTTTCGAAAGACCTCTCTGACGTGGGCGGCTACCAGGGCAACCAGCTCAGCGGCATTGCCGACATCAACCCCAGCGACATTGCCAGTATCGAGGTGCTGAAGGATGCCTCGGCAGCAGCCCTCTATGGTTCGCGTGCCTCGAACGGTGTCATCCTTATCACGACGAAGAAGGGAGCCAGCGGACGCACACAGGTGACGCTCGACTCCTACGTAGGCTGGCAGGACATCTCACACAAGCTGAAGTTCCTGAACGGGCCGGAATACATTGCCGCCCGCAACGAGGCCATTGACAACTATAACACCAGCCTCGGGCTGACACCCGCCGATGCCACCTACAAGCAGCATGAGGCGGGAGCCGTTCCTGGGGCTGATACCGACTGGTTCGATGCCGTAACGCAGAAAGGACTGCTGACCAGCCACCAGCTGAGCGTGTCAGGCGGCAACGGACGTACGCAGTTCTATGCCTCGGCAGGTTACTACCGGCAGGAGGGTGCCATCATACACTCCAGCTACGACCGCTATAACCTGCGTACGAACCTGGGACATCAGATTAACGACAAGATACGCCTTGATGCGAACATTGCACTGAGCTCATCGCTCACACACCGCATCACGGGCGATAATAATATCTACTCGCCTTGGTATAACATGCTGTCCGTGTCGCCTGACTATGTCATCTACAATCCGGACGGCAGCTACGCCAACGTGAACAACAGCCGTCGTAACCCCATACAACTGGCCGAGGAAGACAAGCAGACCTCCAGGAAGTGGCGTGCGCTGTTCAATGTGAAGGCCACATGGATCATCCTTCCCGGACTGACCTACCGCCTGAATCTGGGTGGCGACTACAACGTGCTGCATGAGCGCCAGATATGGCCTGCAACGTCGCTGCAGGGAGCCAGCTACAATGGTGACAGCGTCGATGGACGTGCCTTCACCTACACCCATTTGGCCGAGAATACCCTGACCTACGACCACACCTGGGGTAACCTGAAGTTTAACGCGCTGGTGGGCTACAGCTACCAGAAGACCACACTCGACAATGCCTACGTGGAGGGCATCAACTTCGTGTCGCCGTCACTCGTCTATATCGACTCTGCTGCCGAGACACCCTGGGGAGGCGGCTATGTGGAGGAGAATGCGCTGCAGTCGCTCTTCGGACGTGTCAATCTGAACTACAAGAACCGCTACTTGCTGGAACTCTCGCTGCGCAGCGATGCCTCGTCGAAGTTTGCCCCGTCGAAGCGCGTGGGTTACTTCCCTGCTGCCTCGGCAGCCTGGCGTATCAGCGATGAGGCGTTCTTCCCCAAGCATGGTGCTGTCAGCGATTTGAAGGTACGTGCCAGTGTGGGTTACACGGGTAATCAGGAGGGAATAGGCAATTATGAATACCACCAGACCTACTCGGCCAGTAACATTATCTACAACGGACGTTCCGGCTATGCCTTCCCCACCTATATGCCCAACCCCGACCTGACGTGGGAGAAGACGCTGCAGTATGACTTTGGCTTCGATGCAACGCTGCTCAACAACCGTATCGACGTGACGTTCGACTATTTTAAGAAGAGTACACACGACCTGCTGCTGACCCACAGCGTGAACGCGTTGAGCGGATACAGCTCGCAGACCTCCAACGTGGGCAGCTTGAACAATAGCGGTGTGGAATTGTCGGTGACATCGCATAACCTGACAGGAGTGTTCAAGTGGAATACCACGTTCAACCTGACCTACTCGCGCAACAAGGTGACTGAACTGGTGAAAAACGCGGAGGGTGAAGAGCCTTACATCACTACGGGCTTCTGCAACGTGCTACAGGTTGGCGAGCCCATGGCATCGTTCTTCATGATACGCGCCGACGGCATCTACCAGTCGAAGGAGGAAATTCTAGCACAGCCCGGAGGACAGGCGCTTTGGGACAAGGGCATCCGTCCTGGTGATGTGAAATACTTTGACAAGAACGAAGATGGTGTCATCAACTCCGAGGACCGAGTGGTCAGTGGCTCTCCCTTTCCCAAGGTGTTCGGCTCACTGGGCAATACCTTCAGCTTCAATGGCTTCGACCTGAGCATCGACCTGCAGTACTCCTTCGGTGCCAAACTCTATACAGCATGGAAGGCCAGCGCTGCCGGAATAGGCAATCAGGGCGGTCACCCCAACGGCTATAACATTCTCAAGGAGGAGTGGGACAACCGATGGACGGAAAGCAACACCTCTGGCACTGCTCCGCGTGCCGTGGCCAATGGTGCTGCCTATGAGAACAACGTGCTGAACTATACCACACGCTACCTGGAGAAGGCTGACTTCTTGAAGATTCGCAATATCTCACTCGGATACACCCTGCCGCAGCGTATTACCAGTCAGTTGGGAATCAGCCGACTGCGCTTCTATGCCACTGTGCATAACCTCTTGACATTCACTGGCTACGATGGCTTCGACCCGGAGGTGACGCTCTTCCCGGACCGTTCCAACTATCGCGGCTACGACTCAGGCTCCGTGCCCCAGTTGCGCTCTTTCGTGTTTGGATTTAATTTGAGTTTTTAGTTTCTTAGTTTCTTTGAGTATGAAAAGACATTTTATCATCACAGCACTGGCTGCATGGTCGCTGACGGCCTGCAACCTAGACTATAACCCCACCACGGCAGTGTCAAATGCTTCGCTGACTGATGCCGACTACGAGAACCTGCTGACGGGCGTCTATAACGGCGCACAAAGTATCAACCTGACCATTGACGATATTGCAGCCGACAATCTGACCAGTCCAGGGTGGTGGCCCGACATTGACATCAACGGACGTACGGCAAGTACCAGCAGCGACATCAACTCGCTTTGGAACTCACACTACAAATACGTGCAGCTGGCGAACAACCTGATAAACCTCATTGAGCAGACAGACAACCCTACACCCCAGCAGACACAGATTCTGGCACAGGCACGAGTCATTCGAGGCTGGATATATACCCGTATTGCTGAGCACTGGGGCGATGCACCACTGCTTCTGGAGGTGACCAGCGATCTGGTAGGGCGCGACCCTGAGATTAACATCTGGAAACAGGTGGTGGCTGACTATGAGTTCGGCGTGGACCATGCTCCTGACTTCACCGACAAGGGACTGGTGAGCAAGGTGTCGGCCAAAGCGCTGCTGGCACGTACGCTGCTCATTGCCCCGCAGGGGGTCCAGGACAAAGGCCGTGCCCGGCAGCTGGCGGAGGAGATTATCAACAGCGGACAGTTCCAGTTGGCTTCCGACTATGCCGACATCTACCACGCCAAGTCGAGCAACGAGATGATTCTGCAATGGACGAACGTCAGCGGTGACTCTGGGGCCGACGGATGGTTCATGCGCTCCGACATTGTCAACCTCTATGAGGCGGAGAACGGACCTGGCTCTGCAGGCTTTGGCGACCAGGGACGCTACGAGAATCGCGTTGACAAGGTGGTGTTCACCATCTACGAGGAGGGTGACCTGCGCCAACGGGCTACTATACGACACCTGAAACTAGCCAATGGTGTGGAGACCTTCGACTGCGTAAAATATCCCAGCACGAATGCAGCCGACCCCTGGCCTGTCATACGTATTGCCGAACTGTACCTTATATCAGCAGAGGCTCAGGGCTATCCTGACGGTGTGGGGCGCCTGAACCAGCTGCGACAGGTACGTGGCATACGACCGTTGACGGAAGGCACAGACATTACGGCGGACAACTTCACCCACCGTATCATGCAGGAGCGACGCGTGGAGCTCTTTGCCGAAGGGCATCGGTGGTATGACTTGCGCCGTTGGTTCAACTCGGGCGAGTCAGGGCGCAAGGCTGTGCTCAACTTTCGTAAGTACCAGCCCGGCGAGGCTGCTGGCAGTAAACCTTTCGCTTCAGAGTCAATGGACATTGCTGACGACGGTCACAACCTGCTGTGGCCCGTGCCGCAGACTGCCATTGACAACGACCCGAACCTGAAACCACAGAATCCCGGGTACTAAGTCTTATGCTTCTTGATTTTTTGACCACATAGCTTTAGGATAACATGGAAAATCGCCATTTCTGAATAACAGAATGGCGATTTTTTTTATTTCTTAGTTTTTAAGTTTCTTAGATTAAGCATACCCCTTTTTCTCCGTAAAATCGTACGGTCTGCGACAGGAGCTAAATATAGAACTCGCTGGGGTCAACCCAACCTGAGCGTATGGCGTACTTGATGACTTCGTGGGCCGTGTTGATGCCCAGCTTGCGGAAAATGTTCTTGCGGTGGGTGGTAATGGTGTGGACACTGGAGAAACGCTCTTCGGCTATTTCCTTTGTCGTCTTGCCACGGGCTATGGCCTTGACAATGTCTATCTCGGTGGCTGTCAGTACGTCGGACTGTTCTTCCTTCTGATGCTGGGCAAGGATGACTTCCATCACACGCTGACTGACAAAGCGACGATGGTCTGCGGCTGCGGTCAGCGCATCACGGATGTCCTTCAGCGTGTCGTCCTTGAAGACGATGCTGAACTGCTGCGACGAATAGATGATGGTGCGAAGGAAACTGGATGTCAGTTCCTCGCTGATAAGTATCCACTGGGTGGTCTGGAAACGCTCGCCGATAATCAGCAACTGCTGTTCGTCGGCAAAGTCGAACAGGGTGTAGTCGAGAATGACGACGGCATCTTCATGCTCCTTGAGAAGCTGGACAAGGCCGGCCCTGTCAACCGCCCTGTAGAGCACGTTGTCTTCATGCTGCCTGATAAGACGTTCTATGGCAAAGCGCGTCAGGTCTTGATTGTCTGCTAAAATGTACTTACCCATCCTGTCGGTTTGTTTATCGGGTGCAAAGTTACGAACTCTGGACGATTCCTCCAAATGTTCAGTGAAAATAAGAAGAAAACATAAATTTTTGTTAATCCATAGAATGTTGTTCTGTTTTGAACCTCATTGTTGCTTCTTGGCAGAATACGATTCTAATTCAAATCTGAATGTGTTTCTCTCGGTCATTTTTCGCTCCAGATGAAAAATATACGGGTTATTATTTTGTGATTGTGTGTGAATTAATTAACTTTGCTCCCTGATAGAAAAGGAATATGCGAGTACTCATTGTCAATACAAGCGAGAGGACGGGTGGGGCAGCGGTTGCTGCCTACCGGCTGATGGAGGCGCTGAACCGGAACGGCGTGAAGGCGAAGATGCTGGTGCGCGACAAGCAGACGGATAACCCGTGTGTCGTAGCGAACCCGCAGCAGCGAAGGCTGCGATGGGCGTTCCTCTGGGAACGGCTCCTGATATGGCTGCGCCTGAGGCTGCGGCGTAAGCACTTGTTTGACATTGACACGGGGTGTTGTGGCGCCGACATTACCCGCCTGCCGGAATTCCAGGAGGCGGACGTCGTACATCTGCACTGGGTGAACCAGGGCATGCTCTCGCTGAAGCAGATTCGGAAGATGCTGGACTCGGGTAAGAAGGTGGTATGGACCATGCATGACATCTGGCCAGCTACGGCCGTCTGCCATCTGACGCTCGACTGCCGGCAGTTTGAAAACGAGTGCAGGGACTGTCCGCTCACGGCTCACCACTCATCGCTCGCCAAAAACACATGGTTCAGGAAACGGCAGATGCTGGAGGGAAGAAAAGTGACATTCGTGGCGTGCAGCGAGTGGCTGGCAGGTGAGGCTGGGCGGAGTGCACTGCTGAAGGGACAGCGTGTGGTGAGCATTCCGAATGCGATAGACACACACGTCTTCAGACCTGGCGACCAGCAGGCTGCGCGTAAGACGTTAGGACTGCCGCTTGACAGGAAACTGATACTGTTTGCCTCGCAGCGGGTGACCAATGAGTATAAGGGCATGGGGTACCTGATAGAGGCATGCCGGAGGTTGGCTGGCGGTTCGCAACTGGGTGTGATGATACTCGGCGGGCATGCTGAGGAGGTGGTCGGGCAGTTGCCCTTAGAGGCGTTCCCGTTGGGTTATGTGAACGATGAGCGGCGTATTGTCGAGGTCTATCGTGCCGCCGACGTGTTTGTGTTGCCGTCGCTCTCGGAGAACTTGCCGAACACCATCATGGAGGCCATGGCCTGCGGCGTGCCGTGCGTAGGGTTCCGCGTAGGGGGAATCCCCGAGGAGATTCTGCACAAGACAACGGGCTACGTGGCGGAGTACCGCAGCAGCGAGGACCTGGCACGCGGACTGCACTGGGTGCTCGAGGAGGCTGACCGTGACGCCCTGCGAGGGGCCTGCCTGCGACATGTGTCAGAGCACTACTCACAACAGAGCGTGGCGAGAAGATACCTGGAGGAGTATGAAATTTAGTATTATTACCATTACATACAACGCGGAGAAGGTGCTGCAGCGGACGTTGGACAGCGTGCGGAGCCAGACGTACCGCGACATGGAGCACCTGATTATTGACGGGGCTTCGACGGACGAAACAGTGGCTATGGCAGAGGCGTACAGGCAACGTGCTTCGTATGACGTCGTCGTACGGAGCGAACCGGACAAGGGTATCTACGACGCCATGAACAAGGGGCTGCGGCTGGCAACGGGCGACTACGTGGTCTTTATGAATGCCGGCGACACGTTTCACGATGAAAGGACGCTGGAACGGGTTTTGGGGGGGATTACGGAATTACGGAACTCCGGAACTCCGGAACTGAGGCCTGCCGTCATCTATGGCGATACCAACATCGTGGACAGCGAGGGACGATTCTTGCGCAAGCGCCATCTAAGTGTGCCCGACCGTCTGACGTGGCGCTCGTTCCGGAAAGGCATGCTGGTGTGCCATCAGGCATTCTACGCCCGACAGGACATTGCCCGCGACATTCCCTACGACCTGCAGTACCGGCACTCGGCTGACGTGGATTGGTGCATCCGCGTGATGAAAGAGGCAGAAAGAAGACACCTGCCACTCAGGAGAGTGCCAGGTGTCGTGGCTGATTTCATGGATGGCGGTAATACCACCCAGAACCATCGTGCGTCGCTCAAGGAGCGTTTCACGGTGATGCGCCGTCACTATGGGTTGTTCACGACGCTCACCATGCATGCTTGGTTTATCGTACGAGCTTTCTTCCGTTGACAATATAGATGCCATGTGGCAGCGCATTGACATCGGTGGTCGGCATCAGCCGGCCGTCGAGCGTGTAGATGCGGCTGACGGGGTCGGAAACGGTCACGGGAGTGATGCCAGTGACAGGTATTACTTCAACTAAACCACTTTGGTTATAATAGCCGCCGTTGCTGAACTCGAAGTCAGGTTGTGTCTGAGGTGAACCGTTATTACTGAAGATAATATGTGTCGGCTTTGTCGCTGTGCCTGCAGTGCCTTGGTAGTCAGACTCCTTGAACGTCCACTTCCACACGTTGTTGCCGTTGCGCTTTCCAATCTTGGTGCAGGCTACTCCAGGCCATGAGCCACCAGTGTAGTTTACATCAGCGTTATCGTGGTTCCAAGCCCAGCACTTGATGGTATTAGTCCATGTGGCGGATGCCTCGAAGAAGGCGCATATTTCACCTTGGTTGACAATGAGCTCTGCCTCTTCTGCCTCTGTAATCTCGTAGGTGCGTTCAATGACGTTACTTACGGAGCCATTGACGAGAATACCCACCTTCAGTGTACAGCTGCTGCTGATTTTAATCTTTGTTCCGCTGGCAACCTGTGTGCTGGATGATGTGGGGGTACTGCCGTTGGTGGTATAAACCAGTTTCGCATCGCTATTGTTGCTGATGGCAGTAAGCAGTGCTTCCTGCTCGCCTTCGTAGGTTCCTGAACCCAAACCAATCCAAGGGGTACTGGTGGTCAAGTCCTGTACATAGTATGCAAAGTGGTGGCCACAATAGATTTTAGTCCAATTGCCATTGGGCGTATAGTTATTGGCGGTGGTTCCTACCACAGTGAGAAGTTTTCCGTTTGTGCCCTGCGTGCGCACAGCATAGTAGTCGTTGGTATTACCCATGGCCAATATTGTGCTGGTATTGGTAATGCCAAGGGCTTTACGGATGGCTATCATGGTACTGATTTCCTGCTTATAGTCCAGCCAGTGCTTGAAGAACACACAGGGTGTGCCTGGCATGGCCAGCAGATAGGCATTCGCAGCCAAAGTGTCCTTCCTGATGGGATCCTGCTCAGCATTCGTACGTTTCTCCGTGTCGTGGTTCTCAACGAAGGTGACCGCAAACTGGCGATAATCGGCATCGCTGGCAAGACTGGCATTGGCAAGGTTTTTCCAACCGTTATTGTTACTGTTGTTAATAGCATCACGCACGGTGTAGCGGAACGGGAAGTCGAACGTGGCACTGGTCTTTTCGGCATAATTGATCCACGTCTTCAACGTATTGGCGTTGCCGTCCCAGTTTTCACCGACGGAGAACTGCGGTTTGGCGTAGTTGTTGTAGTCCCTGATGAAGGATGCATAAAAGCCTTTCGTCATGTCGTAACGGAAACCGGTATAGCCCAGGTCGTCGAGCAACATGGGGAGGTAGGCCTTGACAACCTTTTGTACGTTTTCGCTCTGGTGGTCCAGGTCGCGCATGCCGTCCCATCCTTCCCCTGTGTCCTTGTTGCCAAGCGTAACTCCAAGGCGGTTTGCCTCGGTCAGTGCCTTGCCCTCATCATCGTCGGAACAGACATCAGAAGGTCCCATGGTGTAGGTGACACCCTTGTAGGTCTCTGCGGGAAATCCGAACCAGCCGTTGTTGCTCTTGCGGTGATTGATGACCACATCGGCAATGGTGCCCAGGCCTTTGCTCTTGAAGGTCTGAATCATGGTTCGTAGTTCCTGCTCCGTACCGAAGGAGCTGTTATAGTGGCCGGGGAACCAATACTGGTCGTCATAGCCCATGGACGTGCCACCGCAGTAGCCGCTTTGTGGTATCCAGATGAGGTCGAAGGTTGCCGCCAACTCGTCAGCCTGGCTGGTGAGTTTAGTCCACTGCGTGTCAGAGAAGGAGTCCCAATAGAACCCCTGCAGCATCACACCGCCGTAGTTGGCAGGCCAGCCCGTAATGTTCTGTGCCGTCATGAGCATGGGCACAAGGAACGAGAGTAGGGTAGTGTAGATTTTCTTCATAGCTATTTTGTTTTTTAGTGGTAAAGCGGCCCCACCCGAAAAAGATGGAGCCGCTTTTGAGAAATGAGTATCCTTAGCTTACTGGGCAACAATGGCAAATTCGCCAGTGATGTCGTTGAGGTAGAAGGCATACGTTCCGGCGGGAACATAGATGTTGGGACCGTTTCCTACACCCTGACCGTAGAAGTTGGCATCGGTCACGCTGAGGTCTGCACCCCAGTTGATGCCCCAGTCGTGGTTGGCACGGAACTTCAGACCACCGTCGGTGACGGTACCCACGGCGTACCAGTTGTGCGGAGTAACCTGTGTCATGTCAAGGTCACCACCCCAGCCGTTGAAGTCGCCAATGACACCGATGGCACTATACTCAGTGGGATTCTGGTTGTCGAGCTTCGTCCATGTATAGGTCATGCTGCTAAGGTCGAACGTGAAGGTGTAGAACTCCGCGCTGGGAGCCGAAATAGCTTGTGCTTTGCTGTTGATGATTGCACCGCTCGGAGAGTTGTCGCCGTCAACAATACAACCGTAGGCAGCATCCCAGTTGCCGATGTCGTTTTTGTTCCACAGTTTGAGGTCCCAGGCTCCGGTGAACTTGGAGGTGTAAGACATCTTTGTGGATGACTGCGGATAGAGAATGGCGGTCTTTGCTCCGTCAGCACTCCAGCCGGGCAGCTCACCGACCATGTAGAACTGAGAGGCAACAGGTGTGATGGTATAGCTGTACTCCATCATGTTGATGGTAATCTGCAGGAAGGCACCAGTACCTGCGGGAACGCAGAACGAGTGGTCGCCGCCGAGGTTGTAGCGGTAGTCGAAGGTTCCTGTCATGTCGGTGCTCTCACCTGTCACACCAAACAGCTTTGACCAGTCGCCATTGCCGATAGCCTCGCAAGCCTCGTCGTCGCCGATGGCAAACCAGGTGTCGCCGCTGGATGCGGGAATCACAATGGTGAAGATGGGGTCGTCATAGACGTCGGCATCGCTGTGGCTGAACTTCTGCTCCTTAGAGGCAGCAGAACCTGCCCAGTCAAGCACACCGCCCACTACATAGTAGTTCTGCGAAATCTTCGGGGCCTTCAGCGTTACATTGGTCTGACACTCACCGACGTTAGCAAAGCTTACGCCGTTTATCAGTGTCAGGGCAGAAATCAATACTTTCAGTGTGTGCTTGTCAGGACGCTTGCCATAGATGCTTTCAACAGCCATGCGGAGTTCTTCGGCATTGACGAAACCCTTGGCGTCGGCAATCATGGGGTCGGTTGACGCACCTTCTACCTGCACCTCATAGGAGGTTACTCCGGGAAGGTCGCTGGTAAGCGTGGGAACGAACAACTGAACGGTTTCTGTTGTCAGGTTGGCATAGTCGATGTCGGCAGCGCCTTCAACAGCCAGCGTCACGGTTTTGGGTGACTCTTGCGGGTTGGAAAGCGGAGAAGCCCAATCCGTATAGTCATCAGTGCAACTTGCCATCAGTAGGGCAATGCCCATCATTGATAATATCTTTTTCATATTTTTTTCTTTTTACGGTTTACACATATTATTCAATGGTAACATGGTGAGCACCCTCATAAGAGAGATAGAGCTTGAAGGTGTGTGTACCGGCATCGATGCTCAGGTTTGCACCGTCTTGTGTCAGACCATCGACATCGCCACCCCAGTTGATATCCCAGGCGTGGTTAGCACGGAACTTGAATTCTCCTGATACCTCAGAGGTGGTAACCTGCCAGCAACCGGCATCCTTGTCGTAGGTCATCTCTACGTCACCTGCCCAGTCGTTGAAGCCACCGATAATGCTGACATGTTCAATGGGTACGATGTTCCACTTCATGTTGACAATGTCAACGTTAATCTGGTAGAAGCCTTCAGGCATGGCCTCGTCGGGGAAACTCTTGCCCGGGTCGTTACAGTCTTCCTCGCCGTCGACAATGAGGTCACCGTATTCACCTGCAGGATCCTGTCCGAAGTCATCAGTCCAGTCGCCTTCGTTTGGTCTGAACTTGAATCCGCCGTTTAGCCAGTTGTAACTCTGGTACTTGCCGTTCTCAGCATCGACCAGGAACATGGGGAAGGCTGTGCTCCATGAGCTCTCGTTACCTATCTCATAGATGAACTCTGGATAGGTTATCACAGAGACAAGGTTAGGAATGACGTTGATAGACACCACATTGGAGTAGATGGTAGAGGCACCTGCTGTAGTTGAAGAAGCACGTACATATATGGTTGCCTTTCCAGGAACATTGTCTTCCGTCCATCCGAACAGTTTGTTGATGTCGTTAGACAGCTCGCTCGCGTCGACAAGGCCCTCAGGAGTCGTGAAATAGGATTTCAGAACGGCATAGTCGGCAGTCGTGGTCTCCTCGCCTACGTCTGCTAGATTGGTGGTGAAGTTACCGTCCTTTGAAACTTGCAACTGGTACTCGGCAGCCACGGGGAATCCGTAGTCGGGCTGCGACCAGGTGAAAGGAATGTAAGTGGAGGTAGCCAGGTCAATTAGCGACGTAGCATATGGCGGGGTGTTCAGTGTGAACGTGCTGGGTTTCAGCAGCGTCGGGTTGGAGTCATTGTCGTCGGCACATGAGGCAAACAGGCAAATACCGCACATCAGCAGTAATGTTGACTTTATTATATTTTTCATATCCGATAAATCTTTATTGTTTAATCTTTATCTTATCATCTTAGTACCCCGGGTTCTGAACCAGATTGGGGTTTGCTGTCAGGTCTGTCGTGGGAATGGCAAAGATGTTGCGCGTGGCGGGGAAGTCACGGCCTTCCTGAGTGCCACCCTTCCATGACCAGTGGTAAGAAGTGGTACCACCATACTGTCCGAAACGAACCAAGGTGGTACGGCGCAGACCTTCGAAATAGAACTCACGACTCCACTCGTCGAGAATATCATTCAGCGTGAAGCTGGACTTGTTGCTGGCATGTGCACGCAGACGAAGCTGATTCAGGGCATTAACTCCCTCGCTGGTGGCATTGCCACCATTCTGGCGGGCCGTTGCCTCGGCAAAAATCAGATAAGCCTCTGCCTTACGCATCAAGGGAACATCCATGTCAGGATGTTGTGGGTCGTGGCCCGTTGAGCCGTCGGTCTTGAAATTAGTGAACTTCACGACAGAGAAACCGCTGGTAAATACACCAACCTCGTTGTTCTCCAGCGTGCGGTCCATGCTGTTGAAGAGGGCACGGTCGTCACCGGCTGCCTCCACCATCTCATAGCCATGCAGACCGGTGGGAGCATCGTTGTTGGGGAAGAACTTGGCAACGAGCTGAGGACGTGCGTGTGCACCTTCCCAACCGGCTGTCGTACCATTGGTCTGAGTGGGATCAAGTGGATTCTCGAACATGTCGTTCTTGAACGTACCGGCAATCAGGTAGAGTGAACAGCCCCAAGAGGTAGTACGAAGACCGTCCTGTAAAAGCGGGAAAATGATTTCCTTGGCAGCATTGGTCTCACCGTTGTCACCCATGAAAAGCATACGATAGGCACTCCATACGCCAGAGCCTGTGGTGTTCAACTTATAGTCGGAGTTGATAACCTTCTGGGCGTATTCAGCTGCCTTGGCCCACTGTGCGGTACCGGTATATACTTCTGCGTTCAGGTAGAGACGAGCCAGCAGCAACCAAGCTGCCGCCTTATCTACACGACCATAGTTGGCATCGCTGGAAGTCTTTGCTTTGGCATCGAGAAGGTCCTTCTCCAACTCAAGCAATTCGGTCTCAATAAACTCGAATATTTCCTTGCGGTTAGCCTGGCGGGGCTTCTCAGAACTGATGGCAGTAGAGAATGGCACGTTGCCCCAACCGTCCATCAGGTAATAATAATGAAGGGCACGAAGGAAACGGATTTCTGCCGTCATGGCAGCATCGTAACTGCCGAACTGCTCAATATACTGGTTGCAGAAAGTAATGTCTGTAGTCAGACGATAGTAGAAACCGCGGAGCATCGGGTGAGATGCATCGTAGGTATTATAGGTGAAACCGGAGATTCCCTCGTCACCCCATCCGCAGATGGCTTCGTCGGTGGTCAGCTGCTGCTCGTTCCACATCTGACGATAGTAGCCTGACGTACCACCATCGATACCGTCAACGTCACTGTCATCATCAGCAGCGCCATTTCCTGCGGTAGCCATCGTGGCATAGCACTTGTTGAAAAGCAGTTCGGCACTGGGCTCTGCGTAGTTGGGGTCAATGGGCGTTACATCCAAGTCTTTGGTGCAAGATACCATTCCCACAGTCAACAGCAGTGCAGAAACTGAAAAAATATGCTTGAAATTTGTATTCATTGTATCTTTCGTTTTAATTGTTGAATTAGAAATTCAGATTCATACCCAACTGGAAGGTGATAGGACGCGGATAGAGATTGTTGTCAATGCCTCCGAAGACTTCAGGATCAATGCCCTTGTACTTCGTGATGGTGAAGACGTTAGTGGCAGATGCATAGATACGTCCGCCGATGCCGTTCCAGTTTCCAGACTTGAAGAGGTTAGAGAAGGAGTAACCCAGCGTAATATTGTCACACTTCAGGAATGAAGCATTCTGTACCCAACGGTCAGAGAGGATGCCCTTGGTCTCGTAAGTCTGCCAGTTATAAGGCAATACGTAGGTAGGACGGTTTGCCAGATAGTTGGAGTAGAACACAGAATTGGGAGCCAGGTTGCTGTGGCCGGCCATGAAATCATTGAAGACATAGTTGCCGATGTTTGCACGCAGTGAGAAACCAAAGTCAAAATTCTTGTATTCCAGGCGTGAGCTAAGACCCATTGTGACGGGAGCCATTGGACTCTTGTAGTAATAGAGGTCGTCCTCGGTGATTTGACCATCACCGTTACGGTCAACTACCTGATTCTCAATAGGCATGCCTTTTTCATCGTATGCCTGCTGATAAACGTGGAAGGAAGATGCCGGGTGACCAACTGTGTGTGCCTGAACATTGTTACCTGTACCAGATGAGATACCACCCGTAGCTACGTAGTAGTCATCGTCACCGCCAATCAGTTCAGTAATGCGGTTCTTGTTGTAAGTGAAGTTGTAGTCAATCGTCCAGTACCAGTCGTCGGTGCGGATGGGCTTCCAACTGATGGCTACTTCAACACCGGTATTGACAAGTGAACCGATATTTGTCGTTACCCTGTTCTTGAAGTTTGAACCAGCGGCAACGTATGCAGTGTTCAGCAGATCGGTGGTCTCACGATAGTACCAATCGATAGTACCACTCAGACGTTGGTTGCAGATACCCCAGTCTAAACCTACGTTCCACGTTGTAGTGGTCTCCCACTTCAGGTTCGGATCGAAGGCGTTCGGACGTACGAACGAGCCATCACCCATCAGGTCGTAGAAACTACCGTTGGCACCGCTGTTCGACTTATAGACGGGGAAGTAGTTGTAGTCACCGATACCTTCCTGTTGACCAGTCATACCCCAACCAAGGCGAAGCTTCATGTCAGATAGCCATTTGATGTCGCGGAGTTTGTTCTCGTCGTTCATCTTCCATGCAAATGCTGCTGAGGGGAACAATGACCAGTGGTCCTTGAAACGTGAAGAACCGTCATCACGCATGGTGAAGGTGACAAAGTAACGGTCCATGAGGCTCCAGTTAGCACGACCGAAGAAAGATACGAGGTAGTTCTCGGTCTTGTACTCATATTTCGTCTCATTCTGCTTTTTGCCACGAAGGGAAGCATCGTTGTTGGTCTGAGGATAGATTCCCCAGTAGTTGTTCTTCAAGCTGCGCCAGAAGTGCTGCCACTCGTAACCGGCCATGATGTCAAAGTGATTCTTGGCGGCATCATTAAAATCGTGGTAATACTGTGCGTAGGCACTCAGTGAGAGATTACGCTTCAAGATGCTTTCCCAACCATGAGAACCATAATAAATGGCAGAGGGAGAGGCAGGGTCAACGTCGGTCCACTGCTTACCTTCAGAAATGTCGGCACCACCCGTGACATGGAGGCGCAGGTCTTCAAAACCATGAACCTTGTAGTCGATATCAGCATTGCCAATGAAGGCACGGCTGATAGCACGGTCGTCCTTCAGGTTTAGAATAGAAACAGGGTTCTTGACAGAAAGGTTGTTGTGAGTGTAAGGCCATGAACTGTCGTTCAGTGTTGCACCCGGGTTACGCCACTGGAAATAGCCACCGAAGTTATTGCGGTCGGCTGATGTGGTGTCATAGATGCTATGTGTCGGATCCATGCGGACAGCAGCACTGATAGCCTCACCATCAGCGTAGTTAGACTTAGCCCACATTCCCTTACCGTTCAGGTTGAGGGTTAAGTGATCTTCGAAGAAGGACGGGTTGAGGTTCAGAGCTGCGGTGTAACGCTTGAACTCTGAGGTCTTTAGGATACCCTGTTGGTCAGTGAAACCCAATGAAACACGGTAGGGGAGATCCTTCCATGCACCGGAAACAGTCACATTGTGGTCGTGGCTGATGGCTGTACGGTAAATCTCCTTCTGCCAGTCGGTGTTTGCATCACCCAATGCACCAGCAAAATATTCCCATCCTTCTTTAGGATGTTTCACAATCTTACCGCCTTCAATCGTGTTTAGTGAGCGATTTCCATTGTCATTCGGGTCATAATAGTAACCCAGTGCTTCTCCTTCATTACTTGATCCACTGAAAATTCGGCCAATGAATGATCGATAAGTGTCACCGTCCATGACATCGTGAGTCTTCTTTTTCATACTTACACTGACATTTCCGTCGTAAGAAACCCGGATGCCCTGTCCTTTGTGGCCTTTCTTGGTGGTGATGATGATAACACCGTTAGAACCGCGGCTACCGTAAATAGCTGTTGCAGAAGCGTCCTTCAATACATTGAAAGACTCAATATCCTGCGGATTCACCATTGACAGAGGGTTGGCAAGGCCTTTGACGCCATTGTTGTCCATAGCTACACCATCAATCACAATCAGAGGGTCGTTAGAGGCATTCAGTGACGATCCACCACGAATACGAATGGTTGCACCACCACCAGGGGTACCACCACCGCTGGTCACATTGACACCGGCTATCTTACCCTGCATCATGTCCTGGGCGCTGACCACAAGACCCTTGTTCTTGGTGTCTGGCTTCAAGGCGGTTACAGAACCGGTCAGGTCGCTCTTCTTGACAGCACCGTAACCGATGACAACCACCTCGTTAAGAGTGTTAGCTTCGTCCTGCAGCGTTATTGTCACCTGAGGGGCGGCAGTAACGGTGGCAGTCTCATAGCCAATGTAAGAAACCTGGATGCTGGCACCTTGGTTGCATTGCAAGGTGAAATTACCGTCTATATCGGTAATAACGGCAGTCTGTGTCCCTACGACACGGACGGTCGCACCGATAATCGGTTCGTTTTGAGCATCCTGAACATAACCTTTGACAGTTATTTGCTGTGCAAAGGCTCCTACCGATAGAAACAGCCCTAATAAAAGGACGAGCATTCTAAGCGGAATCCTAATGTTTACCTGCTTCATCATTTGTTTTTTTAAAGTTAGTGTTATTATGAATTATTTGTAGTTATAACTTGTTATTGACTTAAATCAAGTGCAAAGGTAGGATTGTTTTGGCTTAGTTGTACTTTTTTAAGGAGAAAAGATTATTTTGTATTGCGCAAACGTTTGCATATTAGGATTGTTTAATAATTGTAAGGTACGCGTACAATATTGGAAAATTAATGCTTATCTTTGCATTGCAATAACTAAAGCCGAATGGTATGGAAGGGAAGACATCGCTTACAATGAGAGACATCGCGAAGGAGTTTGGTATCTCCATCGCTACGGTTTCGCGGGCATTGAAGGACTCTCCCCGCATCAGTGCAGAGCGCCGTGCCGCAATTCAGCAATATGCCCGTGAACATAACTTTGCTCCGAATGTCATAGCAGAGTCTTTACGCCATAGTCGCGTAAAACCGATGAAGGTTATTGGTGTCATTATACCGGAATTCACCCATTTTTATTTCTCGTCAGTCTTGTCAGGCATCGAACAGGAGGCTTCTGCACGTGGCTACCGTATTATGGTGGCACAAAGTGATGAGTGTTATGAACGTGAGGTGAAGATTTGTCAGTCCTTCTTTGAGAACAAAGTGTGTGGCGTCATTGTGTCTCAAGCAAAGGATACCCAGAAGTATGACCACTTCCAACGGCTAATTGATGCGGGTGTGCCTTTGGTGTTCTACGACCGGATTTGTACCGGAGTAAACGCCAGTCGTGTGGTTGTAGATGACTATATGGGCGCCTTTAATGCCGTTACCCACTTGATTGAGACTGGTTGCCACCGCATTGCCTTTTATGGTTCGTCCATGACATTGGAGATATCCAAAAATAGGTATAACGGCTATCGGGATGCTTTGCTCAAACATGGTGTTTTACCCGATGATTCTCTTATTCGGTTTTGTGACAATCGTGCTGACGCTGAGGCGATTACCCCGGAGATTCTTCAGATGGAGAATCGCCCGGACGGATTCTTTGCAGTCAACGATGATACGGCCATCGGCATCCTCTACACGGCAAAGCGTATGGGGTTGCGTGTTCCTGATGATGTGAGCATCTGTGGCTTCACAAACGGACAGCGTGCTGTAGCTTGTGACCCGATGCTGACCACCGTTGAACAGCGTGGTATTATGGTAGGTGAGGAGGCTGCCAATATTCTCATTGGTCAAGTGGAGGAAACTATCCCTCGTGAAAAAATGGTACGACGAATTGTACGTACCAGATTGATTATTCGTGGAACAACGAGGTGAAGGTTAGAGGTTAAAGTAAGAATTTAGATATGAAACAGAAGCCTGATTTAAAATTTTGGAGTTTATGGAACCTGAGCTTTGGGTTCTTTGGTGTGCAGATTGCGTATGCCCTGCAAAGTGCGAATATTTCGCGTATCTTTCAGACATTGGGTGCTGATCCTCACGATTTGAGTTTCTTCTGGATTCTTCCGCCATTGATGGGAATCCTTGTGCAACCGATTGTCGGAACGCTCTCAGATAAGACTTGGACGCGCTTTGGCCGACGCATTCCGTATTTGTTTGTCGGTGCTTTGGTAGCGGTGTTGGTCATGTGTCTGCTGCCAAATGCGGGATCCTTCCAACTAACAGTCGGTGCAGCACTTGTCTTTGGCCTGTGTGCGCTGATGTTTCTCGATACGAGCATTAATATGGCCATGCAGCCATTTAAGATGTTGGTTGGCGACATGGTCAATGAGAAGCAGAAGGCAAAAGCTTACAGTATTCAGTCGTTCCTTTGTAATGCCGGTTCTGTCGTTGGCTATCTATTCCCCTTCTTCTTTACGTTTTTGGGTATTGCCAACCAGGCTCCGAAAGGCATTGTACCAGACTCTGTCATTTGGTCTTTTTACATTGGTGCTGCCATCCTGATACTTTGTGTGATTTATACCACGATGAAGGTCAAGGAATGGAATCCGAAGGAATATGTAGAATACAATGGCGTGACTGGAGATGCTGAGAAGTCGGAGGGTTCGGCCAACTGGTTTGTACTTCTTAGAAATGCTCCTTCTACTTTCTGGAAGGTCGGACTGGTTCAGTTTTTCTGTTGGGCTGCCTTCCTCTATATGTGGACCTATACGACAGGCGCTATAGCAGAGACAGTTTGGGGCTCTACGGATTCTGCATCCAGCGAGTTCCAGGAAGCAGGAAACTGGGTCGGAGTGCTCTTTGCAGTGCAGGCTGTTGGAAGTGTTGTGTGGGCGGCTGTTCTTCCGCAGTTCAAGAATACGAAAGTTGCCTACTCGCTGAGTTTGCTGTTGGGAGCTATTGGCTTTGCTATGGTGCCATTCATTTCTGACCATTATGTACTCTTTGTCCCGTTCCTGTTGATTGGCTGTGCGTGGGCAGCCATGCTGGCTATGCCGTTCACTTTTGTTACGAACGCCCTACAGGGGTATGGCCACATGGGAGCTTACCTTGGCTTGTTTAATGGTACCATCTGTGTGCCGCAGATTGTGGCGGCGCTCGTTGGTGGCTTGGTACTTCATGCTATTGGCAGTCACCAGTACTCCATGATGATTGTTGCTGGTGTTCTGCTGGCAGTTGGTGCAGCATGCGTGTTTGTCATTCGTGACGGAAAAAAGTGATGCGCAGGTACCTTCATGCATATGTGTTTATTTTAACGTGGGCAGTGTTCCCTGCCCACGCCCAGCAGCGCCATGCGGATGGGATTGATAATGTATTGGAGCATGTGCCGATGGCTACTGTCCTGGCTTTGAAGGCTGGTGGTGTGGAAAGCCGGCACGATTGGGCACAGTTGGTGCTTACGGCAGGTGTTTCCTATCTTGTAACGGCTGGTGTTGTCCAGGGACTGAAATGGACCGTTCACGAGTGGCGTCCGGATGATAGTGACAAGCGTTCTTTCCCGTCAGGGCATACGGCATTGGCTTTCTCTGGAGCAACAGTCTTGCATCATGAGTATGGTCATTTGTCACCCTGGATTTCCGTAGCAGGCTATGGGGTGGCAACGTTTGTTGCTGTAGATCGTGTCGCAAAAAACCGCCATCATTGGTATGACGTTGCAGCAGGTGCTGCTATTGGGGTGATGGCTACAGAGGGTTGCTACTGGCTGAGCCGCCGTGTGTTTCGGAAAAAGGAAGTGTCTGTGGCCTTTACTGGTCAGGCCTTCGATGTTATTTTGACGTTGTGAGTGCAAACGTTTGCACTTTTTCTTCCTCTAATTCGTGCAAGTGCAGAATCCATGGCATGAATTTATTTTGTAATTTTGACGGCAGAACAAGAAAATAAAACCAAAAACAGATTTCCTATGAAGTTACAATTTAACCTACTCTATCAGACTACTTTCGGTGAGAATCTGGTATTGAACATTATTACAGGTAATGACACCCGAAAAGTTGACCGTCACAAGATGATTACCCTTGATGGTCAGCATTGGAGTGCAGATGTCAACATGGCTGCCAAGGCCGAGTCTTTCATCGATTATTATTATAGTGTGGAGCGTGGTGATGTTGAAGAGCGTCATGAGTGGTTGGTTGAACCACATCGTTTGGAGTTTGCTGCAGTGAAAGGTGTGCGTTATATTGTTTATGATCACTGGATAGATATTCCAGAGGATTCCTACATGTACAGCTCTGCCATTACCGAATGTATCGATGCACATCAGCGAGCCTTATGTACAAAGTCAGAGTTCGGACGTACCATCCGTCTGAAGGTGCGTGCACCTCAGTTGAAAATAGGCGAACGCTTAGCCGTTGTGGGAGCGGATCCCCAGTTGGGGACATGGGATGTTGATCAGGCATTGCCTATGACAGAACATGAATGTCATGAGTGGGTAGTCAGTATT
>JAEEGK010009135.1_pt1 | contig 23226 bp, 18 predicted proteins | sample 8958771 | NCBI WGS metagenome assembly JAEEGK01 (sample SAMN16246547, study PRJNA631951) | gut metagenome | biome: gut microbiome; feature: rumen; material: SC-attached | host: Bos | place: Iran: Karaj | collected 2018-10 | reverse complement strand
GGTCACGCTGGGGGTGAAATTGAGGTACTTCAGCAGGGTGAAGTTCGGCAGGCCGATCTGGAAGTTGTGGCCCATGCCGTTCGTGAGGCGGTCCAGCGCCTTCACGCCCAGCGAGTCGCCGAAATCCTTGATCCGCACGCCGGTGACCGGGTCCGTCTTGTAGGAGCCGTCGCCGTTGTACACGAAGTCCTGCATGTCCCGCATCTTGAAATTGAGGCGGTTCTGGAAGGAGGTCGAGTAGCCGAAGGAGATCTTTTCGTAGAACTTCTCCTTGCCCACGCGGTTCTTCTGCTTGAAGGGATAGAAACGCGTCACGGAGAGGGTGACGTTCGGCAGGGTGAAGGAGTAGCTGGAGTCGCGGGAGTTCTGGTTGTGCAGGGCGTTCACCGACAGGCTCACCTTGCCGTTCCAGTTGCGGGAGTAGGAGACGGAGGAGGAGACCTGGTTCTGCAGGGCCTCGTCCACGGAGCGCGAGTTGTACTTGCTATTGGACGGGCTGGAGAAGTTCACGGAAGCGCTGAAGGTCGTTCCGGGATGGGCCTTGGCGTCCTGCGTGTGCGACCATTTGAGGCCGAAGTTCTTGGACTGGCGGAAATCCGCCATGCCCTTCTCGCCGGTCTGGTCGTTGGAGTAGGTGAGGGAGAAGTTGCCGTTGAACTTGTAGTTCACCCTGTACCGGGAGTTGATGTCCACGGCGTAGGAGCCCAGGGTGAAGTAGCTGCCGGTCAGGGACAGGTCGAAATAGTCGCCCAGGACGAAGTACATGCCGGCGTCCTTGACGAAGAAACCGCGGGCGACCTCCTCGCCGAAGGTGGGCATCAGCAGGCCCGTGGCCCGGGTGGGCTTGGACGGGACGAAGCCGAAGGGGAGGCCGATGGGGATCGGGACGTCGGCGATCACCGGGAAGGCCGGTCCGAAGACCGTCTTCTGGGAGGGCTGCGTGACGACCTTCGCCATGGACAGTTTCATATAATAGTGCGGGTGCTCCAGGTCGCAGACCGTGTACATGCCCTGTTTCAGGTTCACCGACTGGTCCGGCATCATCTTGATCTTCTGGCCCTGCAGGAGACCTTCGGACTCCTGGGTGATCATGTTCGTGATGAACGATTTCCGGGAATCGAAGTTGTACCGGAGCTCCTCCATCTTGTAGGTGGACTTGCCCTGCGTCATCTCGGGCTGGCCGACCCATTCCCCGGTCGCCTCGTCATACCGGCCGCGGGCGAAGACGGTGTTCGTCTTCATGTCGTATTCGATGTAGTCCGCGGTGAGTTTCATGTCCTGGTAGGTGACGGTGGCGCCGCCGTAGTAGTACACTTTCCGCTCGCCGCCCGTGAACTCCGTGATGATGGAGTCCTTGGCGGTGGAGAAGGCGGGAAGGTCCAGGGAACTCTTCTCGAGCATGTCCAGGGAGTCGCGGCGGGCGATGGAATCGGCCCGCTGCCGGGCGATGACGGAATCCGGAAGGACGATGGCCGCCGCCGTATCCGTCACCGCTTCGACGCGGTCCCGGTTGCGGTTACGGCGCTGGCGCTGGGCGGAAGAAACGCCCTGTCCCACCAGGACGGCCAGCAAGATCGCCACCAGATATTTCCAGATTCTGTCCAAATTTTATTATATTTGTAACCGACAAAATTACGACAATTTTCAGTCAATTCAAAACGACACGCCCATGAAGCGCACCATACGCCCCGTCCTGGCCGTTTTGGCCGTCCTGCTTGCAGCAAGCATTGTGCCTGAGCAGGCGTCCGCGCAGGACCGGCTGAAACTTTCCACCATCGTCATCGACCCCGGCCACGGCGGCCACGACCCGGGCTGCATCAGCGCGGACAAGAAAACCCGGGAGAAGAACGTGGCCCTGGACATCGCCCAGCGCCTTTCCCGGAAGATCGGGGAGTCCCTGCCGGGCGTGAAAACCGTCCTCACGCGGTCCGACGACACCTTCGTCACCCTGAGCGGCCGCGCGGACATCGCCAACGACCTGGGCGCGGACCTTTTCATTTCCATCCACGTGAACGCGCAGGCGAAGGGGACTTCGGCGAACGGCTACTCCATCCACTGCCTGGGCCAGTCCAGCCGGGAGGGGAACGACCTGTTCAGCAAGAACCTGGACCTGATCAAGCGCGAGAACTCGGTGATCCTCCTGGAGGACGACTACAAGACCCGCTACCAGGGCTTCGACCCGTCGGACCCGCAGTCCTACATCCTCTTCAGCCTGGTGCAGAACGCGCACCTGGAGCACAGCCTCGTCTTCGCCGAGGACGTCGCCAACGCGATGAAAGGCGGCCCCATTCCCCACAACCGCGGCGTTTCGCAGGATCCGTTCTGGGTCCTGTGGCGCACCACGATGCCCGCCGTCCTCGTGGAAGTGGGCTTCATGACCAATGCGAACGACCTCAAGGCCCTGCGCTCCCCGGAGGACCGCGACAAGATCGCGGAGAATCTCCTGAAGGCCATCAAGACCTTCAAGAAGCGGTACGACAACTCCATGTCGACGTCCACCGCGCCGGAAAGCGCCGCGAAGCCCGAAGCCGCGCCGGAGACCAAGCCGGCGGCCCAGCCCGATCCGGAACCGGAGACCGCAAAGGTCTCGGAGCCGTCCGGCGTCGTCTATGGCGTCCAGGTCCTGGCCACCTCCAAGAAAATGAAACCGACCGACGCTTTCTTCAAGGGATACACCCCGGTCGAGGTCCGCTCCGGCAAGCTTTACAAATACATCCTCGTCACCGGGGACGACCTGGCCGCCGTGCGCAAAAAAAAGAAGGAGCTGGACAAGAAATTTCCGGGCTGCTTCCTGGTGTCCAAGGACGGGGAAACGGTCACCCGCATTCCTTGATTTTCCTGCGTTGCAGGGGCGTCTGAAAGGACTTTTTCCGCATCTGCGTAATTTGGAAAGTTTCTAAAGAAGAAACCCAATTGCATGCATTCTGTAAAAAGTTAAGGAATGTAACTGATTGATATTTAGGGAGTTTTTTAGACGGTCGAGTTGCGGTCCCGCAACAAATAATTAAAATAAAAAATTCTGAAAAAGCAATAGCAAATTTAATTTGTTATCAAGTTTTTTTCCTCCATCTTTGCATTCCAAAACCAATCGAATATCCCCGTGACCGGACAAGACAGACATATTGCCGTGTGGAATAACTGTCTGCAGATCATTGCCAACAACATTGATCCGCAGAAGTTTGACACGTGGTTCAAGCCCATCCGTCCGGTCTCCCTCGTGGAGAGCACCCTGACCGTGGAAGTCCCCACGGATTTCTTCCGCGACTATATCGAAGGCACCTACCTGGATCTCCTCAAGATGACGCTCAAGCGCGCCATCGGCGCCGGCGCCCAGCTCCATTACATGGTCCGCCCGGTGCAGCTGGAGAAGCCCATGGTGTTCCCGGCCTCCCACGGCCTGGCCCCGACCAACAAGACGGTCGCCATCAACACCGCGCAGCCGTCCGGCAGCCCCAGCCCGTTCGTCTTCCCCGGCGTCCAGCGCCTGAAGATCGACCCGCGGCTGAACCCGGTCTACTGCTTCGCGAACCTCGTGGAAGGGGAGTGCAACAAGCTCGGCATCAACGCCGGCGGCAACATCTCCAACGCGCCGGGCCGGACCCCGTTCAACCCGCTGTTCATCTTCGGCGGGCCGGGTCTCGGCAAGACGCACCTGATCCAGGCCACCGGCATCGCCATCAAGGAGAAGTATCCGGACCTCGTGGTCCTCTACGTGACCGGCAACGAGTTCAAGACCCAGTACATGGACGCCATCAAGGGCAACCGCCTCGTGGACTTCATGGCCTTCTACATGAAGATCGACGTCCTGCTGGTGGACGACATCCAGGACCTGCTCGGACAGGGTTCCCAGAATGCGTTCTTCAACGTGTTCAACCACCTGCACCAGAGCGGCAAGCAGCTGATCTTCACCTCGGACCGCGCCCCCGTGGACCTGCAGAACTTCGAGGAGCGCCTCCTGTCCCGCTTCAAGTGGGGCCTCTCCGTGGAGCTCTTCAAGCCGGATTACGAGACCCGTCTGTCGATGCTCAAGGCCCGCGCCTTCCGCGAGGGCGTCGCCATCGACGAGGAAGTCCTCGCCTTCCTGGCCTCCCGGATCAAGTCCAACTTCCGCGAGCTCGAGGGCACGCTCATCTCCCTGATCGCGAACGCGACCCTGTGCCACAAGGAAATCACCGTTTCCCTGGCGGAGAGCATCACCGGCAAGATCGTGGGCGAGGAACAGACGGACGTTTCCATCGACCTGATCGTGGACACCGTGTGCGAGTATTTCAACATCACCCGCGACATCCTGCTCTCCAAGTCCCGCAAGCGCCAGATCGTCCAGGCCCGCCAGATCGCGATGTACGAGTGCCGGAACCTCATTCCCAACTGCTCGCTGTCCACCATCGGCTCCGAGCTCGGCGGCAAGGACCACGCCACCGTCCTGCACGCCTGCACCACGGTCCAGGACCTGATGTCCACCGACAAGACCTTCCGTCAGTACGTCACGGACATCGAGAACATGGTCGCCGTTCCGGTGGAGCGGTAGGAATTCGGGACAGATACGCGCGAAACGGGACTTGAAGTTCCGTTTTTTTGTGTATCTTTACGCAACAAAACACGCTTGCATATGACCGCTGATACCGTATTGGACATTTTCAAGGACATCACCCGGATTCCGCGCGAGTCCGGACACGAAGGTCCGATGACCGCTTTCCTGCAGGAATTCGCCGCAAAGCGCAACCTCGAGTGCCGGACCGACAAGACCGGCAACGTGGTGATCGTCAAGGAAGCCGCCCCCGGCAAGGAAAACGTGCCCATCCTCGTTCTCCAGGCCCACCAGGACATGGTGTGCGAGAAGAACGCGCATTTCGATTTCGACTTCCTCACCCAGGCGATCCCCTATGAGGTGGAGGACGGCTGGATGGTGGCGAAGAACACCACCCTCGGCGCGGACGACGGCATCGGCGTCGCCGCCTGCCTCGCCCTCCTCGACAGCGACCTGCCCACCGGGAAGCTCGAGTGCCTGTTCACGATCTCCGAGGAAACCGGCATGGACGGCGCCTTCGCGCTGGAGCCCGGCTTCTTCGAAGGGAAAACCCTCATCAACCTGGATTCCGAGGACGAAGGCCAGCTCTTCGTGGGCTGCGCCGGCGGCATCGACACCACCGCCACCTTCGAATTCAAGCGCGAGGCCCTGCGCAAGGGCTACCGGACGGTGAAGATCCGCCTCACCGGCGGCCGCGGCGGCCACAGCGGCGACGACATCAACAAGGAGCGGGCGAACGCCCTGCGGCTCCTCATCCGCTTCCTGTACACCGAACTCCAGTACGATTTCCAGCTCCTGTCCATCGGGGGCGGGAACAAGCCCAACGCCATCTGCCGCGAGGCGGAGGCCGTCATCGCCGTCCCGGCCGCGGACCTCGACGACTGGAAGGACGAAGCCGCGGAGTTCGAAACCCTCATCCGGGCCGAGTACAAATCCAGCGACCCGGACCTCAAGGTCGTCTTCGCGGAGGAAGCCTCCCTTATCCGCCCGATCGAGGAAGGGGACGCCGCCTGCATCATCATGACGCTCCTGAGCATCCCGCACGGGGTGGAGAAGATGTCCATGGACATTCCCGGCCTGGTCGAGACCTCCTCGAACCTGGCCGCGGCGCACATCCACGGCGATGTCCTCAAGGTCGTCACGAGCCAGCGCAGTTCCGTCGTTTCCGAACTGCATGCGATCGCGGAAAGGGTGGAAGCCGCCTTCTTCCTGGGGTCCTTCGAAGCGGAGCACCACGGCGAGTATCCCGGCTGGAAACCCAACCTGGATTCCCGCATCCTGAAGGTCTCCGTGGACTCCTACAAACGGCTGTTCGGCAAGGAACCCGAGGTCAAGGCCATCCACGCCGGCCTCGAATGCGGCCTGTTCCTGGAAAAGTTCCCGGACCTGGACATGATCTCCTTCGGTCCCACCCTCCGGAACGTGCACGCCCCGGGCGAGAAGCTCGAGCTCGCCTCGCTGGACAAGTTCGTCGAACACCTGAAGGATGTCGTCGTCAATTTCTCGTAAGATGCTGATCGCGCCCTCCCTCCTCGCCGCCGACTTCCTCCACCTCGCGAAAGCGGTGGAAACGGTCAATGCCCATGCGGACATCTTCCACCTGGACATCATGGACGGCACCTTCGTCCCGAACATCTCGTTCGGCTTCCCGGTCGTGGAAGCCGTCGCGCGGGAAGCGCGCAAGCCGATGGACGTGCACCTGATGATCGTCCACCCGGAAAAGTACGTGGAACGCTTCGCGAAGGCGGGTGCCGCCATGATCAGCTTCCACTACGAAGCCGCTTTGGATCAGACGGATACGGTCATTGACCTCATCCACAGCTTCGGGGTGAAGGCGGGCATCGTCATCAACCCGGACGTCCCGGTGGAGAAGATCTTCCCGTACCTCGGGAAGGTGGATTACGTGCTGCTGATGAGCGTCTTCGCCGGCTTCGGCGGGCAGAAGTTCATCGAGGACACCTACGCCCGCGTCCGGGCCGTGAAGGCCGAGCTCAAGCGCATCGGCAGCAAGGCCCTCATCGAGGTGGACGGCGGCGTCTCGCCGAAGAACGCCGGGCGCCTGGCGAAGGCCGGCGTGGACATCCTCGTCGCCGGCAGCGCCGTGTTCCGGGCGGAGGATCCCGCCGCCGCGGTCGCCGCCCTGCGGGAAGGGTAATTACAGGATATAGCTGACTTCCTTGAAGCCGAAGGTCCGTTCGCGGCCTTCGGCTTCGATGCGCAGAAGACCTTCGGGCGTGATGCCCCGGATCGTGCCCAGGAATTCCTCTCCGGTCCGGAGGTCCCGGTAGCGGGCGGGCAGGTTCTTCTGGAACAGATCCTGCTCGTAGGCGTCCCGGAGCGCCTTCCGGGTTTCCGGCGTCGCCAAGCCGGGCAGGCGGGCTTCCAAACCGTGGCAGAGGTTCTCCAAGAAGGACACCGGGTCGTAAGTCTTGCCCGTGAGCCGCTTCAGGGAGGTGGGATTCAGGACTCCGCCCGGAAAGACCGTCTGGTTCAGGTTGATGCCGATGCCGATGACGGACCAGGCGATGTCCGCCCCTTCGAGGCCGTTTTCCACGAGCATCCCGCAGATCTTCCGCTTGCCCACGTAGATGTCGTTCGGCCACTTGATGACGGCCTCGGCGCCTTCCGCCCGGAGCGCATCCCGGACCGCGAGCGTCGCGAAGCAGGTCAGGGCCATCACTTCCCGGGCCGGAAGCGCTTCCGGGCGCAGCAGGAAGGAAAACGTGAGGTTGTCGCCCGGGGCCGAAAACCACCGGTTTCCGCGCTGGCCGCGCCCCGCCGTCTGGTTCACGGCGGCGACCACTGACAAATTGTCATAGTCCCCGACGTGCCGCAGAAGCTCGCTGCTGGTGGAATCCAGCTCCTCGAACCACTTTATCCGCATGACATTTTCCATTGGTTCGGATTTTGTGTATCTTTGTACTGCAAAATTACAAATAATCCCGATATGATTACACACGACCTTCGGCTGATTGCCGATGCAATCCTGGACAAGAAAGGCCAGGACGTGGTCTCGCTGGATATGCGCAAGATGGACGGCGCCATCACGGACTTCTTCGTGGTGTGCGACGGCTCCAACACCACCCAGGTGGGCGCCATCGCCGACAACATCGCCGAAAAGATGCAGGAGGAGGGCCACAAGCTCTGGCGCTCCCAGGGCGAGGGCAACAATTTCTGGATCATCCAGGACTACGGCCACATCGTCGTCCACATTTTCCTCAAGGAATACCGCGAATTCTACCGCCTGGAGGACCTCTGGGCGGACCTTCCCCGCAAGGAATACAAGGAGCGCAAGAAGCCCGCGGCCAAAAAAACCGAAGCATAGATGGCTGACAAAAAGAAAGATCCGAAGGGCGGAAAGACCTTCCGCGTATCCTTCAATTTCTCCTGGCTGTACATCCTGCTGATCCTCGGCATCGGCTGGCTGCTGTTCTCGAACCAGCAGTCCTCCGAGCCGCAGAAGATCGAATGGCAGCAGGTCCAGACGATGGCCCAGTCGGGCGACATCGAGGAGATCGTCTTCGTGCGGAACGACATCCGGGGCGAGATCAAGGTCCGCCCGGAACGCCTGGCCAAGTATGCCGACCAGTTCCCGGGCGGGGCCGTCCCGCGCCGGGCGCCGCATTTCTACTTCCTGGTCTCCGCCCGGTTCGATCCGGAGGAGAACTTCGCGAAACTCAACGAGAACCTGCCGGTGGGCGAGCAGTTCAAGGTGGTCATCCAGAACGCCGACCACACCTGGGCGGAACTGGCCCAGTGGATTTTCCCCACGCTGCTCCTCATCCTCTTCTGGGTGTGGATGTTCCGGGGCATGAACCGGGGCGCCGGCGGCGCCGGCGGCGGCATGGGCAATCCCTTCAATGTGGGCAAGGCTACCGGCAAGCTCGCCGACAAGGACGAAGTCAAGGTCACTTTCAAGGACGTCGCCGGCCTGTACGGCGCGAAGGAGGAAGTGATGGAGATCGTCGACTTCCTCAAGAATCCGAAGAAATACACGGCCCTCGGCGGCAAGATTCCGAAGGGCGCGCTGCTGGTCGGCCCTCCGGGCACCGGCAAGACGCTCCTGGCGAAGGCCGTGGCAGGGGAGGCGAACGTCCCGTTCTTCTCCATCTCCGGTTCCGACTTCGTGGAAATGTTCGTCGGCGTGGGCGCGTCCCGCGTCCGCGACCTCTTCCGCCAGGCGAAGGAGAAAGCCCCGTGCATCGTCTTCATCGACGAGATCGACGCCGTGGGCCGCGCCCGCGCCAAGAACGGCGGCTTCACCTCCAATGACGAACGCGAGAACACCCTGAACCAGCTGCTTACGGAAATGGACGGCTTCGGCACCAATTCCGGCGTCATCGTCCTCGCCGCCACGAACCGGGCGGACATCCTGGACCAGGCCCTGATGCGCGCCGGCCGTTTTGACCGGCAGATCCACGTCGAACTCCCGGAGCTCAAGGAGCGCGAGGAGATCTTCCAGGTGCACCTGCGCGGCATCAAGGTGGATCCGGACTTCAACGTGGAGTTCATGGCCAAGCATACCCCGGGATTCTCCGGCGCGGATATCGCCAACGTGTGCAACGAGGCTGCCCTGACGGCGGCCCGCCGCAACCATGCGACGGTAAGCCAGCAGGACTTCCTGGATGCCGTGGACCGCATCATCGGCGGTCTCGAGCGCAAGAACAACACCATCATGTCGCCTGCCGAGAAGCGGACGACGGCCTACCACGAGGCGGGCCACGCCCTCGTGGGCTGGCTCCTCCCGTACGCGGATCCGGTATTCAAGGTGAGCATCATCCCGCGCGGCAACGCCCTGGGCCTGACCTGGTACCTCCCGGAGGAACGGAAGAACTGGTCCCGCAGCGTGATGATGGACCGCATGTGCTCTCTCATCGGCGGCCGCGTCGCGGAGGAAATCCTCAATGGAGAGCCTTCCACGGGCGCATTGAACGACCTGGAGCGCATGACGGGCATGGCCTACAGCATGGTCCAGTACTACGGCATGAGCGACAAGGTGGGCAACCTTTCCTTCTACGACTCCACCGGCGCCCGCGGCTACAACCTCACGAAGCCCTATTCCGAGAAGACGGCCGAACTGATGGACGAGGAAGTCAAGGCCATCGTCCAGGAGGTCCACGACCGGACTTACCGGCTCATCGAGGACCACAAGGAAGGTTTTATGCAGATGGGCGCGCTTCTTCTTGAAAAAGAAGTTATCTTTGCGGAAGACATCGAGCGGATCCTCGGCCCGAAGGTGAAACCGGCGGAAGAGGAGCAGCCCGCGCCTGAAACCGAGGAGCATGAATAACACTGTCACAAGAACCCTGTCGGGCATCTGTTTCCTGGCCATCGTCATCGCTGGCCTTCTCGTGAACAAGTACCTGTACGCCGCCCTCATCACCTTCATGATGGTGACGATGCTGTACGAGTTCTACCGCATGACGATGGGGGAGCTGTTCCCCCGGACGCGCGCCCTGGCCATCGTGCTGGGGTGCTGCTCGTTCCTGACCCTGTTCTTCGTCCTGGCCTTCCGGCTGGACATCCGGCTGGTGGGCGTCAGCGCCATCCTGCTGCTCGTGCTGATGATCTCCACGCTGATGGTCAAGGACAAGGCCGATTTCAAGCTCTTCTCCTTCCTGTACACGGGCCTGCTGTACATCGCGGCGCCGCTCACGCTCTCCAGCTTCGTGGTCCTGGACCAGGCCGGCAACTTCGACGGCCGCCCGATGCTCGCCTTCTTCATCATCATCTGGGCCTCCGACGTGGGCGCCTACTGCGTCGGGATGCTGCTCGGCAAGTACAGTAAGAAACTCTTCCCGAGCGTGTCGCCGAAAAAGACCTGGGCCGGCTTCTGGGGCGGCCTCGCCTTCGCCGTCCTGGCGGGCCTCATCCTCGTCTGGACGGGCCTCTGGACCTATCCCTGGTACCACGCCGTCATCCTGTCCGTCATCATGCACGTAGCCGGCGTTTTCGGCGACCTGTTCGAATCCCAGTGGAAGCGCGTGTGCGAGATCAAGGACTCCGGCAACATCATCCCCGGACACGGGGGCATGATGGACCGGTTCGACAGCGCGCTCTTCGCCATCCCGGCCGGCGTCATCTATCTGGTCATCATCGGCCTGCTGTAGCCATCCGATCCTATGAAAAGACTCATCCACAGCATCCGCATCGACAAGGACTCCTACGAGACCATCCTCATCGCCTGGTGCATCTGCGCCATCCTGATCTGGCTGAATGCGCGGCTCATCCACAACCCGTGGATCTCCATCCCGATCTCGGTCGTCCTCGTCATCTTCATGTTCTTCATCACCTGGTTCTTCCGGGTGCCCAACCGCACCGTCCCGGACTACGAGAACGACCGCCTCGTCACCTCGGTGGCGGACGGCAAGGTGGTCATCCTCGAGAAGGTGTTCGAGAAAGAGTATCTGCAGCGGGACTGCATCCAGATTTCCGTGTACATGGACTTTTTCGACGTGCACTGCAACTTCTGGCCGGTGAACGGGCGGGTGACCTACTACCAGTACCATCCGGGAAAGTACCTGCTCGCCTTCCATCCCAAGTCCTCCGAGCTGAACGAGCATTCCTCCAGCTGCCTGAAGAACAAGTACGGAGAGGTCTTTTTCAAGCAGATCGCGGGCACCTTCGCGCGCCGCATCGTCTGCTATTCCGAGCCCGGCAACATGGAGAACCGCGGCGACCAGTGCGGCGTCATCAAGTTCGGCTCCCGCATCGACATGTTCCTGCCCCTCGACGCCGAGATCAAGGTGAAGCTCGGCGACAAGGTCAAGGCCGTGGAGACGGTGATGGCCGTCCTGCCGGAGGAATAATCAATAGATATCGTCCAGGGTGACCGACTGCCAGACCGGCATCGTCGGGTCATCCACCATGCTGTCGATGACGAGGGGTTTCCCGCCCATCACGGACACTTCCAGGAAGCGTTTCTCTTCCGGCCAGTTGGCCAGCATGTTCGCGGCCATGTCGTGGCTGTGGTCCTTGTAGCGGTAGATCTGGTAGGTGTACCCCTTGGGCTCCAGGACCTCTTTCACGAGGTAGCTGCTGCCGAACATGCCCCAGCGGCCGAAGCCGATCTTCTCATAGGCGACGGCGCCGTCCTTGGTGCCGTGGATGAGCAGCTGCGGGCAGGGGGTGCGCTTGTACGCCGGCTTTCCGCTGTCGGACATGATCGCGCCCGCGAAGGACATCACGCCGGCGAAATGGAAACCTTCGGGCAGGATTTCCGCACGGACGGTCCGGTTGCAGGCCTCGAGCTCGCAGGAGAGGGAAATCATCGCCCCGGCGGAACTGCCGGAAATGACGATGTTGTCCATGTCCACGCCGATCTCCGGATGGTCCGCCAGGTAGCGGACGGAGGCGAACACGTCTTCCACGCCCATATCCACGGCTTTCTTCGTGTAATTCGCGCTCTGGATGAGGTGGAACAGGTCGAACCGCATCCGGACGCCCTTGAGGCCCAGGCGGTAATCGACGGAAACCACCCGGTAGCCGTTCTCGTTCAGCAGCTTGAACCAGGGCATCACCCACGGGTCGTCGCGACGGCCCATGATGAAGCCGCCGCCGAAGACGAACAGGATGGTGGGCCGGTCGAGCGTGTCGCCGGGGATGGCGACCGGCTCGTAGACGTCCATGAAGAGGTCGCAGGTGTCGCGCTGGGCGACCTTGTAGGTGGTTTTGCTGCCCTGTGCGAAGGAAAGGACGCACAGCAGGGCTGCCAGGAGGGTCAGGAGGGTTCGTTTCATTGCTCGGATTCAATCAGTTCAACCAGTTTGTCGACAGCCTCGCTGTCGGGAATGTGCCGCAGGACGGGCTCCTTGCCGCGGTAGATGGTCACCTTGCCGCCGCCTTCGCCCACGTAGCCCCAGTCGGCGTCCGCCATCTCGCCGGGGCCGTTCACGATGCAGCCCATCACGGCGATGACGACGTCCTTCAGGTGGCCGGTCCGGGCCTTGACGGCCTCGAAGGCCTCCTGCAGGTTGTACATCGTCCGGCCGCATCCGGGGCAGGCGATGTATTCGGGCCGGTAGAACTTCCGGCGGCACGCCTGCAGCAGTTCATCGGCCAGATACGCGCCAAAGGCGGGCTCCAGCTCCGGGAACGACACCGTGTCGATGGTGCGGTCCAGCAGCGGCTTTCCGTAATCGCACGCGGCCTTGAGGATCGTGCGGTCGCGGTCGGAGAGATTTCTCGACTCCGCTCCGCTCCGCTCGAAATGACAATCATCTGTCATTCTGAGGAGGTCGGAGACCGACGTGAGAATCTGCGGGGAGTACCGGTCGGCCAGGTATTGCGCGACGGGAATCTCGTTCTCCGGGTCTTCAGTCAGGGAGACGCGGACCGTATTGCCGATGCCCTCGGAGAGGAGGGTGGAGATGGCGACGCAGGACTTGATGCGGCCGGAGTCGCCGTTGCCGGCCTCGGTCACGCCCACGTGGAGCGGGAACACGACGCCGCGTTCCTGCATCATCCGGGCGAGTTCCCGGTAGGCCTCGATCATCACGACGGTGTTGCTGGCCTTGAGCGAGACGACGACCTGGTAGAAATCCGCGTCCAGGCACATCTCGACCCACTCCATCGCCGCCAGCGCCATCGCCCGGGGCGTATTTCCGTATTTCTCGACGATATAGGCGCCCAGAGACCCGTGGTTCAGGCCGATGCGGATGGCCGTCCCGTACTTCTTGCACTCTTCGAGGAACAGGGCGAACTGGCGCCGGGCCTCGGCGTGGTCCTTGTGGAAGTTGCCCGGATTGATCCGGACCTTTTCCACGACGGAAGCCACCGCGATGGCCGTTTCCGAGGAGAAATGGATGTCGGCCACCAGCGGGACGCTGCAGCCCGCGGCGCGCACCCGGGCCTTGATCTCCCGCACATGCGGGACATCCTGCAGGCCGGGGACGGTGATGCGCACGAGCTGCGCGCCGGCCTTCGCCAGCCGCAGCGTCTGCGCCACCGTCGCATCGACATCGTACGTATGGGTGTTGCACATCGTCTGGACGACGACCGGGTTGTTTCCTCCGATGAGGACGTCACCCACCTTGACTACGCGTGTTTCCATCGTCATTGTTCTTTCTGTTCCCTTTCCTGTTCCAGGTATTCGCGCGCCAGCCGGCGGAGCGCCGTCCGGGTATGGCCCCGGCGCTTGGTGAGCTGGTAATAGACGCCCAGCGTGACGGTGCCGTCCAGCGGATAGGCGAATCGGTAGTAGTACGGGCTGACCACGTCCGGCTTGTAGAAGGAGGACCAGCCCCATTTGACCTGCACGCCCAGATGCACCTCGATCGGATCGAACATCAGGCCGAAGCCGAGTCCGCCCTGGACGCCGTAGGACCAGCGGTTGTCCGTGTCCCGGAACGCATCGGCTATCTCCGTGTCGTAATAGACGGGGTATTCCTTGTCGTGGATCCGGTGGATGTTCATCCGGTATCCGCCGTACATGCCCAGCTTGAGGTTGATTTTCGCATACTGGCCCATATCGATATGGCCGTGGGTGAGGATGAACACCTCCGGAACCTCCATATAAGCCTCATGGTAGCCGTCGATGTCCTGGCGGTAGGTGTCCTTCCCGTCTATCCCGTCCACCTCGTATTCCTTGAAATTATAGCCCTCGTAGTTGTGCTGGAAGCCCACTTCCATGCCCAGGTTCGGGAACGTGTTCATCATCGTCGCGAAGCGGGTGATGGAAACGCCCCAGACCGGCAGGTTGGGATAGAAGCGGGTCTGGCGGGGGGGATTGTAGTATCCGTACTGGAGGGAGACGCCGCCATGGACGCCCACGATCCAGTAATCGTTGATCCGCGCCTTCTTGGGCAGGGGCGTGGCGTCCAGCCACTCGTTGGTGACGGAATCGGGCAGCTGGAAGAACTCCTGCTCGAGGTCGATGGCTTTCTTCTTCTTGTTCTCCTGCGCGGAAAGCGGCAGGGCGGCCAGCGAAAGGGCCAGCAATACGGGGATTACAGCCTTTCTCATTTGAACAGCTCCTCCATGTCGATTTTCTGCGTATACTCCGTCCGCTCGGGGATTTCCAGCAGGAACTGGTCCTTGATCTTGAAGAAGATCACCTTCTCCGGCTGCCGGTGCTCCAGGATGCTGCCGGTGTCCACCAGGCCGTTCTTGTTGCGGTCCTCCGTGATGCGGAGGCAGTATTTCCCGGCCGAAACGTACGGGAAGTGGACGGTCTGGTCCCCGTCGACGGTGAAACTGCGGATGACCTTGTCGCGCTTCTCGCTGAGCAGGTCCACGATGTAGCGGTTCTTGACGTGGGTCATCTCGAGGGAGATGGAACTCAGCTTCTCGTCCTTGGGAAGGGTGACCTTCATCACCGTGCTGTCATTGTAATAACCGTTCACATCCCGGAATTTCCGGTGGGGGATCGTCAGGATGTAGTCGAAGCCGTCCATCAGCTTGTCCTTCGGCATGATCGTGTACCGGCGCAGGTTGTGCGGATCCTTCGTCACGGTGTACTTCTCGATCTTCTCCTGCTGGCGCGGGTTCACGGAGCGGAAGACCAGCGAATCCCAGGCCTCCCGGATGAGCGGATACTTGAACTCCACCGAGAAGCCGTACTGCTCCACGGTCGTCGGGTCCACCTCGCCCTTGTACACGGCGATGGTGTCCTCATGCTTGATGTCCCGCTGGGAACTCTTCTGCAGTTCCGCCCGCATTTTCTTGTCCAGGGCGAGTTTCACCTCCTCGTCCGTCGGGACGAGGTTCCCGAGGCTGTCCGTCTTGTCGTAGTTGATCTCCAGGAACAGGGTGTCGGGCATCTTCCGCTGGTCGTTCACCCACAGTTCCAGGCTGTCCAGCTGCGGGTTGAACTGGGAGATGAGCTTCTCCTTGGGCAGTCCCTTGAATTTCAAGGAGTTCACCTTGGCGCCCGGCGCCATGAAGGTCAGGTACGCGGTCCGCAGGCCCACGCGTTCCTTCTTGACGATGAACTGCTTGGAAGGCTTCTCGCGGAAGATGTTCAGTTCCACGTCCTGCTTCCGCGCGAGGCACAGCGCCGTGTCCTTCATGTTGAATTTCTTGAACTCGTACAGGGAGTCGTTGATGACGGTCTTGGGGCGGAACGGCTCGTCCAGGAAGGCGACGCTCTCCTGGTCGGGTTCGTAGATGTTGTTGTTGTTCGCGTCCTTCAGGGCGTACACCCGGTACGTCGTATCCTGGATGTTGCGGATGCTGAAGAAGCCCCAGTCGTCGGTCTTGGCCGCCGCGTCCGGACGGTGCAGGAAGATGGCGGAATCGGCCTGGTCCTTGTACAGGAGCACGGTCGCGCCCTTGATGGGCATCAGGGTGTTGCAGTCCTGGACGATGCCCGTCATGCACATCGAGTCGATCTGCGCGCCCGTGGAGAAGACGAGGGTGAACCCTTCGTACATGTTGCCCTCGTTGTTGTCGGCGACGGCGCCGGTGATGTCCAGGGTATAGGTCCTGTTGGAGTCCAGGTCGGACTCGAAATAGACGACGAGCGTCTTTCCGGACATCCGGTACTTGGGCTTCTTCTCCAGCGGGGGAGACAGGAAGATGTTGTTCGCATCCTTGACCACCACGTACTCGTCGAAGGTGAACTTGAGCTGCGTCTTGTGCGTCGGCACATTCACCGCCCCGGGAAGGGGGGCCGTCTTCAGGAGCACCGGCGGGATGGTGTCCTTCGGGCCGCCCGTGGGCGGGGTGGTGGTGTTCGCGCACCCCGACGGGAACATCATCGCCCCGAGGACCAGGGCGGCCGGGATGAGCGGCAGATATTTCTTGAATCGCTTCATATTCATTTCATTACAGGTCGATGCGGGACACCGATTCGATGCCCTCGATGGTCGTCAGCTTCTTCAGGATCTTCTCCAGCACGTCCTTGCTGTTCACGTACAGGTCGATGTACCCCTCGAAGATGCCGTTGTCCGCGCTGAGGTTCAGCCGCCGCATGTTGGCCCCCATCACCAGGGACAGGAAGCGGGAGATCTCGTTCAGCAGGCCCATCCGGTCGATTCCCTTGAGCGAAATCCGTACCAGGAACGTCTTCGCCTCGGCGGCCTCCTGCCACTTGGGCACGACCACCCAGTCGCCGTGCGTGGCGGCGATCTCCTCGGCGACGGGACAGGATTTCTTGTGGACCGTGATCCGGCCGTCGGGCGACTTGATGCCCACGACGGCGTCACCGGGGATCGGGTTGCAGCAGGTCGCGATGACGAACTGGCGCCCGTCGTCGTCCTTGCCGCCGATGATGTATTCCACCTCCTGCTCCTTGGCTTTTTCCTTCGGCGGGGAGAAGATCCGGCGGAGGAGGGAATAGCGCTGCCTGGATTTCAGGACATCGGCCAGGTTGTCCAGCTTGAGGGAGCCGATGCCGATCTTGTAGAAGAATTCCTCCCGGTCCGTCGCCCCGTAGGCGGCCTCGATGCGCTGGATCATCGCCTCGTCCAGCTTGGAGCCGTGCAGTTTCACCTGCTCTTCCAGCAGCTGCCGGCCATAGTCGACCGTCTGCTTCCGTTCGTTCCGGAAATAGTCCACCACGAGGTTGCGGGCCTTCCGCGTCTTGAGGAACTGGAGCCATTCCCGCTTGGGGTGCTCCTCGCTGGCCGTGATGATCTCCACCTGGTCGCCGGTCTTGACGACGTAGTTCAGGGCCACCAGGCGCTGGTTGACCTTGGCGGCGATGGCCTTGTTGCCCACCTCGGTATGGATCAGGTAGGCGAAGTCCAGCACCGTCGCGCCCTTCTCGATGGCGCGCTGCTCGCCCTTCGGGGTGAACACGTAGATTTCCGCGCTGGTGAGGTCGTTGTGGATGATGTCCAGCAGTTCCAGGGCGTTGACGTCCGGGTTCACCAGCACTTCCTTGATCCGCTCCAGCCAGAGGTCCATCTCGCTGTCGTTCTCGCTCACGTAGCCGTTCTGCTTGTAGGTCCAGTGGGCCGCGATGCCCTTCTCGGCGATGTCGTCCATCCGCCGGGTGCGGATCTGGACTTCCACCCAGATGCCGGAGGGGCTGAGCAGGGTGCAGTGCAGGGCCTCGTAGCCGTTGCTCTTGGGATGCTTCACCCAGTCGCGCAGGCGCTCGGGCATATACCGGTAGATGCCGGTGATGATGGAGAAGACGTGGTAGCACTGGTCGCGTTCCGATTCGCCGTTCTCGCGGTCGGGATCGAAGATGACGCGGATCGCATACAGGTCGTACACCTGCTCGAAGGGGATCTGCTTCACCTGCATCTTGTGCCAGGCGGAATACGGAGTCTTCACCCGCTTCTTGATCTCATACCGGAATCCGGCCTTCTTCAGGGCCTCGTCGATGGGCACGATGAAGGCGTTGATCTCCTTCGCCCGCTGCTGGATGTTCCGGTTGATCTTGGTGCTGATGTCCCGGTAGGCGTCGGGCTCCTTGTAGCGCAGCCAGATGTTCTCGAGTTCGGACTTGACGCTGTACAGGCCCAGCCGGTGGGCGAGCGGGATGAACACGAACATCGTCTCCGACAGGATCTTGTCGCGCTTGTGCTCGGGCATGAACTCGATGGTGCGGCAGTTGTGCAGGCGGTCGGCCAGCTTGATCAGGACCACGCGCGGGTCGTCGTTCAGCGTGAGGAGGATCCGCTTGAAATTCTCCGCCTGGAGGCTCTGGGCGCTGAGGTCCTTGTTCTCGTTGTCCAGGACGTTCTTGATCTTGGTCAGGCCGTCCACGAGGCTGGCGATCTTGTCGCCGAAGCGGTCGCGGAGGTCGTCCACCGTAAAGTCCGTGTCCTCCACCACGTCGTGCAGGAGGGCGGCGGAAATGGACTTGTAGCCCAGGCCGATGTCGTCCACGACGATCTGGGCCACCGCGATGGGATGGAGCATGTACGGTTCCCCGCTGCGGCGGCGGACATTCTTATGGGCCTCGTTCGCAAACGCGTAGGCCTGACAGACGGTTTCCAGTTCACGGGCGTCCGCGCACCGTTTCGAGGCCGATGCATACAGCACCTGCCAGTCTCGGTCGATGAGCTCGTAATCTTTCTCGGTAAACTCGGAATAACTCATAGCACCTCACTCGGGTTCAGATGGTTCGCATGCTGGAAGGCATAGGACAGTTCAGCACCATACAGGATGATGGTCCATCCCAGGTTCAGCCAGATCATGAAGAGCGGGATGGCGGCCAGCACGCCGTAAATGGCGCTCTGCTTGGCCACCATGACCTGCGTCTCCAGGTAAAGATATTGCACGGCCGTGAAACCGATGCCGGCAATGAGCGCCGCCTTGAAGGCCGGGCGCGTCTTGACCACGGCCGCCGGCAGGTACTTGTACATCGCCGTCAGGATGAGGACGGACGCGCCGGCGAACAGGGCCCAGGACAGGAAGTTTTTCAAGTGCTCCGAGAAGAACAGGCCGCTCGGAACGATATAGTCCAGCACCGTCGAATACACGACCGAGCCGGAGAAGAACAGGACGATCACGAAAGGGGACAGGATGAGGACGCCCAGGCCGATGCCGAGCACCCGGAAGAAACTGCGTTTCTCCTTCGCCTGCCACACATTGTTGAACACGCGCCGCACCGTGAGCATCAGCGAGATGAGGATCCACAGGAAGGAAGCCATGCTGATGAAGCCGAACAGGCCCGATTCCGCCGTCGAGATGATCTTCTCCGAGGCGGTGAGCAGGTCGTCGATCAGCCGCTGGTTGCTGATGTTCGCGTGCAGGAAGGCGCTGAACTGGTCGGCGATCCCGATCCCGTTCGTCAGGTACAGGCCGATGGCGATGAACGGGACCACCGACATCATGCTCTGGTAGGCGAGGGCCGTGATCTGATAGCCGATCTTCTGGTCGGAGAAGACCTTGAGCATCACGAAGACGGTCTTGAGGTCCTCCACGCCCCGCTTCTTCCAGCGGGACAGGTCCTCCACGTTCAGATACCACATGTCGTGCGTGACGAACCGGACGATCCGCTTGACGACGATGGTCGCCCAGCGGATCCGGACTTGCGTCCAATGCGCGATTCGTTCGAACACTTTCATGGGTCTAGAACAGGGTCAGTTCGGTTTCGTTGTCATTCTGAGGGCCGGTCTCCTTGTCATTCTGAGGGAGCGAAGCGACCGAAGAATCTGGCAGAAGCTTCCGGAACGCTTCCTCGTCCAGGATCGGCACCCCCAGGGATTCGGCTTTCTTGATCTTTTCGGGGCCGGGCTTGCTGCCGGCCAGCAGGAAGGCAGTCTTGCCGGAGACGGAGCCGCTGTTCTTGCCGCCGTTGGCCTCGATCAGGGCCTTCATCTCGTCGCGGGAGACGGAGAAGTTGCCGCTGATGACGATGGTCTTGCCGGCCAGGGCGTCGGAGGCGTTCTCCGCCTTCCGGACCACGGCCATCTGCAGGCCGGCGGCCTTCAGCCGCCCGATCTCCTCCAGGTGCCGTTCGTCGCGGAAATACTTGTACACGCTCTCGGCGATGACTTCGCCCACCTCGGGCACGGCGGCCAGTTCCTCCTTCGAGGCCTGCGCCAGCGTGTCGATGTCGCCGAAATGCCGGGCGATGTCCCGCGCCGTGGTCTCGCCCACGTAGCGGATGCCGATGGCGAAGAGGACGCGCTCGAAGGGCACGTTCCTGGACTCCCGCAGGCTGTCCAGGAACCGCTGCGCCGCGCGCTCCTTCCAGCCTTCCAGCATCACGAGCTGGCTTTCGCGGAGGTCGTAGAAATCGGCCGGGGTCTTCACCAGGTCCAGGTTGTAGAGCTGCTCCACCGTGGCGTCGCCCGCGAGCACGTTCATGGCCTTGCGGCCCAGGAAGTGCACGAGCTTGCCCTTGATCTGCGTGGGGCAGCCGTCGGTGTTGGGGCAGAACCACTTGGCTTCGCCCTCGGGCTTCACTAGCGGCGTGCCGCAGTCGGGGCACACCGTCGGGAAGGCCGGGCGCTTCGCGCCGGGCTGCCGTTTGGATTCCTCCACGCCGGTGATCTTGGGGATGATCTCCCCGCCTTTCTCCACGTACACCCAGTCGCCTTCGTGGATGTCCAGCATCGCCATCTGGTCCTCGTTCACGAGGGTGGCGCGCTTGACCATCGTCCCGGACAGGAACACGGGTTCCATGTTCGCGACGGGCGTCACCGCGCCGGTGCGGCCCACCTGGTAGTCGATGGACAGGATGGGCGTCAGCGCCTGCTCCGCCTTGAATTTATACGCGACCGCCCAGCGCGGGGACTTGGCCGTATAGCCGAGCGTGCGTTGGGCGTCCAGTTCGTTGATCTTGATCACGATGCCGTCGGTGGCATACGGAAGCTGCTTGCGGGCGGTATCCCAATGGGCGATGAAAGCCTCGATCTCGTCGATGCTGCGGCAGATCCGGCGCTCGTCGGAGACGGGAAGTCCCCAGGACTGGGCAGCCTTCAGGGCCTCGTCGTGGGTAGGGTAGTCCACCTGCCCCACCGGGATGTGGTACAGGGTGCACATCAGGCCGCGGTTCGCCACCTCCTCCGGATCCTGCAGCTTCAGCGAGCCGCTGGCCGCGTTGCGGGGATTCGCGAACGGCTGATCCTCATTGGCTTCCCGCTCCCGGTTCAGCCGGTCGAAGGACTCGTAGGGCATCAGCACCTCGCCGCGGATCTCGAACTCCGCCGGCCAGCCCGTACCCTGCAGCGTTTCGGGGATGTTGGCGATGCGGCGGGCGTTGGCGGTGACGTCGTCACCCACCACGCCATCGCCGCGGGTGAGGGCCCGGAACAGCTTGCCGTTCCGGTAGGTCAGGCAGATGGCCGTGCCGTCGAACTTGAGCTCGCAGCACCAGGTGAACGGTGTCTCCAGCGTCTTGGTGGCCCTTTCCGCGAATTCCTCCACCTCGGCGATGCTGTAGGTATTGCCCAGCGAAAGCATCGGATACTTGTGCGGATACTTCGCGAATTCCTTGCCGGCGCCCGCCTCGATGTTCTGGACATCCGGCGTTTCCAGGTCGCTGCCCACGCGCTGGGTGGGGGAGTCCGCCGTCCGGTACTGCGGATACTGCGCCTCCAGGTCCTCCAGCTCGTGCATCAGCTGGTCGTACTCGTAGTCCGACATCGTGGGCGCGTTCTCCACATAGTACTTCCGGCTGTTCTCCCAGAGAACCGCCTTCAGCCACTCGATCCGCTGTTTCGCCTGCGTGAAATCCATAATCCGTGCACAAGAGTTGTAATTTACAAAGATAACAAATCTTTCTCAAATATTTTATATTTGACTCCCCAATTCCCGACCCTCCGTCACGAAAGTTTGCAAGGGTGGCAAAAAGGCCGTAACTTTGGGCTGCGTATGAAAGTGTGTGCTGAGAAATACCTGGACCTGTCACCGGAGGTGGCGGCCGCGAAGGCCGCCGGGAAGCCCGTGGTGGCGCTGGAATCGACTATCATCTCCCACGGGATGCCGTATCCGCAGAATGTGGAGACGGCCCTGCGGGTGGAACAGACCATCCGCGAGAACGGCGCCGTGCCGGCGACCATCGCCGTCATCGGCGGCCGCCTGAAGGCCGGCCTGACGCCGGAAGAGATCGAATACCTGGGCAAGAAGGGGAGGGGCGTGGCGAAAGCGTCGCGCCGCGACCTGCCCGTGCTGGTCGCCCGGGGCGCGGACGGCGCGACCACCGTCACCACGACGATGATCATCGCCGCGCTCGCCGGCATCAAGGTCTTCGCCACCGGCGGCGTCGGCGGCGTGCACCGCGGCGCGGAAACCACGATGGACATCTCCGCGGACCTGGAGGAACTGGCCAAGACGCCGGTGATGGTCATCTGCGCCGGCGCGAAGTCCATCCTGGACCTCGGCCTCACACTGGAGTATCTGGAGACCAAGGGCGTCCCCGTCATCGGTTACGGCACGGAGGAGCTTCCCGCCTTCTATACGCGCAAAAGCGGGTTCAAGGTGGATTACCGCATCGACACCCCGGAGGAGCTGGCGGCGGCTTTCCGCGCCAAGCTCGAAATGGGCCTCGAGGGCGGCATGCTCGTCACGAACCCCATTCCGGAAGAGTATTCGATGGACCCCGTCCGGATCAACGCCGCCATCGACGAGGCGGTCGCCGAGGCGAACCGCCTGGGGATCAAGGGAAAAGAGACCACGCCCTTCCTCCTTGCCAAGATCAAGGACATCACCGGCGGCGACTCCCTCGCCTCCAACATCCAGCTGGTCCTGAACAATGCCCGACTCGCCGCCAAAGTGGCGGCCCTGCTATGAAGAATACCATCAACGAAGAAAAGAAGTGGAAGATACTCAGCACCGAGTATCTGGTCCAAAGGCCGTGGCTGACGGCCCGGCGCGATGTCGCCGAGCTGCCGGACGGCCGCATCAACAAAGAGTATTATGTCCTGGAGTATCCGGACTGGGTCAATATCATCGCCATCACGAAGGATGGCAAGATGGTCCTGGAACGGCAGTATCGCCACGCCCTCGGAAAGACCTGCTACGAACTTCCGTGCGGCGTCATCGAAAAGGGTGAAGCACCCCTGGAGGCCGCCAAACGCGAACTTTTGGAAGAAACCGGCTTCGCAGGCGGGGAGTGGCAGGAATGGATGACGCTCTCGCCGAACCCGGCCACGAGCACCAACCTCGCGCACAGTTTCCTCGCCGTCGGCGTGGAAAAAGTCTCCGGCCAGCACCTGGACGCCACGGAGGACATCGACGTATACATCCTGGAACAGGAATATGTCCGGGAACTTCTTCAAAACAACCAGATCCTGCAGGCCCTGATGGCCGCCCCGCTCTGGAAATACTTCTACGACAAAGACGTATGAACA
>JAEEGK010009134.1_pt1 | contig 23231 bp, 18 predicted proteins | sample 8958771 | NCBI WGS metagenome assembly JAEEGK01 (sample SAMN16246547, study PRJNA631951) | gut metagenome | biome: gut microbiome; feature: rumen; material: SC-attached | host: Bos | place: Iran: Karaj | collected 2018-10 | reverse complement strand
GCCATGAATTCATGGCCTTATTTATACTTTTCGTTTGGTGTGATCACCTCAACCTATCAGCAGCCTTGACCATCACCTCGTCACGGAAGATGCCTCTAAAGGCCAGATAGCATAGGATGATGCTCACCGCAGGCAAGGCCAAGCCAATACCTGGACGGAAACTGGCATCGTCCATACCACCTTTAAGGGAGAAGATAAAGACTGCAACAGCAACATAGTATCCTACCAGTAACACGGCATTGAAGATGGTCATGCGTATCTGCAACATGCGATTACGGAAGAGAAAGATGGTTGCAATAGAAATCACAGCACTGAGGAACAAAAGACCAAACAATCCCCAAGTGGATTGAAACTCTCCATTGGCATAGCTGATGCCCAGAGGCTTGAGTACATGGGTGGTGATACCATCGACCTCAACATAGGAACCTATGGTGATGCACATCGCGATAGCCACTGCTACGGCTGCCAAAAGCAAGTATATGGATTGGATGCGCTGTATCATAAGTCCATTTTCTCCTTATCCTTAGCAGGATTACGGAAGTAAGTTTTACCTTCCATAAATTCTTGGATAGCCATCAGGGTAGGTTTTGGCAACTTCTCGTAATAGCGTGAAATTTCTATCTGCTCACGGTTCTCGAAAACCTCTTCAAGTTTGTCATTGTATGATGCAAACTCTGCAAGTTTCTTAGAGAGGTCATTTTTGATATCCTGACTGATCTGGTTGGAACGCTTACTAATGATGGCAATGCTCTCATAGATATTACCTGTACGTTTCCAAATTTTCTCCAAGTCGCGCACCACCGTGGTGTTAGCGGCATTTGTCTTTCTGTAATCCATTCTTACTAAATATATATTATAAATTATAAATTATTCATCATCTGAAACGTTGGCCAACACTTTTTCTGTCTTTGCCAGCATCTCATTGGCTTCTTTGATGTACTTGCTCTCTGGGAATTCGTTGCGGAAAGCATAGCACTCATCCTGTGCATCACGATAGCGTTCAATTCGTCTGCTCAACACGCTGTTTTCTGCCATCTCATACTTAGCACGAAGCACCAGGTAAGAAAGTTCTTCACGATGCTCGCTGTAAGGAAAATCGTTCAATGCGTTTTGAGCTGTTATCACACAAGCCTGGTAATTGTTTCCCAGATAGTTTCCCATATTGTAATAGAGGCGAGCGGAATAGAGTTCCTTCTCAACCAACTTATCCTGCAGGTCGAAGATCATGAACTGGGCTTCGTTATTCTTTTCGCTGTTGGGGAACAATTCCACGAATGCCTGCAACTCACTGATAGCATTATATGTACCACTTTGGTCGAGACGAGCCTCTGGTGAATACAAATAAAGAGATTTGCCTGAGTAGAACCTAGCCAACTCAATGAAAGTGCCACGTGGATAGGTGGTGACATATTGAGAGAAGGTTTCGTGAGCCATAGTCATGTCATTATCATTGTAATAGCTCATACCCAACATATAGAGGGATTCTTCGCCTTTGTCTGAACCCTTCAGCACTACGATAATATCATTAAGCAGGGTTTCTGCCTTGGTATATTTCCCTTGTGCGAAGTAAGCCTTTGCTGCTTCGTATTTGTAAGATTGGTCAGGATTGTTCATCAGTTTGTTGAATCCTTGACAGGAACTGAATAAAATCGTGGCCAGCAAAGCGAGTATATAGTAACTTTTCTTCATTCTGAACGAAATAATGTGCAAAGTTAGACATTCGCAACGAATATACCAACACCTCTATCTTAAATTTTCAAAATTTCATTACTTTTGTGCAGTAAAAATTGCAAGAGTATGAACCAATTCGAACTTACATCTGCTTACAAGCCTACGGGCGATCAACCAGAAGCCATTCAGCAACTCACTGAGGGCGTGCTGGAAGGATTGCCTGCACAAACATTATTAGGCGTCACTGGTTCTGGTAAGACATTTACTATTGCCAATGTGATAGCCAACGTGAACAAACCGACCTTAGTACTAAGTCACAACAAGACATTAGCAGCACAACTTTACAGCGAATTCAAAAGTTTTTTTCCAAACAATGCCGTGGAGTACTATGTATCTTATTATGACTATTACCAACCAGAAGCTTACTTGCCAAAGAGTGACACATATATAGAAAAAGACCTAGCCATCAACGATGAAATTGACAAACTGAGATTAGCAGCAACCTCTGCCCTACTCTCTGGAAGGAATGATGTAATCGTGGTATCAAGTGTGAGTTGCATCTATGGTATGGGCAATCCTGCCGACTTCTATAACAACGTTATTGAGGTACAACGTGGTAAAAATTTCAGCAGGAACGTGTTTCTTCGAAGACTGGTTGAGTGTTTGTATGTAAGAAACGATGTGGATCTAAATCGAGGGAACTTCCGCGTAAAGGGTGACAATGTGGACATCTATCTGGCATACGCTGACCATATCCTTCGTATTACTTTTTGGGGAGATGAGGTGGATAGCATCGAGGAAATTGACCCTCTGACGAATGTCCGTTTAGGGACATTTGAAAACTATAAAATCTATCCAGCCAACCTCTTTATGACAAGCAAAGAGAGTACACTACGTGCCATTCATGAGATAGAGCATGACTTACACGAGCGAGTTTGTTGGTTTGAGGATCAAGGACTTATGACAGAAGCAAAACGATTAAATGAGCGTGTTACCTATGACATGGAGATGCTACGAGAATTGGGACACTGCTCAGGTATAGAAAACTATTCACGCTACTTTGACGGACGTGCTGCAGGTACACGCCCCTATTGTCTTCTGGACTTTTTTCCCAAAGACTATCTACTGGTAATAGACGAGAGTCATGTGAGTGTACCTCAGATTCATGCCATGTATGGAGGTGACCGTGCGAGAAAGGTGAACCTGGTAGAATATGGATTCCGTCTTCCTGCAGCTTTAGATAACCGTCCACTGAAATACGAGGAGTTCATGGAGCTTACCCCACAGACCATCTATGTTAGTGCCACTCCTGCAGATTATGAATTGGAACGTTCGGAAGGCATCGTTGTTGAACAAATCATTCGACCAACAGGGTTACTTGACCCTCCTATCGAAGTACGTCCAAGCATGAATCAGATAGATGACCTTATGGAAGAAATACAGCTCCGAGTGGAACGTGAGGAGCGTACGTTGGTCACCACCCTGACTAAACGTATGGCTGAAGAACTAACGGAACATCTACTGAACCTTGGGTTCCGTTGCAATTATATCCACAGCGATGTGGATACCTTAGAGCGCGTAAAAATCATGAGTGATCTGCGCGAAGGCATCTACGATGTTCTGATAGGAGTAAACCTATTGCGTGAAGGTCTGGATTTACCAGAGGTATCACTCGTTGCCATCATTGATGCAGACAAGGAAGGATTCCTGCGCTCTGCACGCTCACTTACCCAAACAGCAGGACGTGCGGCACGTAATGTCAACGGATTGGTCATTATGTATGCGGATGTCATTACGGAAAGTATGCAAAAGACCATCGACGAAACCAATCGTCGCAGAGAACTTCAGTTACGATACAATGAAGAGAATAATATCACTCCTCAACAGATTAAGAAAGGCAAAAATCTCGATGTGTTCAAGGGCTCTATTGAATCGTATGAAGTCACCAGTGGTACTTCCACTGCTACTAATGCAACAGAAAAGAAACCTGTCCCATACGTGGAACAAGAGCATATCATTGCTGCCGCTGCAGATCCAATCTTGGAATATATGAGTAAGGAACAGTTGGAAAAGAGCATAGAACAGACCCGCCGCCTGATGAAGAAAGCCGCAAAAGCGCTTGAATTCATTCAAGCAGCCCAGTATCGTGATGAATTACTACGACTCGAAGATCTATTAAAAATGAAGAAATAAAAAAATGTTCAATATTCAATGTGCAATGTTCAATATAAAATACTACCTTTGCAAGCAAATAACCAAATCTTCTAATTATAACAATGAGCGAGCTAGCACCTTTTAGAGTTTTTTCTGGAACTAATTCCAGATATTTGGCTGAGAAAATCTGTGCAGAATTAAATTGTCCGCTGGGACAAATGAACATTACCCACTTTGCCGATGGGGAATTTGCCGTATCTTACGAGGAATCTATTCGTGGAAAAATCGTTTTTTTGGTTCAATCTACGTTTCCTAACTCAGACAATCTGATGGAGTTACTCCTGATGATTGATGCAGCAAAGCGCGCATCAGCACGCAGTATCGTTGCAGTGGTTCCTTACTTCGGTTGGGCGAGACAGGACCGCAAGGATAAACCTCGCGTATCCATTGGAGCCAAGTTGGTTGCCGACTTACTGTCTGTAGCAGGTATCGACCGTCTGATCACAATGGATTTGCATGCTGACCAGATTCAAGGTTTCTTCGACATCCCTGTGGATCACTTGTACGCTTCTTCTGTTTTCCTGCCTTACATCGAATCACTGAATTTACCTAATCTGGTGATCGCAACGCCTGATGCTGGAGGTTCCAAGCGTGCCAGTTCTTTTGCCAAATATCTTGGTGCTCCGATGGTGATTTGCGACAAGAAGCGTGAGAAAGCAAATGTGGTGGCTTCCATGCAAGTAATAGGTGATGTCACTAATGCAGACGTGGTACTTCTTGACGATATTGTTGATACTGCTGGTACCATTACAAAGGCTGCCAACCTGATGTTGGAAAATGGCGCTCATAGTGTACGTGCTATGGCAAGCCATTGCGTGATGTCAGATCCTGCCTCTTTCCGTGTTCAGGAATCCGGATTGGAGGAAATGGTCTTCACTGACAGTATTCCTTATACCAAAAAGTGCAGTAAGGTAAAGCAACTGAGCATTGCTGCCATGTTTGCAGAAACCATTCGCCGTGTAGTGAATAACGAACCTATCAGTTCTCTGTATCTGATTTGATTTGTCACCGTAGATATAAAAAGCGTCAAGAATTGAGTTCTTGACGCTTTTTTAATGCTTTAGCCAACGATCATAATCTTCCAGACGACTGATTATTTGAAGTTTGTTCTTTTTCTGCTTCTCTTCTTTCTTCCATTGATTCACTATGTTGTGGATACTTTCATAGTACAAATAATTGTTCGTACTCACATAAAGAGAGGAAAGAAGTAATGCATAAGGTATCTCAGCCTTTACGGTAGAAAGCATCGTTTCCATTTCTACAATAACATGTTCCTTCTCCATTATTCTATCCATAATCATATATGAAAAAAGAAGTAAACAAAGACGTTTGGTACGCGTAACATCCGTATCGACTTCCAGATGCTTGAATGTGGTAATTACTTCATTGGCTAGCGCCTTATCCTTATCAACCAGCGCACCTGTAAAATAATGGCCCAATGCTTCATGCAGCCCTTGCCAATACTTAGAAGAATCCAACTGGAAATACAGATGTTTCCCCTTTTCGTTTAGTGAAATCAATTCGTATTGTCCTGGCTCTACATGTAGCAATGGCACCCAAAGCACATTTTCTACACGTACTACGATATCTTTACGCCCTGTTCCGTTATAGCTAACAAGTGTAGCTTCAATGCCAGCAAATTGTCCAGCAGTGATACGAATGCGGTCACCCTTGGAAAGTTGCTGAAGCGTAGGCTCTATCATAGGAACCTTGTTGGCATAAGCAGCAGCAACCCATTTAAACCTCTCCATCTCTTCATCAGAGACAAAAGGATAACGTGCATAGGGGCCTACCCCCTTACGGGGAAGGAAATTATACTTTGGAAAGCGCTTCTTCAACTGAAATATATCCTGTACAGAAGAATGAATGAAGACATAATTGTAGAGCAAATAACGACGCTGACGACTACCCCCCTTTTTATCATTAGAAGAGGCAGGGATATACGTTGGAGCAAAGAAATCAAACGTGGGTTCACCAATCTCTTTTCGACGTTCTACTTCAGCACTCAGTTCAGCCTCACAGTTACGAGTAGTAGCAGGCAGTCTCAGAACATACCAATGAATGTCACGAAGACTTTTCAGATATTCCAGTCGCTCGGGAGAATCTGATAATTCTGTGATTCTCGTTTTGTTATGGTTGGATGCGGTCATTTTTATAGGTACCTTTACGAATGACATTTCCATTGGCATCTGTTTCTACAAATGGTCCTTCTTTTTTGCCATCCTTATATATACATTCCATACGTGTACCATCCTTGGAAATCTCCACGCCACTTCCGTTTTTCTGTCCTTTACTGAAGTGTCCGCTATACATGGCACCATCGGCTTGTGTTAATTTGCCTTCTCCATCGAACAGATTGTTCTTCCATTGGCCTTCATATACATCGCCAGAATCCCAACGATAGGTTCCTGTACCACTACGTTCGTTGTTGAGCCATTCGCCTTCATAGACTGCCCCATTAGACCATGTGTAGGTTCCCTTACCATTCTGGTATCCGTTCTTGAACATGCCAACATACTTATTACCATCAGCAAAATAGCAAACACCTTCGCCACTACGTTCACCATCCACATAGTTCCCTTCATAGCGGTCACCAGTATTGGAATAATAGATGCCTTTTCCATGTTGCACGTCATTCTCCCAATCGCCTATATACTTATCCCCATTGGCATACTCAAAAGTGCCCTTTCCAGAACGCTTATTATCTTTCCAGCCACCTTCGTACTTAGAACCATCTTCCCAAATGAAAACACCTTGTCCTTCTTTTTTGTCGTCTTTCCAATCGCCTTCGTAACGGGCCCCGTTCTTCCAAGTGTAAGTACCTTTACCTTCACGTTTATCGGCAATCCAATTTCCTTCATACACATCGCCTGTATAATAATACATGGTGCCTTCACCTTGCTGATAATCCTCAAACCACATACCATCATAGCGGTTATTATTGGCAAAATAATAGATACCTTTACCATGCTGCTTATCCTGAGACCACTGTCCTTCATACTTTTCTCCATCTGTGAAAGTATAAATGCCATAGCCTTCACGCATACCTTTTACATAGTCGCCTTCATAGGTGTCACCTGTTGGAAATACCGTTCTGCCCTTACCGTCTGGTTTATTCTTTTTCATTTCTCCAGAATACACAGAGCCGTCCTTGAAAGTATATGTCTTAATGCTTATAGAAGTATTGGAATCGAAAAGATTTCCCAGACCTTGCGCTTGAATGCCGACTGGAAGAGTGAGAATAACAGATAATATTATTATGTTCAAATATTTCATTAGTTCAGCTGTTTTGGCTGCAAAGTTATTATTTCAGCCCTAAAATAAAAAAGAATCGTGCAAATTATGACATTTTTTTGCCAGAAACGACTTCTTTTAAGGTATCTTGACATAAATAACGCCTTGCCATCTCCCTGATTTCTTCTGCATTGATCTCTTTGATGGTCCTAAATGTATCGATGAAATGAGTCTTTGGAAGGTTGAGCGTATAGGCATATACCCATGCATCTAACCAGGAAAAAGAATTTTCGTAGTTACGACATAATTCGCCTATCATATAATTCTTCACCATAGAAAGCTCTTTCTCTGACACCAATTCTTGTTGCAAACGGTCTATTTCATGATAGACTTCTGCTATAAGTGGACGGACATATTCGGGGGCTGTTTCTGCAGAAATCAGCAACATGGTATCCTGCGGATAGGGAGCAATGCCAGCATTGATGCCATAGGTATAACCTTTTTCTTCACGGATATTGGACATCAATCGACTGCCAAAATAACCTCCGAAGATGGTTGTCAACACACGCATCTTCAGAAAATCGGGATGAGTGCATGGAAGAGTCATCATACCCATACGCACTGAACTCTGCAAAGCTTCTGGTTGCTCAATAAAGAAAGATTTCTCCTGTGCCGTTTCTGGATTATAATCCTTAGCTGACACTTTTTCAGTTGTCCTTCCAAATGGGGATTCTCCGAAACGTGAGGTTATCATCTCCACACACGCTGTGGTCACTTTACCAGCTATGAAAATCGAACAATTCTTCGAATGGTAAAACTCGTTAAAGAATGTCTGCAATGAGGAAGCCGTAATCACTCTATAATCCTCTTCTTCTGCAGATCTGCCATAAGGATGATGATCTCCATAGAGCGCTTTCAAGAAAGCTTTTCGTGCCAGAACATCAGTTTTCTTTAATCCTATATAATATTGCTGCAAATTGGTTGCCACGATGATTCCCAATTCTTTATCTGGGAATATGGGGTCTTTCAGCATAGACTCTAAGACATCAAGCGTAGGTTGCAGGTATTTACTCAAAGAATAGAGCGTAATGAAAGCATGACAGGCTGAAACTGACAAATCAAGCCAAGCACCATAAAAATCCAGTTGCTCAGCTATCTGTGCAGCAGTCATGGAAGCCGTACCTTCGCGAAGCATCCTGTTCGTGAAAACAGCTTGCAAAAGCTGTTGCTGTTGCCATCTGCCAGCCTCAAAGACAAAATCTATACGAATGATCTCCTTATCTCCAACGTTCAGAATGTTCAAAGGAACTCCATTGGGAAGAACTGACTGCTGAGGATATAGCACATTAAACTCTGCAGGCGACTTGATGGCTGGTTGTATCATTCTATCCAACATGATTCTTCAAAAATTCCTCCGCACGACGAAGGTCTTCCGGAGTATCAATACCTATAGTTTCTACATCTGTGAGACCTACTTTTATCGTATAGCCATTTTCTAGCCAGCGTAATTGTTCTAGAGACTCTGCCAATTCCAACGATGATTGTGGTAATGACGTGATTTCATCAAGCACTGTCCGTTGGTAAGCATAGAGTCCGATGTGTTTATAAAAAGTGTGATGCGTCAACCATTCTGAAGTCTCCACACCACGAAGATAAGGAATCACAGAACGACTGAAATAAAGGGCATGTAAGTCCTTATCTATCACAACCTTGACACCATTAGGATTCTGGAGTTGTTCTAAGGATGCATCGAAGGGAAAAGGTCTTACTAAAGTAGCAATCTGCGTCGTATCGTCATCAAAGCATTGTTTGACGGTCTCTATCTGCGATGGATGAATGAATGGCTCGTCTCCTTGGATGTTGATAATAACATCAAACTGACCATCCACCTTCGAAGCCGCCTCACGACAACGGTCTGTACCACTTTTATGTGACGTAGAGGTCATCACCACTTTACCACCAAAATTCTCTACTACCTTAGCAATTCGCTCGTCATCAGTAGCAACATAAGCATCATCCACACAGCCCACCACTTGTTCATATACACGCTGTATTACCGTCTTACCACCAAGCATAGCCAAAGGCTTTGCAGGGAATCTGGTTGATGCATAGCGTGCAGGTATAAGTCCTAAAAATCTCATGGTCTTTTTATTTAGTTCGGCAAGTCCTTCCTGAATGTAGGTTCTTTTCAGGTCTTCAGCCTTAAATACCTCTACCTCACTTGCCAATAAATCCAAATCTATCTTTACTATCTCACGTTCCTTCTCTCCTGGCATCCGCCCAATTTCACGCTCTACACCTTTCAAGAGTCGAATGATCTCAGAAGCTGACAAGGATGAAGAAAACTGTGCCACCTGATCAAGAAACACTGACAGATGATGGAATCCGAAGGATGGGGTCTCTTTGACGGTGCTGTAACGGATGTCTGGGAAAAGCGTATCAAGTGCATCGTGCGCTTTCTGCAAATTGGTTTCTGGTGCAGTATTACTTCCTATGGAAATCTGATACTTCATTACCACCCAAACACATCAGTCGAAAATCTCATCCAAGCCTACCCCAGCGGGTACCTCACTACTGATCTCAGAATCATCGTGACAAGGATCAAAGCCTGCAGGGAAGGAGAATCGATCTTCTTGTGAATAACCCAATTCTGGATCTGCAAACACCTTGTTCATATACTTTGCCCAAATAGGTAATGCCATAGAAGCACCTTGTCCAAATGCCATCGTATCGAAATGGATGTCACGATCTTCACCACCTACCCAACATCCTGAAACCAATGTAGGAGTGAAACCCATGAACCAACCATCTGAATTGGAATTGGTGGTACCCGTCTTGGCTCCCATATCGGCTGTGATGTTATAACGATTACGTACACGACTACCCGTACCTCCATTCACTACCGCACGCAGCATGTCGAGCATCTTATAAGCACTGGTCTGACTGATTACCTCATTCATATCAGAAGTGAACGTCGCCACAATATTGCCATCGCTATCCTCTATTCTGGAAACAAACAGAGGGGCAATGCGAATACCCTTATTAGGGAATGCCGTATAGGCACTTACCATCTCCCCAACAGATATCTCACAAGGACCCAGACAGAGAGAAACGGTTGGATCGATTTCCTGATTGCGTACACCAAAGCTATGAATCAAGCGCTTTAAGCTATACGGACTAAGGCGACTCATGAGATAAGCAGTGATCCAGTTGTCGGAATTCTGCAACCCCCACTTCACCGTCACCATTTCTCCATAACGACTACGGCTGGCATTTCTTGGAGTCCAAGCTCGTCCATTCTCATCGAGTAAGGTATATTCCACGTGACGTACAGGATCACAAGGAGAAATGCCACTTTCCATAGCCAATGTATAAACGAACGGCTTAATGGTAGAACCCACCTGACGACGTCCTTGCATCACCATGTCGTACTGGAAATAGTTGAAGTTCGTTCCACCAACGTAGGCCTTCACATGCCCATTTCGCGGGTCCATAGACATAAATCCTGAACGAAGAAAATGTTTGTAATAGCGAATGGAGTCCATAGGTGTCATTACGGTATCAATCACACCATCCCAAGTGAATACGGACATCTCCTGTGGGGTATTGAAGGCTTTATTGATTTCAGCCTCAGAGGCCCCTGCATTATTCATCACGCGATACCTATCCGACTGTCTCACGGCTCTGTTCATAATCTCATCAACCTGCTCCTGAGTAAGTCGGGAAGTATATGGAGCCGTCTTACGTCCTTTCTTTTCTCTGAAGAACTCGGATTGTAATTCTTTCATGTGTTCTACGACGGATTCCTCAGCATAGCGTTGCATACGTGAATCGATGGTAGAGAAAACCTTCAAACCATCAGTATAAAGATTGTACTTAGAACCATCCTTCTTGAAGTTCTTTTCGCACCAGCCATAAAGCGGATTGGTTTCCCAGTTCAGTGAATCCTCGTAGTATTGCTGTGCTTGCCATGCACGATAGTTGGACTTATCTGGTTTCTTGGCTGTTAGTACCCCACGAAGATACTCGCGGAAGTATGGTGCCAGTCCTTCCTTATGATCCACACGGTTGTAATGGAGCGTCAAAGGCAGAGCACTGAGGGAATCCTTCTGAGATTCTGTGATATATCCAGCCTTTTCCATCTGACCAAGTACCACATTTCTGCGCCCACGTGAACGCTCATTGAATCGTAGCGGATTATAGAGTGAAGGGTTCTTGCACATACCTACCAGCGTAGCAGCTTCCTCGGGTTTCAGTTCGGAAGGCTCACAACCAAAATAAGTATAAGCAGCCGTCTTGATACCTACGGCATTGTTCAGGAAGTCGAATTTATTGAGGTACATCGTCAAAATTTCTTCCTTGGTATAGTAGCGTTCCAAATTGACAGCTATCACCCATTCAATAGGTTTCTGCATCAATCGTTCCATCGTGGTCCCAGCACTTGGAGAATAGAGCTGCTTGGAAAGCTGCTGAGTGATGGTACTACCACCACCCGCATTTTTTTGCATCAATATACCACGCTTCAAGATAGCACGGAAGAGACCGATAGCATCAATACCAGAGTGATTCGTAAAACGGACATCCTCTGTAGATATCAGCGCTTTCACCAAATCTGGAGAAAGATCGTTGTACCCCACATAAACACGGTTTTCCTTACTCAAAGAATATGTTCCTAATACTTCACCATCACTAGAGAATACCTGTGTGGCAAATTTGTAATCAGGGTTTTCCAGATCTTCCAGCGGAGGCATATAGCCAATCCACCCTTTGGCTATGGCGACAAATACTCCAACGAATGCCAAAAAGCCAACTATCAATAATGCCCAAAGAACGGCAACAATCTTCTTTATCATTTTTGTTATATTATAATAAGTGCTGCAAAGTTAGATAAAACTTAGCAATAAGAATACTTTTTATCTGCAAAATATTGTTGTAAGATGAATTATTATTGTAAATTTGTACAATTAAAACAACATTTAAAGATTCTAAACTATGTGGAAAAACATTATTTTAACAGGAACCTTATGCATTGCTCTTATGGGCTGTGCCAACGAGAAGAAAGAAAAAACTGATCCATATGCACCCATAAAGGTGGAAATTCCACAACGTCCTGAAGGCCAGGAAGACATGTTGGCTTTCCGCGCTCCAGCCATCGATACCGTACGTGTAGGCTTCGTTGGCTTAGGCATGAGAGGTCCCGGTGCAGTGGAACGTTTCACCCATATACCTGGCACCAAGATTGTGGCGCTTTGTGATGTCATTCCTGAAAATGTAGAGAATTGCCAAGAGATTCTCCGCAAGGCCGGACTTCCTGAGGCAGCTGCTTATAGTGGCGATACAGAGGTTTACAAACAACTCTGCGAACGTGACGATATCGACTTGGTGTATATCGCTACCGACTGGATCCACCATACACCTATCGCTGTCTATGCAATGGAGCATGGAAAACACGCGGCCATCGAGGTACCATCTGCCACTTCGCTCGATGAGATTTGGCAACTCATCAACACTTCTGAACGGACACGCAAACATTGCATCCAACTGGAGAACTGCTGCTATGACTTCTTCGAACTTTCGACTTTAGCGATGGCACAACAGGGCCTCTTCGGAGAGGTGCTTCACATGGAAGGGGCCTATCTGCACAACCTTGATCCTTATTGGGGAGAATATTGGAACAATTGGCGCATGGATTTCAACCGTCTGCATCGTGGTGATGTGTATCCTACGCATGGATTTGGCCCTATCTGCCAGGTGTTAAACATCCATCGTGGCGATCAGCTGAAGACTTTGGTGGCGATGGATACCAAGGCCGTGAATGGACCTGCTTACATCAAGAAGACTACAGGAGAAGAAGTGACTGACTTTCAGAATGGTGATGAGACTTCTACGCTCATAAAGACGGAGCAAGGAAAGACCATTCTTATCGAACATGGAGTAATGACTCCACGTCCTTACAGTCGTATGTATCAAGTAGTTGGCACCAAAGGATTTGCTGCCAAGTATCCTACACAACAACTCTGTCTGTTGCCTGAAATGCTTCCTTCCGATTTGCTTCCGAAGGATCTCAAGGGTGATGGTGAATTCATAGCTACCAAGGAACTGCAAGAGGCACTGACGGAACGCTATGCCAACCCTATCCTAACCAAAGATCTCGAAGAAACAGCAAAGACCGTGGGTGGACATGGAGGTATGGATTTCATCATGGATTACCGTCTGGTATATTGTTTGCACAATGGTCTGCCATTGGATATGGACGTTTATGACTTAGCAGAATGGTGTGCTGTAAGTGAACTTTCCCGTATCTCCTTGGAGAACAACTCAGCCCCTGTGGAAGTGCCCGACTTTACGCGTGGTGGACAGGATAAGATCAAGGGATTCAGCTACGCTTTTGCTAATTAAACCCTAAACTCTAAATTAAATATTGTGGAAAATATTATCTCAAAATTTCAAATAGAAGGCACCATTGAAAAGGTGGAGTCACTAGGCAATGGCCTTATCAATGACACCTATAAGGTCACGACGAAAGAAGCCAACAAGCCCGATTATGTCTTGCAGCGCATCAACCACCATATCTTTCAGGATGTGGATCTGTTGCAGCACAATATCGAGGTTGTGACTTCACATATCCGTCGGAAACTGGAGGCTGCGGGTACTGATGACATCGATCGCAAAGTGCTGCGCTTCATCCCTACTCCAGAAGGAAAAACCTATGCCTTCGATGGAGAAAGCTACTGGCGCATGATGGTCTTTATCCCTAATGCCCAAACGTTTGAAACCGTCAATGCCTCCTACTCCTACGATGCAGGAAAGGCTTTTGGCCATTTCCAAGCCATGCTTTCCGACTTGCCTGAGGAATTGGGAGAAACCATTCCCGATTTTCACAATATGGAGTTCCGCATGAAACAACTGCATGAGGCTATCGCTGCTGATGCTGCTGGACGATTGAAAGAGGTCACTTATTTCATCGATGAGATAGAAAAACGTGAAACCTACATGTGTCAGGCAGAACGCCTTCATCGCGAAGGAAAACTACCTAAACGCATCTGTCACTGCGACACGAAAGTGAACAATATGATGTTCGATGAGAACGGAGAAGTGCTGTGCGTCATCGACCTCGATACCGTGATGCCAAGTTTCATTTTCTCCGATTATGGTGATTTCTTGCGTACAGCAGCCAATACTGGTGCAGAAGATGATAAGGATTTGTCGAATGTTGGATTCAATATGGAAATATTCCAGGCATTTACCCGTGGTTATCTGGAGAGTGCCAGCACCTTCCTCACGCCATTGGAGAAAGACCTCCTACCCTATGCCGTGGCCCTTTTCCCCTACATGCAGTGTGTACGCTTCCTGACAGATTACTTGAACGGCGATACGTACTATAAGATCAAGTATCCTGATCATAATCTCGTCAGGACTAAAGCACAGTTTAAGCTATTAGAAAGTGTTGAAGCACACGATGCTGAAATGAAAGCCTTTATAAAAACTCTAAACTGAAGGATTCAAAATTATTCAGGTTTCATTTCAACCATCTCCTGAAGAACGGCAAGCGCATCTTCCACAGAAGATATCATCTTCACCACCATGCTGCGTTTGTCGTTCTTTTCACGCAGTTCACAACGGCGGGTGTATTTCATCATGTAAGCTATAAGCTTACCAAATGTGTTGCTTTGATAGTAAGGACTTTGGGCATTGGACACCAAATAAAGCATCATCTGACCACCCTTTAGAACCACCTTTTCTACTCCAAGACGTGCTGCTAATCTGCGGAGTGGAACAATGCGAAGCAATTCTGCTGTTTCCTTAGGAATAGGTCCAAAGCGATCGATTAATCGCAGACGGAAGGCATCCACCTGTTTCTCGTCTTGCAAACCATCCAACTCTCTGTAAAGCAACATACGCTCACTACTGCCAGCCACATATTCTTGTGGGAGCAATAATTCCAAGTCGCTTTCTACCTGACATTCTTCAACATATACAGCCTCATCTTTGCCTTTAGCCTCAGCCTCTTTCTCTTCTGCGGCAAAGAGTTCGCCAAACTCATCCATACGCAACTCATGAACAGCCTCAGACAATACTTTCTGGTAAGTCTCGTAACCCAAGTCTGCAATAAAGCCACTCTGTTCTGCACCCAACAAATTGCCTGCCCCACGGATATCGAGGTCTTGCATGGCGATGTGGATGCCACTACCCAAATCACTGAAGTTTTCTATCGCTTGCAAACGCCTACGAGCTTCGGGAGTAATCACAGAAAGTGGTGGAGACAGCAAGTAACAAAAAGCTTTACGATTACTTCTTCCCACACGCCCACGCATCTGGTGCAAGTCGCTTAATCCGAAGTTTTGTGCATCATTGATGATAATCGTATTGGCATTAGGTATATCGATACCATTTTCCACTATGGTAGTGGAAAGCAGCACATCATAGTCGTAATTGATAAAGCCCATGATGACCTTCTCCAGTTCCTCTGGATTCATTTGTCCATGTCCAATGACCACACGACAGTCGGGCACCTCCCGTTCTATAATGAGTTTAAGTTCAGGCAAACGACTGATGCGGTTGTTCACAAAGAACACCTGTCCATTTCGACTCATCTCAAAATTGATAGCATCAGCAATCACCTGAGGGTTGAACGTATGCACCTCTGTCTGTATCGGATGTCTGTTAGGTGGTGGAGTCTGAATGACAGATAAGTCTCTAGCACCCATTAGAGAGAATTGCAAGGTACGAGGGATAGGTGTAGCGCTCATGGTAAGCGTATCGACATTCACTCTGAGCTGACGAAGTTTCTCTTTTGTACTCACGCCAAACTTCTGTTCTTCATCTATAATAAGCAGCCCTAAATCCTTGAATTTCACTTCCTTTCCAAGAAGTTTGTGCGTACCTATAAGGATATTCACATCGCCCGCTGCTAATGCTTTGATGATGTCTTTCTGCTGCTTGACAGTACGTGCCCTCGACAGGTATTCCACCCTTACAGGCATGTCCTTCAATCGATCCTTGAAAGTCTGATAATGCTGATAAGCAAGCACGGTAGTAGGAACCAAAACTGCGACTTGTTTACCATCTGTAGCCGCCTTGAAAGCCGCACGTATGGCAACCTCTGTCTTTCCAAATCCCACATCACCACAGACAAGCCTATCCATCGGACGATCGCTCTCCATATCGGCCTTCACCTCTGCTGTAGCCTTACTTTGATCTGGCGTATCTTCATAGAGGAAAGAGGCCTCCAATTCCCTTTGCAGATAGCTATCCGGACTATATTGGAATCCTTTCTCCTCCTTACGGGCAGCATAAAGTTTGATTAGGTCACGTGCAATGTCCTTAATCTTTTTCTTGGTGCGCTCCTTCAATTTTTCCCATGCGCCACTGCCCAACTTTCCCAAGTGAGGTGGAGCTCCATCGCGTCCCTTATATTTAGACACTTTATGCAGGGAGTGAATAGAAACAAACACCACATCATCGTGCTGATACACCAATTTGATGACCTCTTGCGTCGTGTTTCCATTAGGAATACGCACCAAGCCTGCAAAGCGCCCCACTCCATGATCAATGTGCACCACATAGTCACCTGGTTGGAACTCATTCAATTCCTTCAGACTTAATGCCACTTTACCACTGCGGGCACGATCGCTCTTAAGGTTGAACTTATGGAAACGGTCGAATATTTGGTGATCAGTGAAGACACCTATTTTCAGCGTATCATCAGCAAAACCCTCATGCAGCGTACGATCCACAGCGATGAAACTAATGTCATCGCCCCTGTCTTCAAAGATGCTACGGATGCGAGCCGTTTGTTTCTGACTATCACTACAAATATACAATTTATAGCCACTGGCCAGATACTGACTGAAACGTTCTGCCAACAAATCGAAGTTCTTATGGAAAAGCGGTTGCAAAGAGATGTTGAACTGAATGGAAGCATCAGGAGTTCCCGTAGGTTTCGTACCAAATTCTATCCTACGGAAACCCAGTACACGCATCTGGAACTCATCCCCATCCATCAACTTTCCGTTCAGTTCAATATATTCCGTTTCTTCAGCTTCACGGGCTGCAATGGCTTGTGGCAGAAGCGCCTCGTCATGCACTTGATGGATACGTTCACGAAGCCAGAAGAAGTCTTTCATACCGATGACTGTATCTTCTGGTAGCGACTGGAATACAGAAACCATACCGTTACTCTGCTCCTTAAGTGCTCTGCTCAAATCTGGCACAATTACGATATCCTCCAACTTATCCTTTGAAAGTTGATTCTCCACCTCAAAGGTACGGAGGCTATCCACCTCATCTCCAAAGAAATCGATACGGAAAGGATATTCAGAAGAGAAACTGAACACATCGATGATACTTCCACGCACGGCATACTGTCCAGGTTCATAGACATAGTCCACATACTCGAAACCTAAGCTATGCAACAGATCGGTAATGAACTTCATGTCTACACGCTCTCCCTTATGCAACAGGATGGTTTTGTCCTTTAATTCCTCCTTAGAAACTACCTTCTCTGCCACCGCATCAGGATAGGTCACAATACAAAGGCCCTTGCAGTCACCCTTGGACAACCGACTAAGTACCTCTGTTCGAAGCACTTCGTTGGCAGCATCTTTCTGACCATACTTAATGGCTCTGCGGAATGATGATGGGAAAAAGAGGACCTGCTCATCGCCCAGGATCTGTGTCAGATCATGGTAAAAGTAACCAGCTTCTTCCTGATCACTCAAGATATATAAGAAAGGAGTCTTTCCCTCAGATACTAGGACAGAAGCCACCAATGAAGCCGATGAAGCCTGTAATCCTCCACCGTAGATATGATGCACAGAAGCATCGGAAAGCAAGCGTCGCAAGCCTTCTACACTAGGGTGGGCAGCATAGAGTTGCTGCACTTCTTTCAAGGTCATCTCAGTCAAAAATTATTAAAACGCCTGCGAAGATACAAATTATTCTTTAAAATAGTTCCCCTTTTCAAGAAAAGCATTACTTTTGTTTCATAATTAATCCGATTAAAATGCGAACAACAGACAGTTTAGTTATCATTCCTACGTACAACGAAAAGGAAAACATCTTGAACATCATCAAGGCGGTGATGGGTTTGGAACATGGATTCCACATCCTAGTCATAGACGACGGGTCTCCGGATGGTACTGCCGATATTGTAAAGCGCCTGAAAAAAGAGGTGTTTCCTGAGCGTCTTTTCCTTCTGGAGCGTAGTGGCAAACTTGGGTTGGGTACCGCCTATCTCATGGGGTTCAAATGGGCATTAGAGCATGGATATGAATATATATTCGAGATGGATGCCGACTTCAGTCATAATCCAGACGACTTGCCTCGTCTTTACCATGCTTGTGCAGTGGAAGGGGCTGACCTCTCCATTGGCTCTCGCTACATCAGTGGTGTGAATGTGGTGAACTGGCCTATCGGACGCATTCTCATGTCCTACTTCGCTTCTGTCTATGTGCGCATCATCACAGGAATGCCTGTACGCGATACTACAGCTGGTTTTGTATGCTATCATCGTCGTGTGCTGGAAACAATCAACTTAAACACGGTGCGTTTTAAAGGATATGCCTTCCAGATAGAGATGAAATACAGTGCCTTTAAATTAGGATTTAAACTGAAGGAAGTATCCGTCATATTCGTCAATCGTGTTTTAGGTACTTCCAAGATGAATTCCAGCATCTTTGGTGAAGCATTGTTTGGCGTGATACAACTGAGGATCGATGCTTTGAAGGGTAAATTCAAACGGAAATGAGACGAACACTCATACACAATGCCATCATTGTGAACGATGGCAGACAGACGCAAGGGTCAGTCTTGATAGAGGATGGTGTGATAGCACAGGTACTTACGAATGGTAAACCACTCACCCTACCCTATACCGAGTTCATCGATGCTACTGGTTGCTATCTGCTCCCAGGGGTCATTGACGAACACGTTCATTTCCGTGATCCAGGACTCACGCATAAGGCCGATATCCGTACGGAAAGCATGGCTGCTGCTGCAGGAGGTGTCACTTCCATTATGGACATGCCCAATACCCTTCCGCAAACCACCACCACAGAAGCTTGGGAGCAGAAGATGCAACTCATGGCAGAGAAGTCCGTCGTGAACTATTCGTGCTTCTTTGGTGCCACGAATGGCAATTACAAAGAACTTCCTCACCTAGATCGTCACCGTACTTGTGGCGTAAAACTCTTCATGGGCAGTAGTACAGGAAACATGTTGGTGGATCGTTTGGAAAGTCTGGAACGCATTTTCGGAGGTACCGACCAGCTCATCGTGGCCCATTGCGAAGACCAGCATATCATCAGTCAGAACACCCAGAAATATCGTGGTGAATCGACAGATATCCCCGTGTGGAAACACCGTCTGATCCGCAGTAGCGAAGCCTGTTATCAATCCTCTAAATTAGCGATAAAGTTGGCCAAGAAGACAGGAGCCCGACTACATATCGCTCATCTCAGTACGGCACGTGAACTCTCCTTGCTCAGTGACGAACCCCTGTTCAAGAAGAAGATCACGGCAGAAGCCTGTGTGGCGCATCTGATGTTCTCCGATCAGGACTACCCTTCGTTAGGAACCCTTATCAAGTGCAATCCTTCTGTGAAGCGCCTACACGATCGAGAAAGCCTACGTGCTGCACTCACCAGTGGAAAGATAGATACCATCGCCACCGATCATGCCCCCCATACATTGGAAGAAAAGCAAGGCGGTGCCCTCAAGGCAACTTCCGGCATGCCAATGATACAATTCTCACTGACTTGCATGTTGCAATTGGTAGATGAGGGAGTGATGCCTATCGAGACCCTTGTGGAAAAGATGTGCCACGCCCCCGCCCGTCTTTTTGGCATCGACCGTCGTGGATACATCGAAGAAGGTTGTTGGGCCGACCTGGTGTTGGTGCGCCCGAGACCATGGGTGGTCACTCCAGAGGTAATACTCAGCAAGTGTGGTTGGAGTCCACTGATGGGCCATCAGTTCCGTTGGCGTATAGATAAGACCTTCTGCAACGGCCATCTGGTGTATGATGGAAAGACGGTAGATGAAAGTCGTAAAGGCAAAGCATTGTGGTTCAACTTCTAAGAAATGGATAAGCAGGAAATCCTGACATATCGCGTACACGACGTGGCCGAGTACATCAACTGGGTTTACTTCTTCCACGCTTGGGGATTCTCTCCACGCTACGCCACCGTTGCCAACGTGTGCGACTGCGTGTCCTGTCAATCCAGTTGGATCTTCAGCTTCCCATACGAAGAACGCATCAAGGCCCAAGAAGCCTGTCAACTCTTCAGCGAGGCACAACGACAGCTTAAAGCCCTTGATAAGCTCACAGAAGCACGTGTCCTGTATCGACTCTGTCCTGCTAATGCGCAAGGTGACGATCTCCTAATTGCTGGCACGCATTTCCCGTTGCTTAGGCAGCAGACCACCCATGAAGACGGACAACCCTATCTCTGTCTGAGCGACTATATTCGTCCGCTCCACAGTGGAATGCCCGATACCATCGGTGTCTTTGCAGCGACCACCCATGAACCTGAAGAAACGGAATCCGATCCCTATAAACGACTGCTGATACAAACCCTAGCCGACCGTCTGGCAGAGGCAGCTGTGGAAAAGATGCACCAGTACGTACGCCGTGAAGCCTGGGGATACGCCCCTGATGAAAATCTCACCATCGAACAACTCCATAAAGAAGAGTTCCAAGGCATCCGTCCCGCTGTGGGCTATCCTAGTTTGCCCGACCAATCTGTGAACTTCCTGCTCGAAGAGTTGCTCCACATGCAGCAGATAGGCATCACACTCACGGAGAATGGCGCCATGAACCCCCATGCATCTGTCAGCGGACTGATGTTCTCACATCCCCAAGCCCGCTATTTCAGTATCGGTAAAATTGGAGAAGACCAACTCAAGGACTATGCCGCCCGTCGTGGTCTCCCCCTCGATCGCATGCGACAGTTCCTAGCCGCCTGCATAGCATAATGTTTAATGTTTAATGTTTAATGTTTAATGTTACAACGTTTCGCCTACATATTCGTCCTGCTACTCCTGATACCCGATAGCTATATCTTCTGGGGATACATCACCCGTCGCGTGAAAAGCAAGGGACTGAAGCTCCTTTGGTGGTTCCCCTCCTTCGCACTTATCGCCGCCTTCATACTGTTGATGTATATCGGAAGTGCCAACCCCATGTCAGAACGCAGTGACGCCATCGGATGGCTCAGTATCCTGATGCTCGCCTTTGGCTTCCCTAAGTTCTTCTTCATGCTATTTGGCCTCCTTGGTGACCTCCTCCGTCCCATCCACCGATTCTTCACAGTGACAGGCTGTATCGTCGCCCTCTGTACATTCTGCATGATCCTCTACGCCCGCATAGAAGGCATACGCCACTTTGTGGTCCATGAAGTCACGCTGCACATCCCCTCTCTCCCACAGAGTTTCGAAGGCTATCGCATGGTTCAGATTTCCGACATCCATTCAGGCAGTTTCCGAGGCATGCCCGATGTGCTCGACGAACTGGTAAAACAAGTCAATGCACAGCAAGCCGATGTGATCCTCTTCACGGGCGACTTAGTGAATCAGCGCTCCTCCGAGTTGGGGCAGTTCTCACAGACACTCAGTGGCTTACGTGCTCCCGATGGCGTTTACTCCATCCTGGGCAATCACGATTACGGACGCTATTATCGTTGGCAGGGAGAGAATGACGAAGCCCGCGATACCGACCGTCTCTGCGACCTTCAGCGACAGATGGGATGGAAGATGCTACGCAATGAGCACGACATCCTCCATAGTGGAACCGACAGCATAGCCATCATCGGTGTGGAGAACGAAGGCCGTCCTCCCTTTCCACAGGTAGCCGACCTTCCAAAAGCCATGCGTGGCACTGAGGGGATGACACAGATACTGCTCTCACACGACCCTACCCATTGGCGTAAGGAAGTACTGCCCGATACCGACATCGACCTCATGCTTTCTGGTCATACCCATGCCACCCAGTTCATACTCTTCGGATGGTCGCCCGCACAATACATCTACGACGAATGGGGCGGGCTCTACCAAGAAGGTACCCAGCAGCTTTATGTCAACATCGGCATTGGCTTCGTAGGCCTCCCCTTCCGCTTTGGTGCTTGGCCCGAAATCACCGTGTTCACGCTAGAGAAAGGTGTAAAATGACTTTACACTTTTGTAAAATCCCTTTACACTCTCTTTCAAGAGCAATATAACTAAAACGATTGAAATACAGCAGTATACAATGAATGGCACGAAACTTGTGACTGAGTAAAGAATAAGTATGGTGTAAAAATAAAAACGATGATGACTTCTAAAGTTGGAAAAATACTGATTGTAGATGATAATGCCGGTATCCGCAAGACACTGGAAATACTCTTACCCATGTACTTTGCAGAGGTGAAGACGCTCCCATCTCCAGCCTCCTTGGTAACAGTGTTAGAACAATATCGTCCAGATGTAGTGCTGCTCGACATGAATTTCAATACCTCTATCAATACGGGTAATGAGGGCTTATATTGGACCTCAGAACTCAAGAAAATGGCACCCAACGTAGAAGTGGTGCTCTTTACGGCCTATGCCGACATTCAACTGGCGGTGGAAGGAATGAAACGAGGAGCATTCGACTTTATCGTGAAACCTTGGAAGAACGAGAAACTCATAGAAGTGCTGACCGCAGCAAGAGATAAAGCCCGTAAAGCACTGCAAAGAGATGCCCGTACCAAATCTGTCGCAACAGCAATGGATGCCACTTCTCCAAGAACACAGATGTTCTGGGGAACCAGTGCCGTCATGACAACCATCCAAAAGACACTCACCAAAATAGCGCCTACCGATGCCACCGTTCTCATCACCGGTGAGAATGGAACCGGCAAGGATATACTAGCACAAGAGATCCATGCCCATAGTCTCCGCAACGGAAAACCCATGGTGGCAGTAGATGCTGGAGCCATCACCGAAACCCTGTTTGAAAGTGAACTTTTCGGCCATGTGAAAGGTGCTTTCACCGATGCCCATACCGATCATGCAGGCAAGTTCGAACAAGCCGAAGGCAGCACACTCTTTTTGGACGAAATAGGCAATATCCCCCTTCACTTACAAGCCAAACG
>JAEEGK010009132.1_pt1 | contig 23234 bp, 20 predicted proteins | sample 8958771 | NCBI WGS metagenome assembly JAEEGK01 (sample SAMN16246547, study PRJNA631951) | gut metagenome | biome: gut microbiome; feature: rumen; material: SC-attached | host: Bos | place: Iran: Karaj | collected 2018-10 | reverse complement strand
ATAGCGCCGCCATGGTGGCCGATGCAGTGCATTCGCTGTCGGACTTCGTCACCGACCTCATCGTCATCTGCTTCGTGCGGGTCAGTGCGAAACCACAAGATGAGTCGCACGACTATGGTCACGGCAAGTTCGAGACGTTAGCCTCCTTCTTTGTGGGGCTCGCGTTGGTGGCTGCCGCCACGGGCATCATCGTCTCCGGTGCAGTGAAACTCGCTGATTGGCTTCACGGGGAACAACTGCCCGCTCCCGGGCGACTGGCACTTTGGGCAGCCCTTATCTCTATCGCGGTCAAGGAGTTGCTCTATCAATACACGGCGCGTGCTGGCAAACGTTTGGATTCGCAAGCCGTGGTGGCCAACGCTTGGCATCACCGCAGCGACGCCCTCTCCTCCATCGGGGCAGCCATCGGCATCGGCGGAGCCATCCTGCTTGGCGATCGTTGGACGGTCCTCGACCCGCTGGCCTCCATCGTGGTGGGAGCGATGCTGGTGAAAGTGGCGGTGAACGTACTCCGTGGCAGCATGAACGAGTTGACGGAATGTTCATTGCCTGCCGAGACGGAGCACGAAATCGAAGATATAATCCGTTCCTGTCCGGATGTTTGCCAACCGCACAATCTGCGCACCCGCAAGATTGGCAACCGTATTGCCATCGAGGCACATATCCGCATGGACGGCAACACCACCCTCGATGTCGCCCACGACCGCACCACCGATATTGAGAACCTTCTCAAGGAACGGTTTGGGGCGCAGACGCACGTCACGCTGCACATGGAGCCGACGAAAAAAGCAGTTAAATCACCAAAAGAATAATCAATCCCTAATGTTATGAAAAAAAATATCCTCTTCCTCGCGTTGATGACCATCAGTATGGTGATTTCAGCGCAAAAGCCCAAACCCCTCACTATCACCCCTAACACGCACTTCGTGAAGCTTCCGGGCGAAATCTATTGGGTGTCTGACCTGGAAGATGGTGTGTGGACGGCGAAGAATGACGATGGGTACGCCTTCTACCTCGATGATGGGCGGAAGCTCTTCGATTTCGAGTGGACGTGCAATGGCAACCGCGATCCGCAGATGCTGGGCGGTGCTGTCGTGATGACCAAAAAGACGGGCTCATACCCCAAGCCCCAGTACATCCTTTATCGTGATGGAGGGGTGAAAGAACTTCCGGTGGAGTGGAGTGGCGCTGCCACCAATTTTGTGGACGGAGTGGCACTCATCGGTACAGGGAAGTCCTATATCTACATTAATGTCAATGGACAACGAGTCTATGGCAACCTTGTTTCCGTGCCTGAACGCTTTGACGGCAAGAACTATACGGTGCCGCCGTTGAAGGAGGGACTGCGTGCTTATCGGAGCGTGAATTCCAGCGGCTATGGAGACAAGTGGGGTTATATCGATGCAAAAGGAACTATCGTGATTCCTGCCCGCTTCGACAAGTGCCGCTCCTTCAGCGAAGGTTACGCATTGGTAAAGGAGGGCAAAACCATGTACTTTATCGACAAGAAGGGAAACAAGGCCATTTCGTTGGATAATGTTGATGAGGAAGACCTTATGTGGGGTGATGTGGGCGATGTGCGGAATGGCTATTTCTTGGTGGCTGGCCACGAGCGCTCCTACTACAATACCAAAGGAGAGAAGAAATTTGCGGCCCAAGGTGCCACTTGGTTCTATGATGGGTACGCCTTTTGTGCAGACCCGAAGAATTTTGACATCAATCGTGTGATTGACGTGAATTTTAACGTGGTGGGTTATACACCCAACGTGATGTCGTCGTGGGATGAGGAAGCTTGCCGGCCCGTGTTCTCTCCGGTGGGGGTGGCCACGGCGGAGCACAACCGTGTGCTCGCCCCCGATGGCACCATCCTCATCAAGCATTGGCCCTCCTCCCCGAAACGGAAGAGTGCTAACAGCTACGGCATCCACGATTTCACGGCTTCCGGCTATGCAAAAGCCTGGCTCGACAACTTCCGCGACCGCTACCACGGCTTCATCAACTTGGAAGGGGAGTTTGTCATCATCTATGAATGGAACCACGGCTTGGCATCTTTTGTGCGGGATCAAAATAATCCTCAACCCTGCAACAATCCGCCTTGTAATTTCCGTGACCCAGACCCTGACCCCTGTACGGAATGTGATTCGTTCACTATCCAACCTATACCCGTCGAGCCCATCGGTCCGACAACTGTAACGAGGCACGAATACACGGTTACTGTGGTGGCATCGCCTGCCGAGGGTGGCACAGTGACCGGCGGAGGTAAGTACCTGCTAGGTAGCGATGTGAAACTCGGTGCCACCCCGAACAAAGACTGGAAACTGGTGAAATGGGAGTGTACGACCCCAGGGTATTATAACAGAAGACTGCCCGCCGATGTACATATCGATGGACGCGACCTCAGTTTTGTGGCTTACTTCAAGAAAAAACCCGAAAAGGAAGATCCGGAACCGCCTTATACGGGCAGCTATTGCGCACGCCAGAGCGGGGTGCAGTACGAGGCCGCCAACGTGGAATTTGATGTCTATATGGAGATGAGCGCCAACAACGACATCCAATCGCCTTATGGGGAGCGGACCTACGGTTTCCTCACCTGCGTGATGGATCCCAACACACCGGTGACCAATGGAGAAACGGTCAACGGCAAGACCATCGGAGTGTCGTACAAGATGTTCTTTGTGCCGATGAAGATTGCCGGTTTCCTCAAGGATAAGGCTGGTAAACGGTATCTGGTGCTTGATGGCGGCCAGTTTATGGTCAGCGACATCGAATTCACGGGAGCGGATGATCTCACCCTGATGTATCTTAACTTCATCATGAAAAGCGAAGGTACGATCGGGACTCTTTCCACGGGGCGTTATCGTCTTGAAATGCTGGATTATGATGAGAACACGGGCGAATGCACCTTTGGTGAGCTGTACCGCTTCCATCCCGAAAACGGATGGATGGTGGCCGACGAATATCCCGCCACGACCACGGACACCTATTACGGCAGCAAAACGGTGGCCAACGCCATCACTGGCACACTCTTCAAAGGATTGCGGATGAAGGTCTGTTCCAAGCGCGAGGTGGAATTCACGCCGCCACAAGGGTGGGTGAAAGAGGGTTATGACGATTTTGTGGCAAAGTTGATGCAGCAGATGCGTGCCCTGACAACGGATTGGGATAAATGCTTTGGGGAATAGTCGGGGGTATTCGTAATTTGCGTATCTTTGCGGCCTCAAAAAAATGAATGAAAAACCAACAATATAACAATGTTTGAAAGTTTATCCGACAGATTAGAACGCTCGTTTAAGATACTGAAAGGCCAGGGCAAGATTACTGAAATCAACGTGGCCGAAACCACAAAGGAAATCCGTAAGGCACTCATTGATGCCGATGTGAGTTACGCCATTGCCAAGGAGTTTACCAACAGCGTAAAGGAGAAGGCTATCGGCATGAATGTCATCAACGCCGTATCGCCCAACCAGTTGATGGTGAAAATTACCTACGACGAACTGATCGCGCTCATGGGCAATCAGGCAGTCGATATCAACCTCAAGGGTTCGCCCGCTATTATCCTGATGGCCGGTCTGCAAGGTTCTGGTAAAACCACGCACAGTGCGAAGCTCGCCAATCTTTTGAAAGCCAAGCGTGGCAAGAAGCCGTTGTTGGCCGCTTGCGACGTTTATCGTCCTGCCGCTATTGACCAGTTGCAGGTGCTTGGTCAACAGATTGGCGTGGAGGTTTATGCCGAACTTGACAACAAGAAGCCCGTGGAAATCGCCAAGAACGCGGTGAAACGCGCCAAAGACTACGGTTACGATGTGGTCATCATCGATACCGCCGGCCGTCTTGCCGTGGATGAGGAGATGATGAACGAGATTTCCAACATCAAGGAAGCCGTCAACCCGCAGGAAATCCTCTTTGTGGTGGACGCCATGACCGGTCAGGATGCCGTGAACACGGCCAAAGCTTTCAACGACCGTCTCAACTTCGACGGTGTGATCCTCACCAAACTTGACGGTGATACCCGTGGAGGTGCCGCCCTCACCATCCGCAAGGTCACTGAAAAGCCTATCAAGTTTGTCGGTATGGGCGAGAAGATGGAGGCTCTTGATGTGTTCCATCCGGAGCGTATGGCAGAACGTATCCTCGGCATGGGTGACATCCGTTCTTTCGTGGAGCGCGCCCAAGAGCAGTTTGATGACGAGGAGGCCGCCAAACTCTCCAAGAAATTGGCCAAGAACCAGTTCGACTTCAACGACTTCAACCAACAGATCCAGCAGATCAAGAAGATGGGCAACGTGAAGGATCTCATGGGCATGATTCCGGGCATGGGCAAGATCATCCGTAACATGGACATTGACGATGATGTCTTTAAGAGTGTGGAGGTGATGATCCAGTCGATGACTCCCGAGGAACGTGCAAACCCTGACATCATCAACGGTTCTCGTCGCAAGCGTATCGCGCGCGGTTCCGGTCGTGATATTCAAGACGTTAACCGTCTCATCAAACAGTTCGATGACATTCGCAAGGTGATGAAGGCCGTGAACAACGGTTCCGGCAAAACCAGAGGGATGATGCGTGCCATGAATGCCCGCGGAAGAAGATAACGGCCATCATGAAGGAAATTTACTTGGCTGGCGGCTGCTTTTGGGGCACCGAGCACTACTTCAAACAGATTGACGGAGTGTTGGAAACAGAAACGGGTTTCGCCAATGGCAACACCGAAAATCCGACTTACGAGGAGGTATATACGGATACCACCGGCTACGCTGAAACGGTGAAAGTGGTTTATGACGAGAATAGGGTGGGGCTGCCTTTTTTGCTTGACATGTTCTTCCACGCTATCGACCCGACGCTGCTCAACCGTCAAGGGCACGATGTGGGTACACGCTACCGCACGGGTGTCTATTACACGGACGAAGTTGAACTGCCGCTTATCAAACGCATTTTCGATGAGAAACAGAAACTGTACGAACAGCCGATTGTGACGGAGATTGCGCCGTTGCGCAACTTCTTCCTCGCCGACGAATACCATCAGGACAACCTTGACAAACACCCCGACGGTTACTGCCATCTGCCGTTGGAGTTGTTCGAGTTTGCGAAGCGGGCGAAAGAGAAGGAATAGTGCTCAAGCTTTCACCCCTCAAAATACTCGAACGCATCCACGATGTCCAAATAGACCCCGTCGAAGCCGGCACTCAAGATGCGGTTCAGGTAACTGTCGCCGGCGCCGCAGATGATGTCCTGCCACTCGGAACACCAGTAACGGACCTTGTAATTGCCCGGCCACGATGGGTTCTCGCGAGCCAGCCATGCCGGTTTGTGTCGTTTCCACGACGACTGCCAATAATAACGGTAATCTTCCGCCTCCCCGATGGACATGTAGCAGATTACCAGCCGTTTGCCACCGTTGGCCTTGTGCTTCAGACGTTCCACTTCCGCAGCGGTGAAGGCCGTCCCGTCATCGAAAAAAAGATCCATGATAACCATGTCATAGTTGGTGGCTTCCACCGACTCTATAAACTGATTCTTGCTACTGAATTGTTCGGCGTTCAGTAGATACAGAAAGTTCTGTGTCTCGCTTAGTTTGATGATGTCCTGTGCGTTTTCGTGAGTGGGCGCACCTGCGGGGATGACATCCAACTCTCGACTGGGCGCGGCGAATGAGACAAAACACTCTGCATCGCAGCGACTTCGGGCATCGGCCACGTGATCGGGACGGGAACAGTAATCGGTCACTAAGATGCGGTTTCCCGTCTGCTGCGAGCGACGGAGGTAAGAGAGCAGATAGTCGGTTTCGTCCGACGGAGTGGGTTTGTCGTCGCGTGAATAGCCGTAGAAAAGATCTTCCTGCCCATGCCCGTCGATGGCAGCTAAATAGGTTTCGGCCAGTTCCGAATGGGCATCGTCACCCATCGCCACTAATTCGATGCCGTTCTGCGGAATGACCACAAAGTCAGCATCCTGCGTTCTCGCCGTTTCGCTGATACGGATCACAAAATCGCGCATCGCCTGCCGGTAGTCGTCGCAAGGCTCCACATTCGATCGGTTGCAGGCCACAGTAAGTAGCAACACCACCCCAAGGCTGAAAAGACGGACAAAATATAGCCGATTCCGTTTCATGAATTATGAATTAGAAAGCCCGCTCGATGATTGGCTTCAGAATTTTCACGCCGGCGAAGCGATGGCCCTGCTGGTCGAAGTAGTTGAAGTCCTGACAGTCGGGGAAACGTTGCTCAAGATGGTGGTGGTCGCCGAGCAACTCGTCGTCGGTGGAGAGGGCGAAATGCAGCAACGTGCCGTCACATTTGAGCTTGTCGAAGACTTTCCGCTCGAAGTCGGCGAATTTGGCCAGATCGGCGGCGGTGAACTGGTACTCCTCTTTCGTGACATAGTTTTTCTGCTTGCCAAGGTGCTTCGCCAATGTCTCCGACGGACGGATGGTGGGGTTGATGATGACCGCTGGCAGCTTGTGCTTCATGGCACAGTAGATGGCGAAGAAGCCGCCTAATGACGTTCCCATCACCAAGTTCACGCGCTGGACGCGCACCATCGAGTCGAGTTTCTTCTGCACATCGGCGGGATTTTTGTAGTCGAACGTGGGCGACAAAACCTCGCATTCGGGAAACATCTTCTTGATTTCCATCGACTTGTGTCCGCCGCCTGCGGAGTTGAAACCGTGGATATAAAGAATCTTTTTGGTCATAAACTTTGTTTTGAGGTGTCTAAAGTATGCTTTTTTCAAAAAAGAGGCAAACATTTAATAGTCAATGATTTGCCAGTAGCCTCCAGCCAACCTCACGCTTTCGTCTGGTTCGCGACACCGTCCTGCTTGGCTTTCAGTTCTTCATCGGAGAGACCGAGGTAGTGGTCGCTGACCACCTGCATCTCGTTGTCGAGTTCCAGCAGATAGGGTACGCCGGTGGGGATGTTAAGTTTCACAATATCCTCGTTTGACATGTTTTTCATGAACTTGATGATACCGCGGATACTGTTGCCGTGCGCCACGACCAGCACCTGCTTGTATTGGCGCAATGATTCCACGATGTTGACGTTCCACAACGGGATGATGCGCTTGGTGGCGTCCATCAGCGATTCGGTGGCGGGGCGGGCGGCCTTGAATTTGATGTCTTGGTAGCGGATATCGAATTTCGGGTGGCGCGGGTCGTCGTCGGCCAACGGTTCCGGTTCCACGTCATAGCTGCGGCGCCACTTGTTGACCTGCTCCTCGCCATAAATTGACACGGCCTCCTTCTTGTTCTGTCCTTGCAACGCACCGTAGTGCTTCTCGTTCAGTCGCCAGGTCTTATACACGGGCAGCCACATCCGGTCCATCTCTTCCAACACATAGTTCAGCGTCTTGATGGCGCGTTTCAGGAACGAGGTGTAGGTGTAGCGGATGTCCAGCCCCGGTTCGTCGCGCAGGATGCGGCCCGCCTGCTTCGCCTCTTCGATGCCCTGTGGCGTGAGGTCCACATCCGTCCAGCCCGTGAACTGATTCGACAGATTCCATTCGCTTTGCCCGTGTCTTATCAATATGAGTTTGTACATTCTTTCTTTTATAATGGTTATTGGTTATGGGTTATTGGTTATTGAAGCTTTTGGTTAGTGAATTGACTTTTCATCTTTCTTCATCGTCCGGCATTGTCCTACAGTTTGTTCTCCTTGTTGGGGAACACAATCGTAGGCTTGAAACGCTTCGCCTCTTCGAAGTCCATGGAGGCGTAGGAGATGATGACCACGACATCGCCGACGGCGGCTTTGCGGGCGGCGGGACCGTTCAGGCAGATCACGCCGGAGTCTTTCGCCCCTTTGATGACGTAGGTCTCCAGCCGTTCGCCGTTGTTGACGTTCAGCACCTGCACTTTCTCGTTCTCGATCATGTTGGCGGCCTCCATCAGCGTCTCGTCAATGGTGATGCTGCCCACGTAGTTCAGATTCGCCTCCGTGACGGTGGCCTTGTGTATTTTCGATTTCAGTATTTCGATGTTCATCTCTTTGGTGTTTGCGGCTCCACCCTGTTTGTTGTGGAGCCCCACACTGCGGCTGTCGCCTTGTATGGGGTTATTAAAATCTTGCCTCTTCGAGGCTGCTCAATGAATTATCTATAATTTATATTTTATCTTAATTTTCTTATCCTCTCATCGCCTCATCGCCTCATCGCCTCATCGTCTCATCGCCTCATCGCTTCATCGCCTCATCGTCTAATACCTCACGTTGTCGATGAGTCGCACCGGTCCGACATACACCGTGATGAACCCCATCACGCCGTTCGGGTTGTCGAGAGTGTCGGTGGTGAGGAGCGTTTTTGCATCGGCGATTTCGAAGTAGTCGAGCTGGAATTCGGGGATTTTGGCGATTTCCGATTCCACGAACTGTTGGATTTCCGGCACGCTCTTGCACTGCTTGGATGCTTCGAGGATGCGGTGGATGTTGGCGGCGGTCTCGAACTCGTGGGCCGAAAGGCGGCGGTTGCGGGAACTCATGGCCAGACCGTTGGGTTCGCGCACGATAGGGCAGGGGACGATTTCGGCAAGGATGCGGCACTGGGCGCACATCTCGCGGATGACGGCGATCTGCTGGTAGTCTTTCTCCCCGAAGTAGGCCTTGTGCGGGCGCACCCATTCGAGCAGGCGGCGCACGATGACACCCACACCGTTGAAATGTCCCGGGCGGGCGGCGCCTTCCATCACGTTGGCCACGGTGCCGAAGTCATAGACCTCGGTGGGCGCGACGGGGAAGACTTCCTCCACAGAGGGCGCAAACACGTAATCGGCAAGGTCGCCAATCAGCTTCACGTCAGCCTCTAAGGTGCGAGGATACTTCTCCAAGTCCTCGGCATTGTTGAACTGCACGGGATTCACGAAAATGGAGCAGAACACCACATCGTTTTCCTTGTGAGCGCGGCGGATGAGCGAAAGATGTCCCTCGTGGAGAGCACCCATAGTTGGCACCATACCGATGGTCTTACCTGCGGCACGCTCGTGCACGGCAACCTCCATCAACTTCTCAACAGTTTTGATGATTTCCATATTGATTTGAAATTCAATTACTTACAAACGAATATTGCTTTGCGAAAAGCGGTCGCAAAGGTATATTTTTTTTTTGATATATGTGAACTTGTTATTTTGGCTTTTGGCTTTTAGCTTTTAGCATTGACCTTTGACCTTTGACCTTTAGCCAACGTTCTTGTCCCAACGTCTCACGTCTTTGATTAAGCCCTATTTAATATTCTCCTCCACCATCTCTTTCAGGTATGCCATCACTTCGGGCTCCTGCAGCGAAACCCCGTCAAGTGCTTCATAAACCTCGTCCGTGTCCAAGACATAGTCAACAGCTTCATTTCCATCCTTGACTCGTTGGAAATGAAATACAAAGTGTATTTCAGGGTGTGCTGCGATGGTGAGCACCATCGTTCCGGCAAGATCGCCCATCGGAGGTCTGTCGAGGTGCGTCAGCCCGAAGATAGCTGTTACGGTGGTCCCGACTCCTAACTCGCTCTCGATCTTCATGGAGCCGCCGGTCTGCTCGGTGTTCTGCTTCAGCAGGGGCAACCCGAGACCGACCTTGCGCGTGGTGCGCGTTGTGAAGAACGGGTTTATGACCTTCTCCACGGTCTCCGCGCTCATGCCGCAGCCGTCGTCTTTGAAAATCAGCGTCAGCGTGTCCGCATCGTGGTTTTCCAGAACCTCAAGCGTGATGTTGTTTGCTTTTGCACGAGTGGAATTCTGGAGAATATCCATGATGTGCATCGACAAATCTTTCATAACTAAGCGTTTAGATAAGTGTAGATTTGTCCGGCCACCTCAAAGGTCTGCTCCGTGGTGCCTAATACGGGGATGTCCTCCTCCTTGGCCTGCTCCAGCATGTCGTCATCGGGTTTGTTGCCCTTCACGAGGATGACGCACGCCAGCTCCTTCAGCGAAGCGATGGCGATGACGTTCTTGTGGGTTTGCAAGGTCACCCAAGCGTGGCCTTCTTGCGCGAAGCCCATCACATCACTCAGCAAATCAGAGACATATCCGCCCTTGATTTCGGTGTCCATATTGTCCTCACCACAAAACACGGTGAGATTCATTTTTTCTACTAATTCTTTTACGGTCATTTTGGTTGGTTTATTTGTTTCTGAATTGTAATTCGTTTTTTAGTTTTACCGAGCTCTTGACCCTTCGGGATTACTCACCCCCTGCCCTTCGGGCATCCCCCTAAAGGGGGAATGGTGCTTCGGCCGTGTCTTCAGTCATTCATAATTCATAATTGAAGCAGCACCTCCCTTCCGTCCTCTCCATGCAACGCTTTGCGGATTTCCTCGAAGCTGCGGGTTTCCATCTTCAGGTAGCAGGGCGCAGTGCCGATCACGTCGGGTATGTGAGCGTCCGAGCTTCTGGTGAACATCTTGTTCTTCAGATATTTGTGGACTTTCAAGATCTCGTCTTTGTTGCCGTGCTTGGAGAGTTCCACCGCATCATAGTCCAAGTCGAACGGGATGAAGCCCAATTGCGCGATGAGGCTGTTCTTCATCTTGTCGATGTGCGCGGGCACGAACAATCCGCCCAATTCGTGGACTTTGTCCGCGATCTGGTTGACATTCTGGTCAATGGCGGAGGTCAATAAGCGCGGTTCCTCATACACGATGTTCATCTCTTCGTCAATTTGCACCTGGTCGCCGAAAATGTCAGGGTCGTTGGGGATGTTCGGGAGGTGTTCGTCAAGGTAAGCTTGGAACTTGTCCAATGATTCGTGGTCGCCGAAATAAGCCAGACAGTGCGCTTCCTCCTTGGTGGTCACCTCCGCGCCGCAGAGCACGAAAATGTCGCGGTTGTGCGAGTAGTGCTCGGCCAGACGGCAGTGCCGCGTGGCATTATGGTCGGTGATGGCGATCACATCGAGCCCCTTCTCCAGCGCAATGGAGATGATGTTCTCCGGGGTCATGTCCAGATCACCGCACGGAGAGAAAAGTGTATGGGTGTGTAAATCAGCCTTATAGATATTCATCCTCTTAAATTTGTCGGCGCAAAGATACAATTTTTACAAACGATTTTTTTCAAATCTCAAAAATTGTATTTTTGCACCCACAATTTTGGACAATTCATTTTTTATTCATAAACATATTTTGACAATGAAAAGATTGATTAAGATTTCAGCTTTGGCTCTCCTGGTCGTGCTGGCCATGACGGGCTGTAAGAAAAGTTACACCATCACGGTGAAGTCCAACAATGCAGAATGGGGTACTGTCACCGGTGGCGGTAGCTACAAGAGCGGCGAGACGGTCACCATCACGGCCATACCTGCTGCCGGCTACTATTTTAACTGTTGGAATGACGGCAATGCCGACAATCCGCGCACGATCATAGTGGACGGTAACGCCACCTTCACGGCCATGTTCAGTGACACTCCCGGCGGTGGTGGCGGCGGTACCGACAACGCTGTGACGGTTTCTGGCAGCATCAGCGCCAATACCACCTGGCCCGATCGTGGCGCAGGGGTTGACTACATCGTCGATGGCCGTTTCTATGTGGAAGGCAATGCCCTGCTGACCATCGAACCTGGTGTGACGATTATGTTTGCGAGCACCAATAGCGGTATCACGGTGGAAGAAAACGCTGGTCTGCGTATGGTAGGTACGGCCGACAAACCCATTACCCTCACCGGTCCGACCAATAACCAGAACATCGGCGCATGGGATGATGTGGTGGTCAACTCCAACCGCAGTGACAACCAGTTCGAGTATGTCAACTTCATTAATGGTGGTAGCTACGACGAAGTGGTGGAGATTAACGGCAAACTTTCCATGAAGCATTGTGTGATCAATGGTGCGACAAATTATGGTGTATTTGTAGGTGGCAGTTTTTCCGCATTTGAGAACAATACCGTCAAAAACACCAAGTGTCCTGTTCTATTGACCAATCATAAACAGGTCAATAATCTCGGTGCCGGTAACACCTATACTAACAACACAAACAATATGATTGAGGTTGACAACTATTGGCTTGATGAGGATAACGTGACGGTCACCTACACCAACCAGGGTGTCCCTTATTTGTTGAAATCAGGTGTTCATGTGGGTGGCACGGCCATCATGGTTGTTAACGCAGGTGTGGAGTTTGTGATGCCCTACCATCAAGAAGTGGATGTGGAAGACAATGCGCTGATCCAGGTCAACGGCACGGCTAGCCAACCGGTGGTTTTCCGCGGTGAGCACAATGAAAACGGTTATTGGGACGGCCTTGACATCGACTCCGAGCGTCCGACCAACGGTGGCAGCTATCTGACCAACTGCAATATTCTCAATGCTGGTGAAGAAATTGATGATGCCGCCCTGTCCACTGATGGCGAGACCCGCCTGACGTTGACTAACGTGAACATCAGCGGTAGCCTCGGCTACGGTATGAAGATTTACATCCCGATTAACTGGGACACTGATCAATACGACTTCTCCAACTATCATGTGACCGCTAATGGCCTCACCTTCTCCAACTGCGTGATGGGTAACATCTATGAGGAGAATAAGGGCATGACCTACTCTTCTTGGCCCGGAAACAAGAAGCTGGCGCGGAAGTAACATATAGAGCAGGGATCCTGCTCATCAGACGAAAAGAATCGGGGTGGATGCTATGTTTAGCACCCACCCCGATTGTTTTGAGAAATAATCTGCGGAAAACAAGAAAAGTAGCATTTTTGTGTGTATCCTCAACGAGGATGGAATTATTTATCAGAACAAGTTCGGGGTGCTGACCCCCGAGCTGGAGCAGATGGCCGAAGTGATGCATTCCAATGGGGTGCAGGAGGTGGCCATGGAAAGCACCAGCATCTATTGGCTGCCGGTGTGGCGGGTGCTCGACCCCTATTTCGACTTGAAGCTGGTCAACCCGTACTTCATCAAGCAGCTCCCTGGCCGCAAGAGCGACACAAAGGATGCGGAGTGGATAGCCACGTGCCTGCTCAAGGGGTTGATACGGGGGAGTTATGTCCCTGGGGAGCTGGTTCAGATGCTGCGGCAATACAACCGGCGCAGCTACGACCTCACTGGCGACATCACGCGCAAGCTGGCAAAGCTGGACAACGCCCTGCAGCGATGCAACATCCGCATCAGCAACTACGTCTCCAGCACGGACAGCAAGATCTACACGAACGTGGTGGAGCTGCTCTCCCAGGGGGTGTCCGACCCCGAGCGGCTGACGGAAGCCATACACGGCCGCACCGTCAACAAGTGGGGTCGCGAGGTGATCAGGGCATCGCTCACCGGCGTGGTCGGCCCCGCCGACTCCGACACCATCCGCCAGCTCAAAGAGGAAATCGAGTTGGCGCGGCGGCACAAGGACGAATGCCTGTCGAAGATGGAGGCGCTCTGCCGCAAGTTCTTTCCCGTACAGCTGGACAACCTGCTGACTGTCCCCGGTGTGAAGCTCCGTTCCGCCACGGCCATCATCGCAGAAGTGGGCACTGACATGTCATCGTTTGAAGATGCGGCCCACTTGGTGTCGTGGTGCGGACTCAGACCGCGCAACGAGGAGAGCGCAGGCAAGATCCTGTACAGGAAAATCACCCACGGCAACAAGTACCTCCGCAAGACACTCATCGAATGCGCCTGGGCGGCCGCCAAAACGCAGGGATGCTTCTTCAACCGCTTCAGCTACCAGCAGGTAATGGTCAGAAAGAAAAGCAAGATGAAGGTCAGGGTCGCCATCGCCAGAAAGATCCTTGCCACGGTTTGGTTCGTCCTCCACGACAACGTCCCTTACAGGGACTTCTCGAAAGATATCGCCCCGGTCACCCTGTGACCGTACGATATATACCGCATGTTGTAAGGTCATTATCTTTGTGGTGCTTCTGACACCGTGCTTGCAAACTGGCTGACGCTTCATGCGGCTATGGATGCCGGTTTGAGCGCTTGAGCTCGTAGAGGAAAATATGCTGAAACTCCGACACCTGTGCAAAGCACGGGTAAGGGGTGGTGTGTCCTCTTTGTTTTCTCCTGTCAGTGTTTTCAGGCTTCCCCGCTGTTCTGAGAAAGATTTTTAGAGGAAAGATACTATTTTTTGCGATATTGCCTATTTTTTGTTACATTTGCAACTTGTTTTTTGAATTGATAAATTTGCCTTAATTATTTATGAATCAGAAGTATAGCGATTACCTTTTTGAAACTTCCTGGGAGATTTGTAACAAAGTGGGCGGCATTTACACCGTCCTTTCCACCAAAGCGGCCACCGTGGTGGGCAACTATCATGATCACTACATCTGCATTGGCCCTGACATTCCGAAAGAATATAACGACGATTTCGTGGAGGATCCCACACTTTTCAAGAACTGGCGTGACATTGTCGCTCGCGACGGACTGAAAGTGCGCATCGGAAGATGGCAAATTGTAGGTTCCCCGATCGTCTTTTTGGTGGATTTTACCAGCTTTTTTGAGAAAAAGAACGAGATTCTGACGAAATTCTGGCTTCGTTACAAACTGGATTCGATTTCCGGACAGTGGGATTATATTGAGCCCGCGTTGTTCGGCTATGCCGCCGGGCGTGTGATTGAGAATTTCTACAATTTCTACTGCAGCTCGATGGACAAAATCGTGGCGCACTTCCATGAGTGGATGACGGGTACGGGTATTCTCTACCTTGAATCTGTGGCCCCGCAGATTGCCACGGTGTTCACCACCCACGCCACCGTCCTCGGCCGTTGCATCGCCGGGAACGGTCTTCCGCTATACGCTGATATCCAGCAATATAATCCGTTTGATACGGCTCAACGCTTCGGAGTGCAGTCCAAGTTTTCGTTGGAGTCGCTGTCGGCCAAGCACGCGGATGCTTACACCACGGTGAGCGAGATCACCAATCGTGAGTGCGCTGCGTTCTTCGAGAGGCCTGCCGATGTGATCACCATCAACGGTTTCGAAAATGCTTTTGTGCCGAAGGGTGAAGAGTTTGACCGTAAGCGTAAGGCTGCCCGCGAGCGGCTTTTGCAGGTGGCCTCCACGCTGATCCAGACCCAGATTCCTGACGATGCTCTGTTGGTCATCAACAGTGGTCGCTATGAGTTCAAGAACAAGGGTATCGATGTGTTTATCAAGAGTTTGGCAATGGTCGCTGAAGCCAATCCGGACCGCACCGTCGTAGCCTTCCTCACCGTTCCCGCCGGTCATAGCGGTCGTCAGGAAGAGTTGGCCGCCCAGATGACCCAGCCCGTGAGCGGAGTGCCCATGTCCGACCGTTTCGTGACCCATGTGCTTCACGATCCCTACCATGACCCTATTCTCAACGAGCTGAACAATAACGGATTACATAACAGTCCTGAACAAAATGTGAAGGTGGTCTTTGCCCCTGTCTATTTGGACGGCGAGGATGGCATCTTCAACATGAAATACTATGATTTGCTGATTGGCTTTGACCTCTCGGTGTTCCCATCTTATTATGAACCATGGGGTTATACGCCGCTGGAAAGTATCGCGTTCGGTATCCCGACCATCACTACCTCGCTGGCCGGTTTCGGTGCGTGGGTGCAGGAGCACTTCACCCAGCAGCAGAGTGTCAGTGTGATTCAGCGCACCGACCACAACGACGATGAGGTGGTGAAAGCCATCGCGGACCAGATTCTGTTCTACAACCATTGTACTCCACAGGCCATGGCCGACATCCGCAAGACGGCGGTCAATATCGCTGAAAAAGCCCTGTGGACACATCTTTTCGCCAATTACGAGAAGACGTACGACATCGCGTTGGGCAAGAGTGGCGAGCGTTACGCGCAATACCAGAACAAGACCTCCAATGTGGGCGTGATGGTCCAGGAACTCCAAGTGGAGAAACCGGACTGGCACCGCGTCTCTGTGAAATCCCGTCTGCCTGAGCAGCTGCGTCTTTTGGAAAAATTGTCGGAGAATTTGTGGTGGAGCTGGACGTTCGAGGCCCGCGAACTGTTTGAGGAAATTGCGGGTCCCTCCCTTTGGAAGGCATGCGAAGAAAACCCCGTCCACATGTTGCAACTGCTGCCGCTGGAAAGAATGGAGAATTTTGCTCATAATGATGAGTATATCAGTAAGTTGAAAAGTGTCTATGAACGGTTTACGGCCTATATGCAGGAACCGTGCAACCGCAAGGAGGAACGTATCGCTTACTTCAGCATGGAGTTCGGTATCAGCAACGAGCTGAAGATTTTCTCCGGCGGCCTCGGCATGTTGGCTGGCGACTACCTCAAGGAGGCCAGTGACTGCAACGTGAACATGCTTGGCGTGGGTCTTCTCTACCGCTATGGCTATTTCCAGCAGCAGATCTCCGCATACGGTGAACAGGTCAACCTTTACCCGCCGCAAAGCTTCTCCAAACTGCCCATCAAGCCCTACAAGGACAAGGATGGCAACTGGCTCATGGTCAGCGTGGCGATGCCCGGCCGTAACCTCTACGCCCGCATCTGGCGCGTGGATGTCGGCCGTATTCCGCTCTATCTCCTTGATACAGACTTTGATAAGAACTGGCAGGAGGATCGCGGCGTGACAGCCACCTTGTACGGCGGCGATGTTGAAAACCGTCTCAAACAGGAGATTCTGCTCGGTATCGGCGGCGTGCGTATGCTCAAGGCCGTCGGCGAAACCCCGACCATCTTCCATCTCAACGAAGGCCATGCCGCCTTCCTGAATCTGGAACGCATCCTGCAAGTGATGCAGAACGAGCATGTGAACCGTCAGATGGCGGTCGAGTTGGTGAAAGCCTCGTCGCTTTACACCACCCACACGCCAGTGCCCGCCGGTCACGATGCCTTCACAGAGGATCTGATGCGCACCTATTTCGCCACCTATTCCCAGCAGTTCAATGTAAGTTGGGAGACGTTCATGGGCTTCGGCCGCAGACACGACGGAAACACCTTCGACAAGTTCTCGATGAGCATCCTCGCGTGCCGTTTCTCCCAGGAAATCAATGGGGTGAGCCGCATTCACGGCCGCGTGTCGCAAGAGATGTTCGCCGACCTCTATGAAGGTCGTTTCGCAGAAGAATCGCACATCGGTTATGTCACCAACGGTGTACATTACCCGACATGGGCGCACAAGAAATGGCAGACGCTGCACCGCAGCATTTTTGGTGAAGGTTTGACCAAGGATTGCTCCAATCCGCTGGTATGGAAGAAGATAAACGACGTCCCTGACGCCGACCTGTGGCTCATCAAGCAGGAGTTGCGCCAGGAGATGATGACGGCCATCAAGGAGATGCTGGCTGAGCAAATGCGCACCCGCAACGAGTCGCCCGCGCTCATTGAGGCCACCCTCAAGGCGCTGCGCGATGATGTGCTCACCATCGGTTTTGCCCGTCGTTTCGCCACTTACAAGCGCGCCCATCTGCTCTTTATGAACGAGCAGAAACTCAAGGCGTTGCTCAACAATCCTGAACGACCGGTGCAGTTCATCTTCGCCGGTAAGGCGCACCCACACGACAAGGCTGGTCAGGATCTCATCAAACGCATCATCGAGCTGAGCCGTCGTCCCGAGTTCATCGGCAAGATTATCTTCGTGGAGAACTACAACATGATCTTAGCCAAGAAGTTGGTGTCGGGTTGCGATGTCTGGATGAACACACCGACCCGTCCGTTGGAGGCTTCCGGTACCAGCGGCGAGAAAGCCGTGATGAATGGAGTGCTGAATCTCAGTGTGTTGGACGGCTGGTGGGCCGAGGGTTATGTCCCCGGTGCCGGCTGGGCGCTCAAAGAGCAGATCACCTATCAAGACAACCGTTTGCAGGACGAATTGGATGCGGAAACGCTCTATAACATTATCGGAGAGCAGATTACAGCGGCATTCTACAATCGTGATGCGCAAGGCATTCCTACCGAATGGGTCGCCATGATGAAGAAATGCTTCACCCAGATTTCCCCGCATTTCACCATGAAACGCCAGTTGGACGACTATTACCGCAAGTTCTATCATAAATTGATGAACAGGAGCCGCCTGTTGAGCGCCAACGACAACGAAAATGTACGGATTCTGCTCAAATGGCGCGAGAACGTCCTTGCTGGCTGGAATGACATCGAGTGTGTCAGCGTGGATTATCCCAAGAACGACAAGAACACCTATTGCGTGGGTGATCAGATACAGTGCCGTCTGGAGATGCGTCTCGGGTCGTTGCGTCCGCAGGATGTGAAAGTGGAGATGGTGTTTGTCACGGCTGAGGACCATGGCCGGAGACCCAAGTTGGAGTTCAAAGTGCCTTTCGTGTTCGAAACGGAGCGTGACGGCATCTACACGTTTGTCTGTTGCGAGGCTGCGCAGCGCATCGGCGTGTGGGACTGCGCGGTCCGCGTTATCCCCAACCACGAGTTGCTGCCGCACGACCAGGACTTCAATATTGTGAGATGGATCTAATCAATTGATAATTGATAATTGATAATGGATAATTAGTGGTTGGTTTGGGTTCTATTTTGGATTTAGACATGAATCAATCTCATATAGCGTTCTGGCTGAAGGAGTTCGAGCATTTCACCACGGCAATTGTAGCCAACGGTGAGGTCCCTTCGTCTGAACTGTCAATACGGTTGTTACGGAAAATGAAGCGCATCATTTGTTGTGATGGTGCGTTTCAGAAGTTATTGTCTATAAACATTATACCAGATGTCATCGTGGGTGACGGGGATTCGATGGATCGCGAGGAATTGTCGCGACACAATATTCCTTATCACGCTGACCGCAGCGAGGAATACAATGACCTCCAGAAGGCGTTGAAATATTGCCAGGCTAACGGATACGATGACGTGTTGTTGCTGGGGTGCGGCGGTCTGCGCGAGGACCATTTCATCGCCAACTTGAGCATTTTGGTGATGTATTCCGAAACCATGAACCTCATAATGCTGACCGAGCATGGTGTGTTCAACGTGCTGCGCGGAGCGGCCACGCTGCCATCGTTCCTAGGGATGCAGGTGTCCGTATTCCCGAGCAACCTGCACACAAAACTTTCCTTTAGCGGGCTGAAATACCCTGTCAAAAACCGTTCCTTCAATTGGTTATGGGAAGGGAGTCTGAACGAAGCGTTAGGCGATGTGTTCACCGTGGGGGCGGATGACGGAGAGCCAGTGGTGGTGTATCGGGTGCTATAATTATGAATTATGAATGCTGAATGCTGAATGATGGGGTGTTGATCGGACCTGTTCTATTCTATGGTTTAATTTTTCGCCATAATGATTGCTTTATGATATAATTTTGTATCTTTGCGGCGTAAATTTAAATCGTATTGAAATGTCGCAAGTGTCTATGACAGTGAGAATGGACTCACAACTGAAAACCGTATTTGAAGCGTTGTGCTCAGAGTTCGGCATGAGCGTGAACACCGCTATTAACGTGTTTGCGAGAACAGTCGTGCAGCGCAGGTGTATCCCTTTCGAAATCCGAGCCGATGAGAAAAAATCGGCCGCCGAAAGGATGGCTGCATTCCGCAATATGCGGGAATGGGCCGAGAATGGAAATACGCCGGAACTGACTTTGGAAGAAATTAACGAAGAGATTGACAAAACCAGAAACAAATAATGAAATATTTTGCCGTTTTCGACACCAATGTTCTGGTGTCAGCCATGATTACACATAATACGGACTCTGCCACCGTTAAAGTGTTGGAACAGGTGGTGAAGGGTCGTATCGTCCCTTTGTTCAACGACGAAATTCTTCTAGAATATCAGGAGGTCCTGAATCGTGACAAGTTCAATCTACGTGAGGATGATATCCTGAATATGCTTGACCTGATAATTGATAATGGTTGTTGGGCGGGACGTAGAGCCACAGATTTCCCATTCACCGATGCAGACGACATTGTCTTTTTTGAAGTGGCCATGTCCAAGGAAGGTTCATTTCTTGTGACGGGAAACACCAAACATTTCCCCAAAGTGCCTACAGTGGTAACTCCGGCGGAGATGTTGGAGATTATGGGAGTATAGAAAGATGGCTGAATTAGGACCAAAGAGGTTTGCTTTCTTGGGGTGCGGATATTTTTCGACATAAGAAGAATTTTTTTGTACTTTTGCCGTCAAATAAATAAAGTATGAGACGTTTCGCTTTTCTCCTGACATTGCTGGTTTGCATATACGCTGTTTCCGCCCAGCACCTTTATCCAGAGCATTATCCGATCAAGGTCTCCTCCTTCGTCTTGGATGATGGAAGATTGGGAGTTAAACCGCTTCCGGATGCATGGGAAAGAATGAGCAAAGCTTTCAATGCCAATGAGTTGAAACAAGCGAATGGGGTGATTATTGTGCAGATTCTGGTGGATTCAACAGGCCATGCGCAGTTACTCAGCGCAGACAATAAGACCAATGTCTCATCTGATAAATTAGAACTCCAGAAGGCTGTCAACAGCACTTTGTGGATGCCTGCAGAGTCACGCGAAACGGAATTCCAATCGCAGACACGAGAGCTTGTGTCTGTCTCCTACCAATTGACGTTCTCGGACGGAACGTTTTACGGAGAGGAAGTGTCCCCTTTCGAGACCTTTTCCAATCCACCGGAACCGATAACCGATGGCAGCGACCCGAAGGATTTGTCTTACACTTTTCGACTTTACACAACTTCGAATGGCCGATTGCCTAGCAAAGTTTCCAGAATGTCACGAGGGGTGACGGTGGACAGCACCGGCACAGTATGGATGGGTACGGACAATGGACTTGTCTCTCTATCTGGCAATAAGAAAACCCTTTACACCTATTCTAATTCACCACTGACCAGCCCTCTTTACGATTCAACGCAGACCTTCCCGATTTTTGAACTGCTTACAGATAAAGATAATGCTGTTTGGATTATCCAGGGGTGGAATGTTTTCAGGATTAAAGATGGCGAATGGACCCGTTTTGACACCCTGAACTCGCCTGTCTATTGGGGACGGAATCTTTTTGTTGACCGATTCAACAACGTGTGGATTACCAGTTGGGACGGCATCTGCAAGTATGACGGTGTCAAATGGACGGTGATGGATTCCTTGAACAGCGGAATCCCCACCAACAAGGTCTTGAGTTTCTATGTCGATAAGCAAGATCGGCAATGGGTGGGCACTTTTTCGGGTAATGCCATGTTTGACGGTCAGAAATGGACAGACTATCGTTCAAGCAATACGCCATTGGGCAAGAACAATATTGATTGTGCTTATCAGGACGATGAAGGAAATATGTGGTTCTATTTTTACGCATACAAAGAGAGCAAAGGAGGTTTGTACAAGTTGGACACCCAAGGGAAATGGCATCATTATGCGCCAAATTGGACCAAGGTCTTGGAGACAGAAGCAAGCAATGACATGCTCTACGATGAATATCGGAATCAGATTTGGATATCCGTGAACAATATCGGTCTGTTCATGTACGATGTGGCGAAAGATCGTTGGGAGGCGTACACCACGGAAAACTCCAACCTGCCCAGCGGCTATATCATGCAACTAACCCAGGATAAGGAACACCGCATCTGGGGCGCGACATTCAACGGCTTCATCCAAATTGTGGATAAGCCATAATTGTTTTGAAAAAACACTTTTATGAAAAACACCTATACCAACAAAGTCGTCTGGATCACCGGCACCTCCTCCGGCATCGGCAAGGAGACTGCTTTCCGCTTTGCGGAAGCGGGGGCTCGACTGATCCTCACGGCATTGGAACCCGATCTGCTGGAGCAGGTGCGCGAGGAGTGTCTGCGACTGGGCGCCAAAGACGTGACCTGCCTGCCGTTTGACCTCGGGCAGACCGACGCGCTGCCGCAACTCGCCGCCGACGCCCTCAACGCCTACGGGCGCATCGATGTCTTCTACAACAACGCCGGCATCAGCCAGCGCGGCACCACCGTGGAGACCGACATGGCCGTCATCCGCAAGGTGATGGACATCGACTTCTACGCACCGGTCATCCTCACAAAGGCCGTGCTGCCCAAGATGATCGAGCAGGGTGGGGGACAGTTGGCCGTCACCACCAGCATCGCCGGACTCTTCGGATTCCCGCAGCGCTGCGCCTACTGCTCGGCCAAACACGCCCTCTACGGCTTCTTCGAGACGGTGCAGGCCGAATGCTACAACGACAATATCCGCGTCACCATCGTATGCCCCGGTCGCGTGAGGACCAACATCTCGCTCCACGCCTTGGAGAAAGACGGCCGTCAGCACGGCACGATGGATGCCGGACAGGCGGGAGGCATCACCCCTGAGAAGGCCGCCCGTCAGATAGTGAGAGCCATCTACCGCCGACGCCGCGAGATACGCGTGGGCAGCAAAGAACTCCTGATGGCTCAAATCAAACGCTTCTTCCCCGGACTCTGCGCCCGCCTGGCGCGCAAGATTAAGCCGATGTAGGAAGCACCACCCATGAGGCAATTATTTCAAACCTATTATTAATTCTAAAAAAGACAAGACCATGAAAAAGATTCTTATGACAGCCCTGATGGCATTTATGACCATGGGGCTCCTCGTTGGCTGCGAGGAGGAAACCGTCGGCGGCAACGGCACCGGCACCAGCACTGGGAACGGTGGCGGCAACGGTGACAACGGTGGCAACGGCGGTGGCACCAGTATCGAATGGGTGAAGTACTGCAGCGACAACTGCGGTCTCTCCTTCGAGGCGGTGAGAGCCGACCTCCAAGCCAAAGGGTTCAACCTGCAGAGCGAACGAGCCAATCAACCGCTGGGCGGCGATGTTGTCTACGATGCCTACGTCTACCTAAAAGGCGGCGACATCGTGAGTGTGGCCGTGATAGGCGGCACCGTCAAGCAGGTGAGCCACTCCGAGACGGCAGACATTCCCCGTCACTTGGAGTTCGTGCGCCAACTGCCGTCGCACATCAGCGGCAGCCCTGAATTTGACGGCAACATCACCCTGACGACTATCGACAGCGAAATCACCGACGAGGACTACACCGACCTCAACACCTACGTGGCGGCTGTTCAGCAAATACCCTCGGCCGACTTGGAGCGGGCCAACGCCATCAGCTTGGAGGGCACCCTCCACACCAGCGCCAAATCCCTGATGTGCAACTACACGAAATACGGCTCCCACGCCGTGATGGTGACCGCCAGCATCGATGAGTTCAACCCCCATGCGGATTGACGCTGGCTGTAACGAGAAAGGACACTAACATTAACTAAAAAACTAACAATACCATGAAAATTCAGAACAAAATGATGGCCGAGTGCTTGGGCACTTTCTGGCTTGTGTTGGGCGGCTGCGGCACAGCCCTGTTCGGACATGTGGGATTCCTCGGCGTAGCCCTTGCTTTCGGGCTCACCGTGGTGACGATGGCCTACGGCATAGGCCATATCAGC
>JAEEGK010009130.1_pt1 | contig 23236 bp, 23 predicted proteins | sample 8958771 | NCBI WGS metagenome assembly JAEEGK01 (sample SAMN16246547, study PRJNA631951) | gut metagenome | biome: gut microbiome; feature: rumen; material: SC-attached | host: Bos | place: Iran: Karaj | collected 2018-10 | reverse complement strand
GACAAAGAGCCGTCGCTGAACGACACCGCCCGCGCCTGGTTCCGCAAAATCGAGCAGGGCGATCCCGAGGCGCACGAGCTTTGGGAAAAGATGAAGGATGCGACCATCCGCGAGGTCAAGGTGACCTATAAGCGCATGGGCGTCGATTTCGACAGCTGGAACGGCGAAGCGTTCTACGAGGACAAGATGCAGCCGATCATCGACGAGCTCCGCGAGAAGGGCATTTCGAAGGTCGATCAGGGCGCGCAGATCGTCGATCTCTCCGAATGGAACATGCCGCCGTGCATCATTGTGAAATCCGACGGCAGTACGATCTATGCAACGCGCGACCTCGCCGCCGCGTGCTACCGCAAGGCGACCTATGATTTCACGAAGCTCCTGTACGTCGTCGCGTATCAGCAGGACCTGCATTTCAAGCAGTTCTTCAAGGTCCTCGAGCTGATGGGCAGGGATTGGGTCAAGGACTGCGTGCACGTGAACTTCGGCATGGTCAGCATGGAGGGCGGCGCCTTCCATACGCGCGAGGGCAAGGTTCTGTATCTCGACGACGTCCTCGACGCCGCGGTCGAAAAAACGTACGACATCATCTGCGAAAAGAGCCCGGATCTCGAGGACAAGCGATCCGCGGCGGAAGCGGTCGGCGTCGGCGCGATCCTCTGGTCGGTGCTGTATAACTCCCGCATCAAGGACGTCACGTTCAGCTGGGAGAAGGTGCTGAACTTCGACGGCGAAACCGCACCGTACGTGCAGTACACGCATGCAAGAAGCTGCTCGGTGCTCCGCAAAGCGGGCGGGCGTCCCGCGTCGTTCGACGCGTCGCTTCTCTCCGATCCCGAAAGCACCGCGCTCTTAAAGGCGATCGCGGCGTTCCCGGAGGCGGTCCGGCAGGCGGCGGAAAAGTACGAGCCGTACGTCGTCGCGCGCGCGATCATGCAGATCGCAAACGCGTTCAACCGCTTCTATTACGAACAGCGCATCATGGCGGACGACGAAAACGTCCGCGCGGCGCGTCTGGCGCTTTGCGACGCCACGCGTCAGACCATCAAAAACGGATTGAATCTCTTGGGGCTTTCCGCCCCCGAAAGGATGTAATATGCTGGATATCAAGCTCGTCCGGTCGAATCCGGAACTCGTGAAGGAGAACATCAAAAAGAAGTTTCAGGACGAAAAGCTCGTCCTCGTCGACGAAGTGCTTGCGCTCGACAAGGAATACCGCGACGCGCATGTGCGCGGCGACTACCTCAGGAATCAGCGCAACGTCATTTCGAAGTCCATCGGCATGATGATGGCGCACGGCGAACGCGACAAAGCGGAGGAAGCGAAAAAGCAGGTCGGCGCGATGGCGCAGGAGATGGCGGACCTCGAAGTGCGCGAGGCGGAGTTGGAGACCGAGATCCGTAAGCGCATGCTGGTGATCCCGAACATCATCGACCCGTCCGTTCCGATCGGAAAGGACGATTCCGAAAACGTCGAGATCGAACGGTTCGGCGAGCCGGTCGTGCCCGATTTCGAGATCCCGTACCATGTGGACATCATGGAGCGCATGAGCGGCATCGACCTCGATTCCGCGCGCAGGACGAGCGGCAACGGCTTCTATTATCTCACGGGCGATATCGCGCGGCTGCACAGCGCGGTCCTGTCCTACGCGCGCGATTTCATGATCGACCGCGGCTACACCTATGTCGTGCCGCCGTTCATGATCCGTTCGGCGGTCGTCGACGGCGTCATGAGCTTTTCCGAGATGGAAAACATGATGTATAAGATCGAGGGCGAAGACCTGTATCTCATCGGCACCTCGGAGCACAGCATGATCGGCCGCTTCATGAACACGTTCCAGGACGAGGACAAGCTGCCGCTCCGGCTCACCAGCTACTCGCCCTGCTTCCGCAAGGAAGTCGGCGCGCACGGCATCGAGGAGCGCGGCGTCTACCGCATCCACCAGTTTGAAAAACAGGAGATGATCATCGTCTGCAAGCCCGAGGACAGCAAGACGCTGTATAACGAGCTCTGGCAGAACACGGTCGATTTCTTCCGCTCGCTCGATATCCCGGTGCGCACGCTCGAATGCTGCTCGGGCGACCTTGCGGATCTCAAGGTAAAGAGCTGCGACGTCGAGGCGTGGTCGCCGCGGCAGCAGAAGTATTTTGAGGTCGGCAGCTGCTCGAACCTCGGCGACGCGCAGGCGCGCCGGCTCGGCATCCGCATCAAGAACAAGGAGAAGGGCAACTACTTCGCGCATACGCTGAACAACACGGTCGTCGCCCCGCCGCGCATGCTGATCGCGTTCCTCGAAAACAACCTGCAGGCCGACGGCACGGTGCGCATTCCCGAAGCGCTGCGCCCGTACATGGGCTTCAAGGACCATATCGGCTGAGCCGGGTCCTGCAAATCCAAACACAATAAGAGGCTGTTCAAAACGTACTTTTGAACAGCCCCTTTTTGCTTCTGTTCAGGCGTTATTCTTCTTTGTCGTTCTTCCCCTTCTTTTTCTTCAGGACCATGTACGTGCATGCGCCGGCGATGCCGAGCACCGCGACGCCCGCAAGCCCGATGCCGAGATACAGCAGCCACGACGGGAATCCGCCGCCCGTCTCCTTGCCCTCATAGGGATAGTTTTCGATCACCTCCGCGCCGCAGACCGCGCAGGTCCCCTTGCGCACGCCCGCCGAATCCTTGGTTGCTTCGACAAGCACCTTCCATTCGGTCACGACATGGTTCGCAACGGCGGTCTTTTCCCCGCACGTGCATTCGAGCCAGTGCTGCTTTTCGTCATAGCGGTACACGCCGTCGAACGAATGCGTATGCGACGCAGGCGTTTCCAAAGGCTCCGAAGACGGTTCGAGGGACGGTTCGGTCGAAGGCTCGACGGACGCTTCAACCACCGGATCCGGGGACGGCCCTTCGGTCGGCGCCGTCGAGGTTTCCGGCGTGACGGCCGGCGCGGGCGTATCCGGAACGGCCGTCGGCTTCGGCGTCGGCGTTTCCTTCGGCAGCACGTGGATCTCCGCCCACTTGGTTTCCACGGTCTCCGCGTCCGTGATGAACTCGCAGTACACGCTCCAGCCGTCCATCTCAAGCGGGATATGGCTGAGCTTCAGCTTCTTCTCATAGATGCCGGAGACCTTCAGCTTCGGGAACTCGTCGCGGATGAACTTGCCGAGGATGACCGTCTTGCCCTTGGCAAAGTACCAGTTCAGATAATCGTAGTTTTCGCCCTTGACCGTGAAGCTGCAGGAGCCGTCCTCGGTGACCGTCTCCCCCTTCGGGTCCTTGGTGATCTTGATCTTGTCGCGGACGTTGACCTTGAGCTTGGTCGTAAAATCGGCCGTGCCCTCATACGTCGTCAGGTTGGCGGTGATGGTGACGTACTGCTCGCCCAGCTTTGTGAACTTCATCGGTGAAATGCTCTTTACAAAGCCCGTGCAGTCCCATTTTGCGGCCTCCGGCGGATAGTCGCCCTCGCTGTACGCCCAGACCGTGATGGTTGACAGATCGATGGATTCCCCGATCGTATAGTCGGTTTTCGTCGCCGTCGCGGAAATGCTCTTGGTCCAGTACAGCGGCGGATCGCCCTCGATCGGGTTTACATGCACGTTCATGGTCGTCGCGAACGTCTCCATCTGTCCGCTCGAGCCCTTGCACTGCAGCGTGATCGTGACCTGGACCCAGCCCTCCTGCGTGAACGTCTTGGGCGAGATCGTCATGCCGTTTGTGCCCAGCGTATTGATCTGCGTCTTTCCGTCCGCCTGCAGACAATACCCCTTGATGATCATCCCGGTCGTGTTGAGGGATTCGCCGACCTCGTATTCCATTTTGTCGGGATACTTGTAGATGAAGATGCCCGTGTAGTAAGGGTAGCTCACCGCAAACGCAACGCCCAGCGGCAGCAGCATCAGCGCGGCCAGCACGACGCCGCAAAGTGTTTTCCAGAATCTCCGTTTCATAGCTGTTTCCTTTCTGTAATGTGATGCTCAGAACAACCAGTGATTCAACAGGAACTGCTCGAACGCGAGCAGCGCGTCCTCCGTGATCGGCTCGTCGGTCTCGATGATCCAAAGATGGCCGACTGCGTTCTTTTCATACATCAGGCCGGTGCCGTCCTCGCGGATCACGGACCGGCTCGTCACGATGCCCTCCGTGACCTGCTCCGTCCACTGCTCGCCCGGCGTCAGCGCGTCGAACATCGACGCGCCGTCCTTGACGACCATGATGCGGTACGGCACGCCCTCGCGCATGAACGTCAGATAGTACGCCGCAAAGCCCTCGTACTCGGTCTCGTCGATGTGCAGATGCTCGACGTCGCCGTCCTCCAGGCGGAAGTACACGCCGGTGCGGTGCGCGAACTCCTCAAGCGTCAGCCCGTCGATGCGCTTCTGGATCTCGTCCGGGATCGCATCGGGAATCGAATAGGAAAACTCGTAAAAGGTGTTCTTCTGGCCGTTCTTCAGCACGATGACGCCCGCGCCCGTCCAGGTATAGCGGTAGAACGTCACGCCGCCGTTCGCCTCCGCATACGGCTCCTCATCGAGCAGGTACGGCTCCCCGTAGCGATCGAGCAGCGCCGCCTCGGTGTTCGCCATGTAGGGAACGTCGTCGGTCAGCCAGATGCGGCTGACGCGTTCCTTGCGGTTCGGATCGCTCCAGTCGGTCGAAAGATACGCCGTCCCGTTCACCGTATGACCGAACAGGTCGCAGGCGAATTCGACGTTTCCGTAGCGATCGATGCTCTCCTGCCCGATCCCGATCTCCTCCGGTGTTTTGCCGATCCACGAGAACGTGTCGGTGATCTCTCCCGTCTCAAACGGTACGGTCGGCTCATCGGTTGCGGGCGGCTCGGTCGGACCCGACTGCGGCGAGCGAAACGAGCACGCGCAGAACAGCAATCCGAGTCCGATGAGAAGGACCTGTCTCATGGCAATGCACCTCGCTTTCCACTGTATATATAATTATACTCCAATACGCTTTGCGTTGCAACCGTTTTCTGTGCGGCGTTGACCTTTTGCGGCGCGGATGCTATAATTCATCTATCAACAAGCAGGGGACGAAGCGCATGAAGGAACGGTTTTTGGCATGGAACGCGGCGATCGCGCCGCAGGATACGGCGGCCATGGCGCGCGCAAAGGCGCGTTGGGACGGCATTGCCAAGCCCCTGGACGGGCTCGGCAAGCTGGAGACCGCCGTGATCCGCATCGCGGGCGCGACCGGTGACGAGAACGTGCGTCTCCCTGCGCGTACGGTGCTGGTGTTCTGCGCGGACAACGGCGTCGTCGAGGAGGGCGTCACGCAGACGGACGCCTCCGTCACCGCAACGATGGCGCGGCGCATCGCGCTGCACGAATCCTCGGTCTGCCGCATGGCCGAAACGGCGCGCGCAAACGTGATCCCCGTCGATCTCGGCATGAACGTGCGCGTGCCCGGCGTGCGCGATCTGCATGTCGCAGACGGCACATGCAATATGACGAAGGGCCCCGCCATGACCGAACGGCAGGCGATGCAGGCGATCGAAGCCGGCATTCTGCTCGCAAAGGAGCGCAAGGCGGCCGGCGATTCCATCCTCGTCACCGGCGAGATGGGCATCGGCAACACCACGACGTCGTCGGCGATCGCCGCGGTGCTTCTGGGCATGCCGGTCGACGCCGTCACCGGCCGCGGCGCAGGCCTTTCCGACGCGGGGCTGATGCGAAAGCGCGACGCCGTTTCAAGAGCGATCGCGGTCAACCGCCCCGATCCGTCCGACACGTTCGACGTGCTTTTTAAGCTCGGCGGCTTCGACCTTGCGGGGCTTGCGGGCTTGTACATCGGCGCGGCGCTCAACCGGATCCCGATCCTGATCGACGGACTGCCGAGCTCGGTTGCGGCGCTCATTGCCGCACGGCTCGTGCCGAACTGCCGCGCGGCGATGCTGGCGAGCCATTGCTCCAAAGAACCGGTCGCGCGGGCGATTCTGGACGCGCTCGGACTCGAGCCGATCCTGTTTGCCGACATGAAGCTCGGCGAGGGCACCGGCGCGGTGTGCATGCTGCCGCTCCTTGATATGGCGCTTTCAGTGTATTCTGGCTCCGCAACGTTTTCCGACACGGGCATTGCGCAGTACGTGCCGCAGGGAGGACCGTCATGCTGATCCTCGTCACCGGCGGCGCGGCGTCCGGCAAGAGCGCGTTTGCCGAATCCCTGTGCCTGCCGCTTTCGCCGCGCCTGTATCTGGCCTGCATGCAGCCGTTCGGCGCGGAGGGAAATGCGCGGATCGCGCGGCATCGCGCCATGCGTAAGGACAAGGGCTTTTTGACCGTCGAGCGCTATACGGACCTCGCTTCGCTTGCGCTGCCTGCGCGCGGCGCCGTGCTTTTGGAGGACCTTTGCAACCTCGCCGCCAATGAAATGTTTGCGACCGAGCCGTTTTCCGATCCGTTCGACGCGGTGATGCGCGGCGTCGACGCGCTGCGTTTGCAGTGCGAACGGCTGGTCGTCGTCACCGATGAGATTTGTTCCGACGGCGTCGCCTACGATCCGTCGACCGAAGCGTATCAAAAGGCTCTCGGCCGCATCAACGCGGCGGTCGCCGCCCGCGCCGACGCCGTGATCGAGGTCGTCGCCGGTATCCCGACCCTTCTGAAAGGAGCGCTGCCCGCATGAAATCGCTGTTCAACGCAATCGCATCCGCGTTTTCGACCTTCTCCGTGCTGCCGACGCCGCGCATCGAATGGAACGCGTACAACCTCAGGCATGTGCTGTCCGCGCTGCCGCTCGTGGGCCTTTTGATCGGCGGGTGTCTCTGCCTGTGGCACTGGCTTTGCGGACTTTTGCAGCTTCCCGCCGTGCTCTGTGCCGTTGCGCTGACGGTCCTGCCGATCGCGCTGTCCGGCGGCATCCATATGGACGGCTTTGCCGACGTCATCGACGCGCTTTCAAGTCACGCCGCGCCGGACAAAAAGCGTGCGATCCTCAAGGACCCGCACTGCGGCGCGTTCGCCGCGCTCGGCGTCGGCTGTTATCTGCTGACATATTTCGGCCTGTGCGCCGCCCTGCCGCCCGACTGGAAAACGATCGGGCTTGTCGGGATCACGCATGTTCTGTCCCGCGCGATCGGCGCGCTTCTGAGTCTCACCGTCCCGTCCGCTTCGACGGACGGCATGCAGCGCGCGTTCTCCGACGCGGCGGGCAAGAGCGCCGTATGGATTCTTGTCGGCTGGCTCGTACTCGGACTTGCGGGCGCGGCGGTGCTGTCTCCCCTGTCGGCGGCGGGCATGCTGCTTGCGGGCGGATATGTGTACCTCTATACGGCGCACACGGCGAAAAAACAGTTCTCCGGCATGTCGGGCGACCTTGCGGGCTTTGCGATCTCGCTGGCGGCGGTCGCAATGCTTCTCATGCTGGTGCTGACGGAAAGGATGACGGCGCTATGCTTCTGATTCTCGGCGGCGCATACGCGGGCAAAACAGACTTTGCACGATCCCTCGGCTATACGGCGTTTTCCGACGACGTGTATGCCGACTGCCCGGTTCTCTGTCATCTGGAGGCGGCGGTTTGGAAGGATCCCGACGGGGCGCAGGCGCTGCTTCCGCTGCTTCTTCAAAAGGAGGTCGTTATCTGCCGCGAGGTCGGCAGCGGCGTGATCCCGCTCGATCCGAAGGCGCGGGCTTGGCGCGAGGCGGTCGGACGGCTGTGCTGCGCGCTCGCGAAGGAGGCGACCGCGGTCGTGCGCGTCGTCGCCGGGATCCCGGTCGTGTTGAAGGGGGTGCTTCCGTGCGCGTGCGACTGATCCGCCACGGCCAAACGGCGGGCAACCGCCTTCGCCGCTATATCGGCGTCACCGATCAGCCGCTGTCCCCGGAAGGGATCGAGGCGGCGAGCCGCTGCGCAAAGGATCCGGCGCTCGATCGCGTCTGGGTCTCCCCTCTCACGCGCGCAAGGGAGACGGCCGCGATCCTGTTTCCGAACGCGCGGCAGATCGTGATCGACGGCCTGCGTGAAATGGATTTCGGCACGTTTGAGAACCGCTCTGCCGACGAGATGCGGGACGATCCCGCCTACCGCGCGTGGGTCGACGGCATGTGTCGGGCAGCGTGTCCCGGCGGCGAATCCATGGCGGACTTATCGGCCCGCGCCGCCGCCGCGTTTGCCGATCTGCTGCGGCAGGCCGACGGCGACGTCACGATCGTGACCCACGGCGGCGTCATCATGGCGATCCTCTCGCAGTTCGCCGTGCCGAAAAAGGACTTTTACGACTGGTACGCCGACAACCTTGCGGGCTTCTCCGCCGACTGCCGCATCGAACGCGGCGTGCCCGTTCTGTCAGATATCGAACCCCTTGCATAACAAAAGACCGATGCGCAATGCGCATCGGCCTTGTTTTTGTGCGGTCAATCCTCCTCGGTAAACCGTTCCTTTGCGTGAAATACCTCGGAGATGTTCTTGTAATCGCCGAACACGGTCAGCTTGTCGCCCGTCTCCATGACGGTGTTCGCACCGGCCGGCTTTGCCTTGATTCCGGGCTTTTCGATCAGCATGACCATGATGTTGTATTTCGGCCTCAGTCCCGTCTTGGACAGCGGCTTTTCGCGGAACTCCTCCGGCACCTCGTGCAGCACGACCTGCGCGATCGAATCCTCGCCGATCGAGTCCAGAAGCAGAAGGGTGTTCGCGACGTCGCGGTGGGTCAGCTTGCCCGCCACGCGCTCCAGCAGCCGGTCGCCCCACGCGCGCACCTTCGGCACGCGCATGAAGATGATGATGACGGTGACGGCCAGCAGCGGGATCAGAACGCTGAACACGTTGGAAAGCTCTGCGATCTTGATCGACATAAAGACGTTGATCAGCATGGATATGATCGTGATGTTGAAGACATATCCGAACAGCATCGTGATCCTTGCAAGCCGCCGTCTCGGCTTGTTGGATAAAATCAGCTCGCTCTCATGCGTGGTGAAGCCGCAGCCGGTCAGCAGCGACACGACCTGAAACCGCGCCTTTTCGTCGGGCAGACCCGTGAAGCGGAACAGCATGGTGAACAGTTCCGAAATGACCCAGTAAATCAGAATGACGAGAGAAAACAGCGTCAGCGCGACGTAGATATTCATAGCGTTGCCTCACGGATGCGGCGCAGGACCGTTTTTTTCATTGTACCACGGATCGACCGCGTTTGCAAGCGTACCGTCGTGCAAAAACGACGCCGCAGGGACATGTTCCCCGCGGCGCCGCCGCTTCGTTTATGCCGGATATTTGTGCATCAGGGTCACAAGTCCCGGCCGTCCGAAGTTGGTCAGGATATCGTAACGCACCGCCGCATAGGTCGGGTCGTAGTCGCTGTACAGCCTGCGCCTCTGTTCGGGCGTCATGCGTGCGACCAGATTCTCGGCTGTTTTGAAATCGACCTTGTTCGGCTCCGGTCTGCCGTTCATGACCGTCTCCGTGAACGACGCTGCCGTTCCGGTTTCATCGGTTTTTGCCGAAGACGTGCCGCTTCCGCGCGATGCGCCGCTCAGATATGCCTGGTACAGCGCCCGCGCAGCGGCTGCCGCCTTCTCCCGCGCCTGGTTGATCTGTTCTGCGTTAAACCGGTCGACCTCCAGCTTTTCCGACTGCTGCGCCTTCATGGCGTCGTACAGATGCTGCGCGAGCGTCGAAGCGTAGTCGCTTTCGAGCGCGTCCACGTCGCGCGATTCGTGTTCGAGCTGACGCTCCTTGACGTCGGTGAGGTACGTGCTTTGCCCCATGCCGCGCGACCATGCGTCGGCGTCGAGCTCCGCGTTGATCCGTTCGGTCTGATCGCGGCGACCTCGGATCGCCTGTTCGTAGGCAGGCCGCAGCCAGCTGCGGATCGTTTCGCTGAGCACCTCCTCGGAAAGCGGGGTGAACGCAACCGTTTCGGGCAGATAGTGCTGCAGCATTTCGGCAAACAGCGATTCAAACGAGGGGATGCGGCTTTCCGCGCTCCCGCCCGGGGAACCGCTCCCGCCGGAGGGCTTTTTCCCCGATGCGCCCGCGCCCGGTTTCGCTGCGGCCGCAGGCTGCTGCGAAGCGGGCTTGGTGATTTTGATCGGCGGGGTCAGCGGTTTGATAGGGATCTTGATCATCGTTATTCTCCTTCCGTAAATTCGGCGAACGCCGATTCGAGCTCCAGAAGCTTCTGAAACAGAAGCTCCAGGTTTTGGTTCAGATTGTTTTCGTTCTGCGCAACGCTGCTGTTATAGTCGTCCCGTTCGTCGTCCCTCGACGGCATCCGCTGAAGGTAGATCGGGAACAGCGCCTGCATGCCGGTCGGTGTATATGCCATAGAAGCCTCCTGTCACGGTCTCTTCTGCAGATCGTACAGCAGCGTCGCCGGGGCGTCGAGCGTAAACGGCGTGCCGTTCACCGAGGAAAACCGGAGCCGGAACATGCGCCCGACGCCTTTGAGCGGGATCTCCGTGACGCTTTGCGGCACGGTCGACAGGCGCGCCTGCGTTTCATAGACGCCGCCGTCCGCTTCGACCCGCACGGCAAGCCGGCCGGAACCGGACGCCGTGAGCCGCAGGATCGTCTTGTTGACGTCCTTTCTGCCGAAGTCCAGGACGGGCGTCGTCCAGCGCACATGGATCGGATCGCCGTCATAGGTATGGCTCGTGTCGAACGCAACGAGCTTGCCTGCGCCGGTCAGCGCGTACAGCGTACCGTGCACCGTGCAGAAGTCGACGACCGTGAAGCCGGTCCTTGTCATGTAGCGGTCGCGCAGCACGTCGTATTCGATCACGATATCGTTGTACGGCGCGTCGTGACGCGAGCGGATCGCAAAAATCAGCGTATCGCCGCAGACGGCCGCACGCACGCCGGAGAGGTCCGCGTTCTTCAGAAGCGGTCCCAGCGCACGGTACGACGCGCTTTTTCGCATCGTCTGCCCGTCGTAGAAGCACAGGCCGTCGTCGTTCAGGAAGTACAGCCGGTCCGCATAGCGTGCGCAGGCGGTGTGCAGCGGCTGTCGGAACGCCGCGTCGACCGCCACGATGCGGTAGTTTGACGGGCGGTCGCCGAGCAGGCGGTAGAGCGAGTCGCGCTTGAAGATCAAAAGCTGGTTCGACAGCGCAAAGAGCCCCGTGATCGGGTCGTCGTCCACGCCGACGTCCGCGAAGCCGCCGGAGACGTTTTCGCTCGCGGGATCGCTGCGCCAGTCGTCGATCGTGCGGCCGCCGCCGGGCGCCTTGCTCCAGTAGAGCCGGCCGGGCGCCAAAGGATCGCCTGCCGCGAACAGCCGTCCGAAATACAGCTCGGCGTAGCGCATGGTCTTGTTCGACTGCTTTTCCTCGGTGCCGAACACCTCGACATAGCCCGTTTGCGCGTCGTACGTCAGCATCGGTTCGCTGCCCGCGACAAGCAGCAGCCGGTCGTCCGTGCCGATGCGCACCTTGAGAAAGTCCATGTGCTCGCCGGTGACGTCGCGCTCAAACTGGTACAGCGGACGCCAGATATCCGCATTTGCATCGTAGCAGTACAGCATGTCCTTCGCCGCGGCAAAGTACCGGTTCCCCTGCTCGGTCGCATATATGGTCATGCGCTCCAGATGCTCGTCCAGCGGCACGCACGCCGGGACCGCGCGCGAAAAACCGCACGCGGAGCAGAGCGCGCCGGAGCGCGTGTCCGCGTTCACGGCGTCCGGGCTCATATCGGGCTTCAGAAGCCCCTCCGAAAGATCCGTGCGCATGCCCGAAAACAGCGGGATCGTCATGGTCTGATATGCCATAAAATCCTCCTTTACCAGCGGTTTGTGATCCGGTAGTCGGTCGGCTCGTCGAACTCGAGCCGAAAGCGGCGCTTGCGCGCTTCGTACAGCGACAGCGCGGCGGAGGCGTGCTCCATGCCCTGCGCATCGTTCGTCATGCAGAACCGCGCGACCATGTACAGCACGATCAGCGGATGGCATGCGGCAGGCAGCGCGGGCTCGTCGTCGTCCTCGACAAGCGGCTCCGGCAGATACCGGTACACGACCGTCATCGGTCCGTCCTGAACGCCCGGCACGCGCACCGTGGATGTGTCCGTCGAAAAGCAAAACGGCACGCGCATGCCGCAGCGCTCCACGCCGAGGATCTTGGCGACCGGATGCGGCAGCGCGGTCAGATCCAGCGTCTCATTGTGCAGAGGCAGCGTGTCGCGGCGCCATGGACGGAAGGTCTCATAGAGATCGGCGACGGCTTCGTTCGCAAATCGCAGCAGCTTTTCGCGCCACATCGGGGACGTTGCGGTTTCGACCGCATGCTCCAGCTCGTCGAGCGCGCTTTGAATGAGTTGTGCCGCCGTCATTGCGATCACCCGATCCTTCTGCCGCCGGACACGGTATAGGCGCGCACGGCGTCGCTGCCCTTCAGAAGCTCCCTGCGGCTTTCGCGGATCACGTTGGCGATCCGTGCCGGCACCTCCGTGAGCGTATCGGTCGGAATGCGGAAGTTCACGCCGTTCAGGCAGCCCTCCAAAAAGGCGCCCGTACCGTCGGAGGGCAGGTAGATGCTGACGGTTTCTTCCTGCTTTGCTTCGATTGCGGTCGAAGCGATGATTTCGGTTTCTTTCATGTCTTTCTCCTTTCTGATTGGCCCGGGAGAGAGCGCGCGGGCTCTCTCCCCTGCCGGTCCGTTATGCCGTGACGCCGTGCTCGATGCGCACGATCCACAGCGGGTTCAGGATCTTCGCGGCGTAGGCGGCGACCTTTGCGCCGACGGTCGCACGCTGGTTCAGCGGATCGCCGCTGCCCTCGCTGCCGTGCGGCTTGATGATCGTTTCCATCGTGCCGGAGCCGTCGACGTCGATCACGCCGTACGCGTCCGCGCCGAACACCAGCGTCGCGTGGACGTCCGCATTGCGGTGATTGGAGATCGTCGCGCCGCCGTCGTTCGTATAGAACGGCTGATCCGCCGAGAACGTGATCGCCTCGTCCAGCGTCAGCGTGTTCGTTTCGCGGTTGTACGCCTCGATCGCAAAGCCTTCGCCGTTATAGAAGATCGTGTTGCCCGGCGTGGACAGGAAGCGGACCTGCTCCTCGGTCGGAACCGTCTTGAACACAACGTTCTCCGTTGCGCTGCCGCCGGTCTTTGTCAGCATATAGATCGTCTGCTTATAGACCTTCGCCTCGGTCGACTCGACAAAGACGACGCCGAACAGGCGGCCGATCTCGCCGGAGTAGATCTGTTCTGCATTGCTGTACTTCGAGACGTCCTGCCAGAGCGGATCGTTCTGCAGATCGTAGGTCGCGTCCGGCGAGCAGATGCAGACGAAGTGCGGACGGCGCACGGAACCGTCGGTTGCGGTCGTGAACATGCGCGCCTTGTTCTTCTTCAGCGTGCGCACCGCCTTGCGGATCTCCGCGACGGTCAGCACGTCGGCCTGACGGACGGTCTCGCGGCTCGTTCTGCCGTTCGCATACTGGACGTTGGTCGTGGCGCACATCGCGTCGCGCGTGACCCATTCGATGACGGTGCCGAGCTGTTCGCCGAGCAGCTCTGCGGAGTCCGCAAGCACCTCGTCATAGGCGGTCAGGTCGAGAAGGTCCGATACCTCGACGTACGCGCCGTACTGGGAAAGCTCCGCCTCGACCTTGGACTGCGAGAGCGACTGGCCGTTCGGCGTCACGCCCTCGACGAGCGTCAGCGCGTCGGCGTCAGGCGTAAAGAGGTCGTACTTGCGGAATTCAACGCGTTTGCCGCCGTGGCGCGGAATGCTGCGCTTCTGTCCGAAGCTTGCATGGACGAGACGCGTTTTTGCGGTCTCGATCAGCTTCTTGTCATAGAACTGCTTGTTGAAATAGGCACTGTTTGCCGTGCTCAGAGTGGTGTTGATTGCCATAGGTTCCTCCTTTTAGATCTGGACTCGTTTGCCGCTGTGCGCGGCGTTTCTGTACTGCTGTTCGAGCGCCGAGAACGCTTCCTTCGACATGTGCATGTAATCCGGCGCCGGTGCGATTGCGCGGTCGGTGCGCTGGGATTTCGGCAGCGCGCCGCGCGTCCTGGCCTGCTCGCTCATGCGGGTCTTGACCGCGTTTTCCGCATCCTCCGCCCGCTTTTCCGCGACGTAGATGCGCACGGCGGCTTTCGGTTCTAACTCGGAAAGCAGCGCCGCAAACGCGGGATCCTGCGCCGCTTCCGAAAGGTCGAAGCCCTCGGGCAGCTCGCCGTTCTGTTCCATTTCCGTCAGCGCGTTCGCCGCTTCGAGAAACGGATTCTCCGCTTCGACCGGTTCGGTCTCGACGGGTTCCGGTTTCTTCTTGAAGATCATAGATTCCCTCCGTATTTCTTCTTTTTCACTCGTTCGGGAAACAGCGGCTCTTCGTTTTCCGCCGCCTCCCGCATGCTTTTCTGCACCTGTTCCTTGCCCTCAAAAACCATCAGCGAGATCGCCTGTTCCTTCGTGATCGCACCCATGGAAAGCAGATTCATTGCGAGCTCGTTCTGCGCTGCGGCCGCAAACCGGCTGCGGCGTACCGCCTTGATCGAGATCAGAAACTCGATCGGAAGCACCGCGCCGCCCGGCGCGCTCTTTTCGAGCGCCGCGCTGTCGAACAGCACCTCTTTGGGCTCGCCGTCGACCGTGATCGTGACCGGCCGCAGATAGCAGTTGAACTCGCGCTCCGTCTCGATCTCGAGCCGGACCGCCTCGCGGAACGCCTCGTGCAGCTGATCGGTCGCCATGCGGGCGCGCTTGGTGCTCATCTCCTGCAGCGCTTCGATCGCGCGCGCCGCGGTCACGCCGGCCGACACCGTCCCGCGCGAGGAGTCGTTTGCGCCGCTCTCCTCCTTGATGTCGCCGCGGATGCTGCGAATGTAGGCGAGCAGGTAGTCCGGCAGCGGCGCGGTCGTCATCCAGGTGACGCCGTTCAGGTTCTCGCCGGTGTGCACGTCCTTCGACCAGTCGCGAAGATCGTCCGGATCGAAGCCGGACGCGTCGGTGACGAGCAGCTTGTTGTGCGAGGCCATAAACGCGTTCTTCAGCACGAGCTGATCGAGCTTGTCGGCGTACAGCTGCTGCGTGCCGAACAGGTCGACGATGCCGAAGCCGAGGGCGCTCCCCTTGCGCGGGTACAGCGTTGTCAGTACGAACGGATACCGACCGTGTGCAAAATAGCCCTCCGGCTTGACGTCGCGGCTGTCCTCAAGCACGACGCCGTTCGAGATCAGCGCCATGTGCACGCGATACGCGTTCTCGGCCGCATCGTATTCGCGCCGCCAGTATTCGAGCAGCAGCAGCGCGTTTTTCGGATCGGGCGACAGGATCTCGTCGGTGATCAGCTCCGCCGCGTCGAGGGGGCGGGCTTCGATCAGCGGATACAGCTCCGGATAGTGCGCGCGGATCCATTCCTTCGGCCGCAGCGCCAGCTTGAACACGGCGCGGCTGTCGTTGAGATCGGTCACAAGCGGATCGATCAGAATGCTGCGGATATCGACGTGACGAATGAACGCGCCGCCGAGCCCGCCGTTTTGCGCGCCGTCATAGCCGACCTCCTGCACGCAGTAGCCGCTGACAAGCAGATCGTGGATCAGCTTGCGGTACTCGACAGGGAATGCGCTCGCGTCGTGATTGCGGCGAATGACCGCGTCGATCACGCGCGCCGCATAGTCGTCGACCGCGCTTTCCGGCGCGATGACCGCCTCCGGCATCTGATCCGCAATGTCCGCCGCCACGTTTTCGATCGTGGACTGCAGGATCGGCGTGACCGGGCGCGGCTCGTTCGGATCGGTCACGGGCACGTCGTACCAATGCTCCCCGCGATACATCCGCTCATTGTGCTCCTGCCGCCGCCACTCGTTCACGTACGCGTTGCGGAATTCGGCAAACAGCGCCATGGCTTCTTCGGCTAACCGCCGTTTGGTTTCGGATTGTCTTGGTTTCATCGTAATTCCTTTCTTTCGTACTTGCCTTCCCCTTGAGGGGAAGGGGGACCGCTTGCGGCTGATGCGGTGTTACAGCCCCCGGAATCCCGCATACGGCTGCGGCGCGCCTGAAAGCGGATCGTACCGGTATGCGCGCTTCTGCGGCTTCTCAGGCGCGGGGCGCGGGCGGCTCATCAGCCCGTAGCGCAGCGCTTCCGGCGCGTGGTCCTCGCAGTTGTCCGCGACGTCCTCGCAGTCGTGCAGATCGAACGTCAGCACGGGCAGCGTGCGGATCAGGTTTTTGCACGTCTCAAAGATGCGAAGCTCCGGCGTGCCGTCCGCGGCGGGGGCAAGCGCCTCGCGAACGCGCTGCCAGCCCGCCACACGGGCGTTGTCCGCTGGGAGCAGCGGCACGCCGTTTTTCGCGAACACCTCCGCGATGCTCTCCCCCTCCGCGCCCTTTAAGCCTCGCTGCTGCCACGCGTCGGGCGAGGCGACGGTGTAGGCGATGCGCTCGCCCGCCGACAGCTCGCACACACGCCTTGCGATCTCGCTCGACAGCGTCCGCCGAAGGTACAGCTCACGGTAGACGACGATGCGCCCCTCCGGCGCGACGGCAAACCACAGCACACAGCACGGATCGTTGTAGCCCCAATCCATTGCGCGAAAGCGCTTCCACTCCATCGGGAGCCTCGTCGGGCGCACGATGTGCAGGCTGCGGTCGAACTCACGGAAGAACTGGCCCTCCAGCACGTCCCAGTTGCCGTCCAGATACGCCTTTTTCAGGTGCTCGGGCAGGTTTTCGAGCGCGTCCAGGTACTGCGGATTATTCTTGAGCAGCACCGGATTGTCGGTGATGCGCGCCGGGATGAATACATAATCCGCCGCCCGTTCGCTGTTGCGGTAATCGCGGTCGATGAACAGCCGCTTGACCCACGCATGCCCCACGCCGCCGGGGTTGCAGGTGTAGTACATGCGCGGCGTGAAGTCGGTCCGGACCGAACGGTTGCAGGTCGTCAAGAACTGCATCTGCGCCTCGGTGAAGTGCGTCGCCTCCTCAAGCCCGATCACGTCGTACTCCTGGCCCTGGTACTGGAACACGTCCGCCTCGCGGTCGCAGTAGCCGAGCTTGATGCGGCTGCCGTTCGGGAAGAGGAACGCGCGCTGCGTCGCGTGGTACTGCACCGCGCCCGCAAGCTCCTGCTGCAGCGGCAGAACGTGATTTTCATTGAGCTCGGGGAGCGTCCGGCGAAGCAGCAGCAGCCGTAGGTTCGGATAGCGAAAGGCAAGAAGGACGAACTTGCGGCGCATGGCCCACGACTTGCCGCCGCCGCGCGCGCCGCCATAGGCGATGTGCCGCGCAGTTGCGAGGAAGAACTGCTCCTGCTTCGGGTTCGGCGTGCCGGATAGATGCAGGATCATGTCGCATACCTCCCCGCCGTGTCGTCCAGAACGATCCTGATCGTGTCGTCCGCCTGCTGTTCCGGCACGCCGTAGAGTCCCATCGACCGCAGCGCGTCCAGCGCCGACTGATAGTTGAGCTCTCCGAGCAGCGCCCGCTCGAGCGTGTAGGCAGCGACGCGAAGGACCGCGTCGCGCAGGATCGCGCTCTCCTTCGAGCGCTTTTCGGCACGAAACGCCGCGAGCACTTCCTCCGGCGTCAGGCATGCCGCCCGCGCAAGGCCGAACAGGGTGTAGGGGATCTGTCTCTCTTCCGCGCCCCCGTTTTTCAGCTCGCGACGCTCGCGCGTTGCGTCGCAGGCTGCAAAATACGCCCCGATCGCACGGTCCAGCCGTTCCGATTTCTTTGTCATGGATTCGCCTCCCTGTCTTTCGCTGCCCACAGCATACACCGTCCGTCCCCCTGATTCCTCCCGGAAGTTTGTCACAATTCATCCTCCTCCCAGGATCGGGGCATAAAAAAAGAAAGGGCACCGGATCCGGTGTCCTCAGACGGTCAATAAAGGGGTCAGACCGTTTTGCGGCGATGTTTGATATAAAGGAAAAGGCGCCCGAACGAATCGGACGCCGTTATGAATGTGCGGTTATTTTCTTCTTTGCCGCCGGATCCGCAGGACGGCGTAAACGATGAGCAGCGCGGCGGCAAAGCCGAGGCCGATCGGATAGGCAAGCTCTGTCGAAAGGTGAAGGCCCTCGTCTGCCGTCAGGATGCAGGTCATTGAGACTGCGGACATGAATGCGGCCGGCAGCGCCGTGATCAGCGAACCGAAGCGGTATTTCCCTTCCCTGACAAGATACGCGGCCGCCACCCGCAGCGCGATCATCGCAAGCGTCCGGTTGCTCCGTGAGAAGCAGCGCCAGATAACGTTGAAGCCGTTTTCGTTCGCTCCTTTATGAAACAAAAAGGGACCGTTTCTGAACGATCCCTTCCCAATGATTCTTACTTCACGACCTTGGTGCCGCTTTCGCCGCGCAGGGCGGCCGCCGCGTTTTCGAGCGACGCGATGATCGCCTCGCCGCCGGTACGCGCAAAGCTCATGGCCGCCTGTACCTTCGGCAGCATGGAGCCGGGCGCGAAGTGGCCCTCTTTGCAGTACTGCTCGGCTTCAGCGCAGGTCATGCGCTCCAGCGATTCCTGATTCGGCTTGCCCCAGTTGATCGCCACGCGGTCGACCGCGGTCAGGATGACCAGCGCGTCGGCATGCACGAGCTCGGCCAGCTTTGCGGACGCAAAGTCCTTGTCGATGACGGCGGGCACGCCTAAGAGCTTTCCGTCCTTCTCAATGACCGGAATGCCGCCGCCGCCCACGGTGATGACGACGTGGCCCGCGTCGATCAGCGTGTTGACCATATCCTTTTCCACGACGTCGACGGGCTTCGGACTCGGCACGACCTGACGGTAGCCGCGTCCCGCGTCCTCGATCATCGTATAGCCCTTCTCCGCGGCGATTTTATCCGCCTCCTCCTTGGAGTAGAACGCGCCGATCGGCTTGGTCGGATGCGAAAATGCCGGGTCGTTTTCATCGACGAGCACCTGCGTAACGACGGTCGCGACGGACTTCCGGATGCCGCGCGTCTTGAGCTCGTTCTGGATGCTGTTCTGCAGATGATAGCCGATGTAGCCCTGGCTCATTGCGCCGCACTCCGGGAACGGCATGTCCGACTTGATCGCCTTGGCGTTCGCCGCGGTGGACATCGCAAGGTTGATCATGCCGACCTGCGGACCGTTGCCGTGCGCGATGACGACCTGGTTGCCCGCCTCGATGAGGTCGACGATCGGCTTTGCGGTCTCGGTGACGAGACGAAGCTGCTCATAGGGCGTGTTGCCCAGCGCGTTTCCGCCGAGCGCAATGACGAGTTTCTTCATAAAAACCTCCTGAAACGCTTGCAAATTGGATGCTGCAATCATTATAGAATCCCCTATCGGCCTTGTCAACGGCATCGGACAATATATCTCTGTGAAGGCGCTGCGGCGCTGCCCCGCACGAATTGTCCGCGGCGCGGGCTGCACGCTTGCAAAATGCGCGCAGATACGCTACAATAGGCGCATGGAATACTTTAGCACATCGTTTGAAATCGTCATGCCGCTGGTGCTGATGATGGCGACCGGGATCCTGATCCGGCGCGTCGGGCTCGTCTCCGAGGACGCGTTCCGCGTCATCAACCGCATCGTCTATTACATCGGCATTCCGACGCTCGTGTTTCACGCCGTCGTCACCGACAAAACGGAGGCGCGGTGGCAGTACGCGCTGTGGGTCGCAGGCTGCGTGCTGGCTGCGTTCGTCCTCTCCCTGCTGCTTGCGCGGCTTCTGACCAAGGACCCCGCGAAGCGCGGCACGATCGCGCAGGCGGCGTACCGCTCTAACGACGGCATCTTCGGACTTGCGGTCGCAACGGCGCTGCTCGGCGAAGGCAACACCGGCACGATGGCGTTTACGCTCGTGATCTCGGCGACGCTGTTCGGCGTCACCGGCGTGCTCTGCTATGAGCTGAACCGCGGCGGAAAGATCCGGATCGGCAAGGTGCTTCTGAATACGGTCAAAAACCCGATCCTCATCAGCGGCGTGCTGGCGTTGATCGTGCGGTTTACCGGGCTTGCGCTTCCGTCCGTCATTCTGAAGCCGATCGAGTATTTCAAGGGCATGTGCACGCCCCTGGGCTTTCTGGTGCTCGGCGGACTGCTGTCCTTCCGCTCACTGAAAAACGACTGGATGCTCGTCACGATCGTCAGCGCCGTCAAGCTCGTCGCCATGCCGGTGCTGTTCTGCTCGCTTGCATACTTTGCCGGCGGGATCAGAGGGGCGGAGCTTGCCTCGATCTTCATCGTGTTTGCGTCGCCCGTCGCCATGTCCTGCATGCCGATGGCCTCGGAGCTCGGCGGCGACGTGAAGCTTTCCGGCGAGCTGATCGCGGTCACGACCGTGCTCTCGCTTTTGACCGTATTCCTGTATCTCACATTCTTCGGAAGGATTCTGACAGCATGACCGAACGGCTTTATCTTCTTGACAGCATGACGGCCGCGTTCGACGCGACCGTGACCGCCTGCGAACCGAAGGGCGACGGGTATCTGATCGAACTGGACCGCAGCGCGTTCTTCCCGAACAAGGGCGGACAGCCCTGCGACGTCGGCACGATCGGCGACGCAACTGTGACGGACGTGAACGAGCAGGGCGAACGGCTTTTGCACACGGTCGACCGCGCGCTGCCGGTCGGCGCCGCGGTGCATTGCGCGCTCGACTTTGCCCGCCGCTTCGACATCATGCAGCAGCACACCGGCGAGCATCTGCTCTCCTACTGCGCATGGCATCTGTTCGGCGCGCAGAACGTCGGCTTTCACTGCGCGCTGACGTATGCGACGCTCGATCTCGACAAGCCGGTCTCGCACGAGGGGATCACAGAGATCGAGAACCTTGCCAATCGCCTCGCCGCCGAAAACGCGGCGGTCACGGCGACAATCTATGAGACCGAAGCGGATTTGCAGGGCATTCCGCTGCGCAAGCACGCCGAGGGGCTGACTGCGCCGATCCGCATCGTCACGATCGAGGGCAGCGACGCGTGCACCTGCTGCGCGCCGCACGTGCGCCGCACCGGCGAGATCGGACAGCTGAAGATCGTCGAGGCGCTTCCGTACAAGGGCGGCATGCGCTGCACGTTCCTGTGCGGCATGCGCGCGCTGGCCCACGCGCAGACGATGCAGGACACGGTCAGCGCGATCGCGCTGCGGTTCTCGACGGCGCGTGAGCAGGCGGAGGCGGCGGTCGCAAAGCAGGCGCAGGAGCTGTCCGACACGAAGCGGGCGCTGCGTCAGGCGTACGCCGCGCTCGACGAATACCTTGCAAAATCGCTCGTCGCCGAAGCCGAGGACGTCAAAGGCACAAAGCTGATCGTGCGGTCTTTGGAGAGCGTCGATCCGAAGCGGCTGCGCGGCCTTGCGTCGGCCACGATGAACGGCCGGGCACTCACCGTGCTGTTTTCGGATACCGGCGAACGCGTGTCGTACCTGCTGGCGTCGAACGGGATCAAGGCCGATATGGGAACGCTGATCGCGGCGGTCAACACCGCGCTTTCCGGCAGCGGCGGCGGCCGCGGCACGCTCGCGCAGGGCAGTGCAAAGAAGGCCGCGGGCTTTGCGGAGACGGTCGAAAGCCTGAAAACCTATTTCCGGAACGTGCTGCAGCATGAGAAATAATACGCGTCTTTCGGCGCGTCCGGAGAGGATCCTTTCACGAAGGATCCTCTTTTTTGACCGTTATCGTCCGAAAACCGCGGTGATTTTACACATCTGTTGCGGATTGTTCATAAATACGGCACAATTTTCTTGCATTCGTGCGGTATACTGGTAGCATCCCAATTTGTACAGTAAGGAGTGTTCCTATGAAACGTCCGAACGGATCCAGGCCGAACCGCCGATTCCCCGCCTTTTTGGCAGGGGGCGTCCTTGCGGCGCTGCTTTTCGGCTGTTCCGCGATGACTGTGCTGCGTCCCGACGCGGAGATCCCCGCGGACGACGTCGTCTATGAGCAGCCGCCTACGCCCGCGCAGGTGGACTTGACGCCCGACCCCGCGCTGAATACCCCGGAGCCGTCCCTGCCGCCGACGCCGACGCCCTCCCCGACGCCGACGCCCTCCCCGACGCCGACGCCCTCGCGCCATCCCTTAAACGGCGACGCGCTGCTTGTCGGCGACGAGGAGCCGATCGTGCTGGACATTCAGATCCGGCTGATGGAGCTCTGCTATCTTGACTTTGAGCAGCCCGACGACGAGTATTCCGACGGTACGGCCGACGCGATCCGCGCGTTCCAGGTGCGAAACGGCATGCACAGCAACGGCATCTGCGACGCGGAGACGTTTACCAGGCTGTTCTCCGACGACGCGCTGACCTATGCGATGGTGAAGGGCTCGACCGGCGACGACGTCGAGATCGTCAAGGAACGGCTGATCGAGCTCGGCTACCTCGACGGCATGCCGTTCGGCGAGTACGACGAGGCGACCGAAACGGCTGTCAAGCGCTTCCGGCAGAAGAACAGCCTGCCCGACGGCGTGATCGTCGACAACGAGGCGTATGAGGTCCTGCTCGGCGAGGACACGGTCAGCAACTTCTTTGCGATCGGCGACCGCGACGAAGCCATCGAGGAGTCCCAGAAGCAGTTGTTTGCGCTGGGCTATCTCACCTACGCGCCGGACGGCATCTTCGGCAAGCAGACGCAGAACGCCGTGCGCCGCTTTCAGGAGGAAAACGGCCTTATCGTGGACGGCTGTCTCGGCAAAAGCACCGTCGAGCTCTTAAAGAGCGGCACGGCCGAGCCGTTCGTGTTCACCGTCGGCACCGAGGGCGCGGACGTGGAGCGCATTCAGGACCGGCTGGCGCATTTCGGCTATCTCTCGGGCAGTCAGGTCACCGGCTATTACGGCGACAAGACGAAGGCTGCGGTCAAGTCCTTCCAGTCGCGCAACGGACTCGAAAAGAGCGGTACGGTCAACGCCGATACCATGATGAAGCTGCTCGACGACAACGCGAAAAAGGCCCCGGCGACGCATAAGCCGTCGACGCCGAAGCCTACGAAGAAGCCCTCCGGTTCGCAGAAGCCGACGGCGACGCCGAAGCCCGGCACGACGCCCAAGCCCACCGCGACCCCGAACGACGGCGATACCGGCTCCTCCGGCAGCACGATCGACTACGGTCAGGGCAAGGAGGCCTTCATCAAGATCGCGGAAAGCAAGCTCGGCTGCAAGTACGTGCGCGGCGCGAAGGGCCCGAACAAGTTTGACTGCTCCGGCTTCGTGTACTGGTGTCTCAACCAGGCGGGCGTCAAGCAAAGCTACATGACGAGCATCGCGTGGCGCAGCTGCACGAAGTACATGCGCATCAAGTCGATGAGCGACATCAAGCGCGGCGACGTCATGGTGTTCACGGGCAAGTCGATGGCGACCGGCAACGTCGGAATCTACCTCGG
>JAEEGK010009127.1_pt1 | contig 23244 bp, 13 predicted proteins | sample 8958771 | NCBI WGS metagenome assembly JAEEGK01 (sample SAMN16246547, study PRJNA631951) | gut metagenome | biome: gut microbiome; feature: rumen; material: SC-attached | host: Bos | place: Iran: Karaj | collected 2018-10 | reverse complement strand
GACTGGGCGTCACCGGTGGAGGAAGAGGTGAGGTGGATTTCCTGAATGGTCCCGGTGGTGGCGGAGATTGTCATGGAACCGCTCTTGTAGATACGGAGGTCTTTCAGGTTTCCGTTCATACAGCCATTGGTGAAAGCCAGTTTCACGCCGTCAATGGTGATGTCGCAGGCCTTTCCGGAAGTCGGGAAAGTGGGATCCTTCGCCACCACGATGGCCTGGGTGAAGATCACTTCCACACCGTCCACATCCTTGTTCTGGGTAACCGTAACGGTGTAGGATTTCGCCGTGGTGACAGCGGCATCCTGCGTAGCGATGGTCACCGTGAAGACATTGTTATTATCCTTGCTGGTGTTGGCCGGGAAGGTGATTTTCACCTTGCCGTTTCCGGCACCGTTGCCGCCAGCGGGTTCCGCGATAGTGGCGCCGCCGGTCACGCTGGCCGTCCAGGCCACGCTGCCGAAAACGTCAATTTCCGCTTCAGTATCCGCCGCACGTACGGTGTAGGCGGTCTTTGGAACGAAGAAGGCGGGTTCAGGTTCAGTCTTGCCGTTCAGGGAGTAGATGTAGGCTTCTTTATCGGCCGTCTCATAGATGACAGAAGCCTGATAGAAAGTGAGCTTACCGTACACAACCACCTGGTCGCCGGGCTTGACATTACTGTAGCCTTCGATCCAGGGACTGTTGCCCAGATAATAGACGCCGTAGCACTTGAACTGCGTCTTGTAGTCCGCGCCGTCCTCGGAGATGCTGAAGATGGCCGTGCCGGTGGTGGCCTTGAACGGGCCTTCCACTTCATCCTTGTCGGAGATGACGCCCCTCACATAGACCTTTTTCTCCGGGTCGAAGGACGCGCTCTTAATGAACGCGACGGCACCGGCGGCATTGTACGGGTTCTCCAGCGTACCGTTGCCGGAAGGCGTGGTTTCCTCCGTCACGGCTCCGCCGCGGCTCTTGCCGTTGAGTTCATAGATGAACGCCGCACCCTTGCCCAGGGTATTGGGCTTGCTGTTGAAATTGGCCACGGGGCCGTAGACGTAAACCTCGTCGCCCACCTTGATGTCCGGATTCTCTTCCGTAAACGGACCCGTAAACTTCTTGTTGCCCAGATAGTACACCTGGTAGCAAGTCACGTCGTCGTTGGTTTCCTCCATACTGTCGGAGATGTAGAAGGAAGCGTTGCCAAAATCCCCGCTGTTGGCGAAGTTCTCGGTCTTTTCGTTGTAGACGTTAATCTTGTGGATGAAGCCGTGGATCCAGTATTTCTGGCCGCCGCTGCCCACGAGCGAACTGCCGCTGGTTTCATTGGGCAGGTTCGCAAGGATCCATTCCTTGGCTTCGCTCGGGCTCCAGGCCGTCGCATAGGTGAGGCCGTCGCCGGAGGCAAGCTCGCCCAGCTGCGACACGTTCACGTTCACATAGCCGGCCATCCCCGCATCGATCTTGACGGCGGCGCTCTTCTTCTTCCCGGCGTTGGGAAGGGTGGTCAGATGAACGGTGGCGCTGCCGGTTCCGCTGGTGGGAGAAACGTTGATCCAGGTGGCGGTGGCAGGCTTGGTGATGGTCCAGGACTGGCCGGTGGTCACCACGATGTCCAGGGTGCCGCCCTCCTTGTTGAACTGGAGGGTTTCCTTATCGGCCTGAATGCCGAATACAGGCTTTTCCGGCTTGCAGGAGACCAACAAGGCCAGACCCGCAGCCAGAGCAAGGAAAAAGTGCTTGGTTTTCATTGCTTTATAGTTAGTATTGATTATTGTTCCAGTTTACAAATATAACATTTTTTCGAGGTTTTTCAAACAGGCGCGGGAAAAGTGCGTTTTGGGCTTTATTAAGCACAGAAGACCTCTGGTGCACACCGGCCCTTTTGGGAAAGGGCTGAAGGAGATTATTCGGGAACAATGTCAGAAGTCCCTCTCCAGCCAGTGGGAGAAGAAGACGTCGTAAACCTCATAGGAGACTTCATCCACGGACAGATGCTTCAGAACGAGTTCCTTTTCTTCCAGGGACTGGACGGCCCGAAGAGCGGTTGCGGCGCTGCCTATCTTGTATTTGGAGATAAATGCGCTGGCTGTAATCTGTTTGACGCTTCCTTCTCTGGCGATGCCGGTGAGGAGGCGCCACTGCTGGGTGGGAAGTATTTCCCGGAGCAGGAGGTAATTTTCACTTAGGTTCTCCAGGATATCCCGGCACACGGCATAGACTACGTCCAGCGTGATTTCACGTGCCCCGTTATTGAACAGGGCGTGACAAAGCAGCTGTGTGTAATAGGTGTGGCAACGCGTCCACTCAAGTACATATTCCAGGGCGTCGTCCCGGATGGACCTTCCTTCCTCGTCAAACAGCCGGCGGATGAACTGCCCGTAAACATCCCTGTCCAGTTTGTGCAGATGCAGCGTGGTGCTACTGGCATAGAACGGCCTAGCTGCATCGTTGAACATAGAGACCATCATTCTCCGTTTGCTCCCGCAAAAGATGAAACGCACGTTGTGCATATGCTGAATTTGCGAGCGCAGCAGGGCCTCCACGTTCTTTTCCGGGTACTCCGTTATCGTCTGGAACTCGTCAATGGCCAGTGCAACTGGCTCCGGAGCATTCTCCAGCAGATCCAGCAGCTGTTTAAGCGTGGCTTCTTTCTGTATCTGGGAGACCAGTTCCAGATGAACTTCCATAGCGCCGGTCTTTTCGTTCAGCCTGAAAAATGGCCGGAGTCCTTTCAGGAAAGAGAAGAACCGCTTCCCCAATGTTGTTTTTTGGGGAAAGGCCGACAGAATGGCGGCGGAAACCGCATCCAGAAAACCGTTCAGGGAGGAAGTGGCCGAGATATCGGTGTATAGCGTATGGTACTCCGGCGCAATCTTTTTTAGCTGGTCGAAAACGTGCAGGATGAGCCCCGATTTCCCATAACGGCGGGGAGAAATGAGGACGGTGTCCATCCCGCTTTGAAGGTTGTCCAGCAGGAGCTGCGTCTCTTTCTCCCTGTCGCAGAACAATGCTTCACCTGCATATCCCTTTGTTATGAATGGATTATTAATCATATTCTCTCCTTCTATACTCTTTACTACAAAGATATTTAACAATTTGTAATTTACAAAATGTTAATTGAAAAAATATAAAAAAAGCGCGGTCCCGGGGAGGGACCGCGCCTTTTTAAGCATTCTCAAGGTGACTCAGTTACTCGCTGAAGGTCGCGCTCTTGAATTCGACGAACTTGTTGGAAGATACGCTCACCGTCACGTTGTAGATTATCTTGAAATAGCAGTTCTTCCAAGAAGTACCGGAAGGACGTTCAAACTTAAGGGTGCTGCTGGCAGCAAATGTACCCGTCAGTTCAGATACCGGATCCGAGAAATTTGAATTGGTGGACACAATCAACTTTACGGAATTGACTGTGATGCTGGAGGCGGCACCATGCTCAAGCGCCACTTCCTTGACATCGAACGACAAAGCCGTCGTGCTGTACACCGGACGATTCTCATTGGTAATGCTCTTTCCGCCAATACGCCAAGGACTCATAGTGGTATTGGCCATCACCTTCCAAGTAATATTGTTTTGGGTGATTTCCGACTCTGCCGCATAACCGTTGGACCCGCCGGTGATGGTCCCGTCCAGTTTATACTGCTGACTACCGCCACCGCCGGAAGTGGGATCCGTGAGGGTGGCAGAGGCCGTAGCCGAGGAGCCGATGGCGTCGGAGGCAGAAGCCTCGACGGAGACCTCGTAGGTGCCATAGGCATCCATCGTGAAGACGTGGCGGCCGGCGGCAGTGGCATCAATGCTCTGCGTGCCGCACTTGACCACGTAGCTGATGGCCGCATCCGTTCCCGTTGCTCCAGTCCACGCTACAGCAATCTGCTTGTTGTCGTTATCCGGGGTGGGAGTGACCGTAGGCACGCTTAGGGCCTTGGTCTTGCCGTTCCAGGACACGATGTAACCGCCGTCGGTTTCGGAAACGGGACTCCCGCTGGAAGGCGTGTACAGTTTCAGCTTTCCGTTGATGACAAGATTGTCGCCCACTGTGAGCAGCGCATTGCCGGCTACCCAGTTCACGTTTCCGATGTATTTGAGTCTATAACCCTCGAACAGCGACTCTGACTGGCCGTTTTCGTCCAGCCAGACGCTGGCGGTACCACCGGCATTGAACTGATAGGCGACCTTGGTCACCTTACCGGTAATATAGTAGGTCCCCGTATCACCGGCAGCCGCTTTTGCAGCGGCCTCGGATGCCGTATACGGATGCTCAAGGGAGCCGTCGTTGCCGCCGCCCTGGGAAGCCTCGGTCACGGTCACCTTGAAGGTGGCCTGTTTGGCTTCGTAGTTCCCGCTGGCGGCGAGGGACACGGTAATGGTGGCCTCACCTACCGCAATGCCGGTGATAGTACCCTGGGCGTCCACGGTAGCCACGCCGGTGTTGCCGGAGCTATAGGTTATCGCGCCGGGCGAATTCGTCTGGACATCGGCCGATACGGTCTTACCCACCTGGACGGTCTTGTCGGACACGGTAATGGTGGGCACTATGGTCTGACTGCCGCTGCCGCCTTCGGTGAAGTCGGAGGTGGCCCAGATACCGAACTGCTTGGTGGTGTTGTACGGAAGAGGATAACCAAGCACGTCACCCTGGGCGTCCTTGGCCACAACCACGGACTTGGTCTGGTCGCGGAGAACGATGGTACTTCCATTCTGCGAAATCTCGCCGCTACGTTCAGCGCTGACGGAGCCGTTCACGCCCTTGGTCACCGTTACGCCCTTGATGACGATACGGCGGCTGATATTGGCGTCGAAGTTCGCATTCAGGTCCGCAATGGTCATTTCCGTCAGCGGAATGGTGCCATTTTCGCCCTTGGTGTATTCCGTACCCAGGGAGGTGATTTCCGGCAGGCCGTTGTACTTGTAACCGGTACCGCTCACCTTGCCGGAGATGGTATCGCCGGCCTTGAGACCGTGGTTCGCATCGGAAAGGTACAGCAGGATGGCGCCGGAAGCGTCTTCCAGGAAGACATTCTTCCCGTTCACGTAGGACACCACCGCACCGGTCAGGTTGGCCGAATAGCTGCTGGGGCTGCTGGAAGAGGTGGCCGTAATCTGGGAGGTGATTTCCGCCACGGTGGACGGTTCCACGCTGGGAGCGGCCGTTACGGTTACCTTGAAGGAAGCCGTCTTGGCCTCATAGTCGCCGCTGGCGGCCAGGGATACGTTGATGTTGGTCTCGCCCTCGGAGACACCGGTGATAGTACCCTGGGCGTCCACCCGGGCGATGCCGGCGTTGTCGGAGGTATAGGTAATTGCGCCGGGCGAATTCGTCTGAACATCGGCCGATACGGTCTTACCCACCTGGACGGTCTTGTCGGAGACGGTGAGCGTTGTCACCACGCCGCCGGCAGGGGTGAATTCGGAGCTCTCGAAGACCGCAAGCTGCTTGGTGGCGTTGTTCGGGCAAGGATAGGCGATGAGGTCACCCTCGGCATCCTGCGCGAGCACCACGTTCTTGGTCTTGTCGTAGAGGGCAATCTCACTTTCGCCCTGGGAAATCTTACCGTTGCGGTCTCCGCTGCCGATTCCGTCGGTGACCTTGCAGCCCTTGATGACGACACGGCGGCTGATGTTGGCGTCGAAGTTCGCCAGGAGCTGGGCGATGGTGATTTCCGTGAGCGGAATGGTGCCGCCCGTGCCCTTGGTGTATTCCGTACCCAGGGCGGTGATTTCCGGCAGACCGTTGTACTTGTAACCGGTACCGCTCACCTTGCCCTTAATGGTATCGCCGGCCTTGAAACCGGAATCCTTCAGGTAGAGCAGAATGGCGCCGCTGGCGTCCTCGATGAAGACGTTGCTGCCGTTCACATAGGAGACTACAGCACCGGTCAGATTGGCCTCATAGGCACTGGCGTTGCTGGAAGAAGTGGCGGTGATCTGCTCGGTGATGCCGGCTACGGTGGTCACCTCGGGCATCGCCTCGGTGACGGTGACCTTGAAGTCTTTGGAGGCTTCGGGATAGATGCCGTATTCGGCCACAGTAGCCGTAATGGTGGTCTCACCCGGGGCGACGCCGGTGATGACACCCTGCGCGCTCACGGTGGCGATACCCGTATCGTTGGACACGTAGCTGATTTCGCCCTTCGAGTTGGAGCTCACGCCGGCCGCCACGGTTCTGCCCACGGCGACGGTCTTGTCCGCCACATTGATCTCCACCACGGGAGCCTTCTGGATGAGCTTGACGACCTTGTTGGTGGTCTCGCCGATAACGGTGAAGCTGGCCTCGCGGGCCGCGGTGGCGCCTTCGTTCGCGTCGAAGGTAACCTCGATGGCGGTGCCGTCCTGGTTCTTGGCGAAGCTGTTGATCCACTCGTCGTGGTTACGCACGGTCCAGGTCTTGTTCGAGGTGACGGGGATGCTGGCCGCGGTGGCATCGGCCTCCACGGTGAGGTCTTCCACGTTCAGGATTTCATCGGTGGGAGCGGCCTCGTCCTTATAAAGGTAGAGCGCATAGCAGTTCGACGCCGGATAAGTGGCTTCGCAGCAGAACTCCTGGTAGTTGCTCTTCATATACTGAAGGATACCATTGGAATGGGCTTCCGTCATATTGGTAAGAATGACCTGGCCCTCTTCGTTGAAGGAAATCGACCAGGCGTCTCCTTCCGCGGGAGTTGCAGCAGCATAGAAGGACGTCTTGTAGCCCTTGCTCTGATAGATATAGCCGCCACCGGGCTCCTGGATGGCGTAGTTGCCACCTTCCAGGGCCTTGAAGTTAAAGGCCAGGGATGCATCCTGATAGGTGATGCTTCCGTCCTCATCCACGACCACCGGAGGCTTCTGGCACCAGTACTCATAACGGCCGCTGCCGGGAGTTCCGGGCCAAGCGTCGCCGGCATACAGGACGTCGTCGAAGGTAAATGCCACGATGTAGCTCTTTCCGGCATCAAATTCGGCCATAGAACTGATTTTCTTGTAGATGCGGGTGGCATCCAGCGCATCCAGGCCGCCCTGTTTGATGGCCACCTGGAGCGTAACGCCCTCGCCGTAGATGTACAGCACCTGGCCGCGGGGACCCATCATTTCTTTGAACTCGTTTTCGTTGTCCGGGGCGGTGATGGTGAGGACGGCATTGCCGGAGCCCGAGCCGGGGCTCACGTGCAGCCAGTCCGGAGCGACGGCGATCCATTCGCCGTTGGCGGTGAGAGTAACCGTGGCCTGTGCGCCTGCGGCTTCCAGGACGACCTCGTTCTTATCCACGCTGAGGTTGGTGGCAAAATTCAGGTCGCCGGTTTTCTCCTGGCAGGCGGCAAGAAGGGTGATGCCGGCGGCCAGGGTAAGGATGGTATTGATAAGTTTTCTCATAGTCGCGTGGAATTAGAAGGTCAGACGCACACCCAGCTGCATTCTCCAGCGGGATTCGAAATCGCTGGTGTAGATGGGCCTGGGGTTGAACGAATAGGTGGGCGTATAGTTGCCCTGACGATCTGCGGTAAGCTTGTCCAGAGCAAGGATGTTACGGTTCCAGCTCGGGCTGTAGTAAACGCCCCACTCGCGGTTGAGGAGGTTGGAGAAATTCAGGATATCCAGCATAATCTCCACCTTGCGCTTGTTGGCGGGGTCGAAGAAGATGTTCTGGGAGAAGTGAACGTCGAAGTGGTGTTCGAACGGCTGGATGCCGCCGAAGCGCTCCGACCACTGGCCGCGATGGCTGTTCAGGTAGGGATCCTGACGGATGAATTTCTCGAAGAGCACCGCATCGGCCGGATCCGTCCAGTTCATCTCGCCGATTTCATTGGCGGTGGGGATGTACATCAGGTTGTTGCCCTTCTGGCCGTCGCCGTTGAAATCCGGCGTCTCGCTCATCGTGTAGGAATAGCGCTGGCCGCTGCCGGCGGTATAGCTCACGGTGACGTTGGTGGAGAAGATGCGCCCGTAGATGGGGCTGGTATAGGAAGCCAGCGCAATGATCTTGTGCGGCTTGTCGAACAGGGAGTAGGAGACCTCGTCCGGACTGTTGGGATCCACGCAGTAGTTGGCGGTCCAGTTGGACTTTGCGACGGAACTCTTACCGTCGTTCACGCTCTTGGCGCGGGTGAAGGTATAGGCGGCCATCAGGTCCAGACCCCATTTGAAGTGCTTCTCCAGTTTGCCGGTAAGGGAATAAGTGTAACCCTTGTTGGTGTTCTGGAGGGCGATGACGGCGGCATAGCTGTCGTCCACCGTGTAATAAGGAGCGCTGGGACCCACCTCGCTGTTCACGGCATAGACCACGTTGTTGGAGGTGAGGGCCAGGTTCTTCACGTAGAGGTTGTTGAGCGTCTTGGAGAAGAGACCGTCGAAGGTGAATTTCCAGCCATAGGCGAAGTTCTGCTCATAGCCCAGGTTCACGCGGAACACCTGCGGGTACTTGAAGTTCTCGTTCAGGGTGTTGATGGTGGCCTTACCGCCGGCGGCGGCCAGTCCGCTCTGGACGACAGCCTCATAAGGATTGGGATTCTTCAGGGCGGCGGCATTCCCCATCCAGCCCGGATTGTCCACGCTCACCTGTTTGGTTTCCATACCGGTGTTGTTGTAGGCGTTGGAAATCCACACGAACGGCACGCGTCCGGTGAAGAGGCCGGCGCCGCCGCGCAGCAGACTGGTGTGGCTGTCGTTCAGGAACCAGCGGAAGCCCACGCGGGGGCTGAACAGCGGCTGGGGCTTGGGAACGACGCCCACATACTCGTCATTGGCCAGGGCGATGGGATGCACATTGAATTCCGGATTCTCCGTGGGTTTGTTGAAGTACATCGGCACATCCACGCGGATACCATAGGTAAGGGTGAAGTTGCGGCTGGGCTTCCACTCGTCCTGGAGGTAGGCGCCGAACTGGGCGGCATAAGTGGTGGCCCTCCAGTGAGGGTCGTCGGAACCGGTAACGGCAGGATCCGCGTAACGGTACTCGAACTTGTTGGCGTTGTTGTTGAAGAAGTCCGCCAGGGAGTCGAAGATATATTCACCGTAGGCATACTGCAGGAAGAGATTGTTGAAGGTGTAAATCTCATTGTGCGTACCCAGGGTGATTTCGTGATTGCCCACGAACCAGCTCAGGTTGTCGGTAATCGTGAAGGTGTTCGAATCCATCGAGTTGGCGCCGGAGGAGTACTCCGTACCCAGGTCGATGGTGATGTTGTCGCGGATGTACATACAGGCACCGTTGTAAGGGACCTCGCGGTGGTCGCGCTCCATCACGGCGGAAACGCGCAGCATATTCTGCAGGTTGTCGCCCAGACGGCTGTTCAGTTCGGCCACCAACGTATGGGTTTTTGCCATCTGCTTATAACTGGAATTGCCGAAGTAGTAGGTGCCCAGGTTGGAAGAGTACTTGTCCATAAAGGCGTTGTTCAGCTGGTAGCGGAACATCAGCTTGTTGGCGTCGTTGATATTCCAGTCCAGACGGGCCAGCGCGCTGAAGGAACGGGTGTTCTTCATATGCGGGAGAATGTTCTCCACGGCATCCGGGGCATAGGTGTTCGTGTAGTGGTCGATGACGGCCTGCGCAAGGTCTGCGGTGAGGTGGTCGTACTGCTGACCGTTCACGTTCACGGCGTTCTTGAGCAGCTGGGAGTCTTTATTCTGACCGATGTAGCTCTCATAGCTCTTGTTGAGCGGCGTGTAGATATTGGGGTAGGCCTTGTTGGTGTACTCCAGACTGCCGAAGAAGAAGAGCTTGTTCTTGATGATGGGACCGCCCAGGGTGAAACCGTAGATTTCGGAGCTCTGGGTTTCGTACTTGGTGCGGGGCTCGTTGACATCTTCATACTCCGAGCGGGGACCGGCGGACGTGCCGATGAAGTCCTGCGTATAGTGGTAGGTGTAACCCGAACCCTTTACGGTGTTGGTACCGGACTTGGTGATGGCGTTGATGGCGCCGCCGGTGAAACCGCTCTGCCTTACGTCGAAGGGGGCTACGACCACCTGGATTTCCTCAATGGCGTCGATGGACACGGGGTTGGCACCCGTCTGGCCGCCGTTGGTACCGGCAGAAGACAGGCCGAAGGTATCGTTGGCCATCGCACCGTCGATCTGGAAGGAGTTGTAGCGGTTGTTCGCACCGGCGAAGGAGATACCGCCGTCCTTGTTCACCGTAGCCTGCGGGGTGAATTTCACGATGTCGTAGACGCTGCGGTCGATCTTCGGGGCGTTTTCCACCGAAGACAGGCTGAAGCTCTGTCCCGCACCCGTCATATGGGAGGCGAACGTGGACTCGCCCACCACCGTCACGGCCTCCAGTTCGTTGGCCGATGCGAGGTTGGCGTTGAGTTCGAAGGGCTCACCCAGCTTGAGGACGATGTCGTTGTACTCCACGGTATTCATTCCCAGGTAGGAAATCTCCACCTTGTAGGGACCGCCGGAGCGCATACCCTGGATGGTGTAACGGCCGGCCTCGTTGGTGATGCCGTAGTACTGGGTGCCGGAAGGAACGTGCACGGCCACGACCGTTGCGCCGGCCAGGGGCTCGCTGCCCTCCTCGCTGATCTGTCCCGCGAGGGACGAGGTGGTCACCTGGGCATAGGCGACCGTGCCCACAATCATCGCAGTGACTGTAAGCAGAACAGTTTTGAAGAATTTCTTCATAAAAAGGTTAAATATTGATTGTTGTTGCTCGCAATTTGGCGTCACAAAGTTACGACAATTTCACGACAAAAAAAAGCCCCGGATTATAATCCGAAGCTTTTCTTAATAAGTGACACACTGTCAAGGAGTTCCCATCCGAAAAACTGGACGATTTTCTCCTTTCCCTGCACCTTTACGGTCTTCCGGTAAGGCTTCCGTCCCATATGCCCGTATGCGGCCGTGGGAGTGTAGATGGGATTCTTCAGGCCGAACTTTTTGATGATGGCCGCGGGGCGCAGGTCGAAAAGCTGGGAGACTTTCTCGGCGATCTCTCCGTCGTCGTATTTTTTCCCCGTCCCGTAGGTGTCCACGAACACGCTGACGGGCTTTGCCACGCCGATGGCATAGGCCAGCTGGACCAGGCACTGATCGGCCACCCCCGCCGCGACGAGGTTCTTGGCGATGTACCGGGCGGCATAGGCGGCGCTGCGGTCCACCTTGGAGGCGTCCTTCCCGGAGAAGGCGCCGCCGCCGTGCGCACCCTTGCCCCCGTAGGTGTCCACGATGATTTTCCGGCCAGTGAGACCGGTATCCCCGTGAGGCCCGCCGATGACGAATTTCCCCGTGGGATTCACATGGAGGGTATAGTCGTGGATGAGACTGGCCGTCTCTTCCGGGAGTTCGGCCTTCAGGCGAGGAATAAGGATGGCCTCCACATCTTCGCGGATCTTTTGCTGCATCGCCTCGTCCACGCGGGCCTGGCCGAACTGGGCCACGGCCTTCTTATAGCTCATCCGGCCCAGGGAGGCGGGCACGAATTCGTCGTGCTGGGTGCTCAGGACGATGGTGTGCACCTTCACGGGCTGATGGGTTTCCCCGTCGTATTCGATGGTGAACTGGCTCTTGGCGTCCGGACGCAGATAGGGCATCAGGCCGATCTCGTGGTGCCGGATCTGGGACAGGATTTTTAATAATTTGTGGCTCAGATACAGGGCCAGGGGCATATAGTCCTCGGTGTCGCGGCAGGCATAGCCGAACATCATTCCCTGGTCGCCGGCGCCCTGCTCCTCTTCCTTGGCGCGCTCCACGCCGCGGTTGATGTCCGGGCTCTGCTCGTGCAGGGCGCTCATCACCCCGCAGCTGGAGGCGTCGAACATATATTCGGCTTTGGTGTAGCCGATCTGGCGGATGGTTTCCCGGACCGTGCCCTGGATGTCCACGTAGGCCTCGGCCTTCACCTCGCCCATCACCACCACCATACCGGTGGAGCAGAAACTCTCGCAGGCCACCTTGGCCTCCGGGTCCTGTTTCAGGAATTCGTCCAGGATGGCGTCGCTGATCTGGTCCGCCACCTTGTCCGGATGCCCTTCGCTCACAGATTCCGATGTAAACAGATAGTTCTTCATAACGTGCAAAAAAAAATAGCCACCGGGAAAATGCGGAGGCTAAAACACAAAACACTTATTATGAATGTAATTTTAGCATTTTTTAACGTGGTTGCAAGCAGCCAAATCTATCCACATATTTCCCTTTCGGGATGGCAAAGGTACTGCAATTTTTCAGAACGGCAAAATATTTCTTCACCTTCGCCCATTTCCGCCCCCGCTAAAGCACACTTTCGGCCTTCTAGCGCCATTTTCGTGCTTTAGTGCCCTTTTTTCACCCCGCTAGAGCACACTTTCCGCATCCAGCGCCACTTTTCGTGCTTTAACGGAGCAACGGGGGACTGCTCCGCCGAATTGCTTCTTTTTTATTATCTTTGCGCTGCGATGCCAAAAGCGAAGAGCACCATACAGATCAAAAACCGCCGGGCCTCGTTCGATTACGAGTTCCTGGAGACCTATACCGCCGGCATCCAGCTGGTGGGAACGGAGATCAAGTCCATCCGGGCGGGCAAGTGCTCGCTCCAGGATGCCTATTGCTTTTTCGTGGGCAGGGAGCTCTTTGTGCGGGGAATGAACATCGCCCAGTATCACTGGGGAAGTTGGAACCAGCACGAGGCCGTGCGGGACCGCCGTCTCCTTCTTAACCGCAAGGAACTGAGGCATTTGCAGCAGGCCGATAAACAGAAAGGCCTCACCATCGTAGCCGTAAAACTCTTCATCTCGGAAGGCGGTTTCGCCAAGCTGGTCATCGCCCTGGCGAAGGGTAAGAAAGAGTACGACAAGCGCCAGTCCATCAAGGAAAAGGACGTGCGGCGCGAAATGGACCGCGGGGACTATTGATGAACAAAACCGAACTGCTCCCCGACCGCCCCGGCATCCCGCCAATGGCCAAGCTCCCGGATCCCGAGACCATCGATCCGGCAGCACTCTTGGATGCTTACCGCCGCGGAGAGATCGATCTCATCTGCGTTCTGGGCCCCACCGCTTCAGGTAAAACTCGCTACGCGGTGCAGTTGGCGCACGCGTTGAAGGGGGAAATTCTTTCGGCCGATTCCCGGCAGATTTATCGAAACATGGATATTGGGACCGGAAAGGACCTCCGCGAATACGGCGACATTCCCTATCACTTGATAGACATCGTTCCCGCCGGGGAGAAATTCAATATCTACCAGTATCAATCGGCCTTCGCTGAAGCATATGCGGAGATAAGGAGCCGCGGCGTCATTCCCATCCTCTGCGGCGGGTCGGGCCTGTGGATCGAGAGCGTGACCCGTGCCTACAAGTTCGAAAAGGAGAACGGCGTCCCGGCCGAAAAGCTCCCGCAGCACGTATATTATATAGGTACGCTGGTCACCCGCGAAGAGCGTGTCGCGCGCATCGACCGGCGGCTGGAAGAGCGTCTGCAGGAAGGCCTGGTGGAGGAAATCCGAGGCCTCCTGGACAGCGGCATCAAGGCCGATGACCTCATCTATTATGGCCTTGAGTATAAGTTCGTTACGCAGTATGTCCTGGGCCAGCTCAGCTACGACGATATGGTAGTTGCTCTGGGTAACGCCATCCACCAGTTCGCCAAGCGCCAGATGACCTGGTTCCGCGGGATGGAACGCAGCGGCGTCCGCATCCACTGGGTGCAGGTGTGACAAAGGCGACCCATAATCACTTATCGGTCGCCTTCTCTGTGTAATCTGTCGGTGCAGCTTACAGCGTCACCCCTTCGGGGAGCGTAAAGGATTCGTACGCACTGTCCAAATCATAGTTGTAGTAATCAGGCAGGTAGTAAGAATCGACGATCAGGTACAGGGTGCCGTCCTCCACAAAACTATCGCCGGACTTGATCCATACATTGCCAACAGCAGCGTCCAACAGATATCCGGTATCGAAAGTGTCCGGCCAGACGATCACACCGTCGACGACCGTAAACGTCCAGTCAACGCCCGATTCCCAGCAGTCGGGCAGGATGTAGTAATTCGGAGCCTCCTCCTCATAGAAACCGGAGTAGAAGGTACCGGTTCCCAAGAACTTGCGCGTAAGTTTGCGTTGGGCCTTGATGGTCAGTTGGTCATGGCCCGCGGGAGAGACCATGTCGGGATCCGCAACGGTCAGGACGATCTGGAAGATTTCGCCTCCGAAATCGTTGATGTCAGGATAGGTGAAATCGATCGTGGCCACGGATTCGCCGTCGGCGAAGTCAAAATTTGGTTTGCTCGGCTTGAACACGCCGCCGGTATTGTCGGTGACTTCGACCGGGATGCTTGCAGCGCCGTGCGTGTTGCCGCGCCACAGTTCGACCGTAATCTTGTTGCCATCCGAAGCCAGGGGTTATTTGTGACTCCTGCGCACTTTGCGGGTTTAACCTTGTTTCGGGAGTTTTTTATATTTGAGACCGGAAACAGTTACAGAGGATGATCTACGCGTACATCAGGGTGAGCACGGCGGAGCAGTCCGGCTCCAGTCAGGAATACGAGATACGCCAGTGGGCGGCCCGCCAGGGGCTGTCCATCCGCCGGTGGGAGACGGAATCCGTCTCCGGGACGGTCGCTCCGTCCAAACGCAAGCTGGGCCGGCTGATCCGGCGGATGAAGCCGGAAGACCTGCTCGTATGTACGGAGATCTCCCGGCTTGGGCGCAATATGCTGATATCATGTCAATCCTGAACGATTGCTCATCGCGGGGTATCCGCATCCACACGATCAAGGACAATTTTGACCTTAATAAGATTATAAACTCCAAAATCATCGCCTTCGCGTTTGCGCTGGCGGCGGAGATCGAGCGCAACCTCATCTCGCAGCGCACCAAGGAGGCCCTGGCGGACCGCAAGGCGGCCGGCGTACGGCTCGGCCGGCCGCCAGGAAGCTGTAAAAAAAAGGAAGAAGTATTGGGACACCTGCCTGAAATCCGCCTCAGACTGGCCTCTGGAGCCAGCCTATGGGCGATTGCCCGGGAGTACAAAATCCACCGAAATACCTTGATAAACTATTTGAAATCAGTGGATTAAATGGGGGTGCCAGCTTTTTTTCGAAAAATAAATCTTACGATTCGAAACGAATTTCGCAAAAATCATTACGATTTTTAATATAAAAACTTGAAAACCGCAAATAAACCCCTGGAATCAGATTAAAATCATTGTTGGAGATTATTTTGGGTGAAGATTACAAATTTGGAATTGTAAAAAATTGTTCCGAACTTGCACCCCAAAATTGCGTGCGCCCAAATTAACGCTCTTTTTTTGAGGAAATAAAAGGTTTAGTATAGTTTATTGTTTAATTAATCAAATGGCTTATGAGAAAAATTAAGCTCTTTCTTCTTATAGCTGTTTCCGCATTGTCGGCCGGTTTTGCCGCTCATGCTCAGAACATCACGGTCACGGGTGTCGTGACCGACGGAGCAGGCGACCCGGTCCCTGCGGCAGCTGTTATCGTGGATGGTTCCAAACAGGGTACCTCCGCCGACCTTGACGGAAAGTACACCATCAGCGTCCCCGCCAACGGCACCCTGGTCTTCTCTTCCATCGGATTCGTGGAGCAGAAGGTTGCGGTGAACGGCCGGCGCGTCATCAACGTGGTCCTCGTCGAGGACACCACGATGCTGGACGAGACCATCGTCGTTGCTTTCGGTACTTCCACCAAGGAGTCCTTTACAGGATCGGCGAAAGTCGTGAAATCGGAAGAACTTGCCAAAGCGCAGGTGAGCGCCGTCACGTCCGCCCTTGCGGGTCAGGTCGCCGGCGTCCAGCTGGGACAGGCCTCCGGTGCTCCGGGGTCCGCTCCGACCATCCGTATCCGCGGCTTCAGCTCCCTGAATGCCGGCAAGGACCCGTTGTATATCGTCGACGGCGTGCCTTATGACGGCGCCATCGGCCGTATCAATCCCGCCGATGTCGAGAGTATGACCGTCCTCAAGGACGCAGCTTCCAACGCGCTCTACGGTGCCCGTGGCGCCAACGGTGTCATCATCATCACCACCAAGCGCAGCAAGTCCCACGATGCCGTGGTGACCGTCGACATCAAGCAGGGCGTCAACGTCAAGGCCCTGAAGGAATACGACTACATCACGAGCGTCCCCGGCTACTATGAGGCACACGCCCTCGCGCTCAACAATTACTACCGCCACGACAAGGGGATGTCCGCCCAGGCCGCGAACGTCGCGGTCAACAAGGTCATCACCGGCCACCAGAACTCCGGCGGCCTCGGATACCAGGTGTACACCGTCCCGGCCGGCGAGTATTTCATCGGTCTCAACGGCAAGGTGAACCCCAAGGCCACGCTCGGCAGGACGGTCACCGATCCCACCACCGGTGAGCAGTACTGGGTCACGCCCGACAACTGGAGCGACACCGCATACCGTACCGGCAACCGCCGGGAATACAACGTGAGCGTCGCAGCCGGATCCAACCGCTCCAACTTCTACGCTTCCGTGGGTTACCTCAAGAACGAAGGTATCACCGCGAATTCCGACCAGAGCCGTTTCTCCGGCCGTCTGAAGGCTGACTACCAGGCCAAGAGCTGGCTCAAGGTCTATGGCAACCTGGCCTACACCCGCTATGACAGCAATTCCCTGGGCAACAACGGTACTTCCAACTCCACCGCAAACATCTGGGCCTTCACTTCCCAGGTGGCTCCGATCTACCCGCTGTGGGTCCGTACCGCTGACAAGAAGGTGAAGCACGACCAGTGGGGCTTCGAGATGATGGACTACGGCGACGGCATGAACGGCGGCCTGTCCCGTCCTTTCATGACCAACGCCAACCCGCTGTTCGCCAACAGGGTGAATACCCGCCACACCGAGGGTAATGCCATCAACGCCTACGGCGCTGCCGACATCACCTTCCTCAAATACTTCAAGTTCACCTTCAACGCGAGCGAGAACATCGACGAGTACCGCTACACCTCCGTCCAGAATCCTTACTACGGACAGTTCGCTTCCTCGAAGGGTTCCGTGAGCAAGCAGCACGCCCGCTCGGCCGCGTTCAACACGCAGCAGATCCTGAACTACAACCAGAGCTTCGGCGAACTCAACGTCGGCGTGATGCTCGGCCACGAGTACTACAACCTCAAGAGCTACTCCCTGAGCGCCAGCAAGCAGAACATGTATTCCCAGGACAACAAGGAACTCGACGGTGCCGTCAAGGACAACTCCGCAGCCGGTTCCTCCATGGGCGAGTACAATGTCGAGGGTTACTTCACCCGCGCACAGGCCGACTATCAGAGCAAGTATTTCGCCAGCGCTTCCTTCCGTCGTGACGCTTCCTCCCACTTCGCGGTTCCCCGCCGCTGGGGTAACTTCTGGAGCGTGGGTGGCGCCTGGATCATCAACAAGGAGGACTGGTTCGACGCTCCCTGGGTCGATATGCTCAAACTGAAGGCTTCCTATGGTAGCCAGGGCAACGATGACATCGGTTCCTACCAGTACACCGACACCTACACCATCGCTCCGTCCGCCGGCGAGGTCTCCGTGGCTTTCCAGCAGAAAGGTAATCCCAACATCACCTGGGAGACCAACACCAACTTCAACGCCGGTTTCGAGTTCACCCTCTTCAAGGGCGTCCTGGACGGCAGCTTCGAATTCTTCAACCGCAACACCACCGATATGCTCTTCTGGTTCACGACCGCCCCTTCCGTCGGTTATACCGGATACTACGACAATGTCGGTGACATGTACAACCGGGGCATCGAGTTCGCGCTCACCGGCAACATCATCAACACCAAGGATATGCAGCTGAGCGTCAACTTCAACGCCACCCATCTCCGCAACAAGATCACCCGCATCGCGGACGATCTGAAGACCCTCTCCGTGGACGGCGTCAGCGGCTACAACAGCGGCGGCTACTATATCGGCGAAGGCGTTCCCATCTACTCCCAGTACATCAAGCGGTATGCAGGTGTGGACAAGTCCACCGGCAAGTCCCTCTGGTACAAGAATGTCAAGGATGAGGAAGGCAACGTGACCGGCCAGGAGACCACCGACAACTGGTCGAATGCCGACTACCACATCGGCCCCAGCTCGATTCCTGACCTGTACGGCGGTTTCGGCATCAACTACGGTTTCAAGGGCTTCGACTTCTCCGTCAACTTCTCCTACCAGATCGGCGGCAAGATCTTCGACAACGGCTACCAGTCCCTGATGGGCTGTCCTATCTCCGGATCCACCGGATCCAACTACCACAAGGATCTGCTCAACGCCTGGTCCGAGACCAACGTGGATTCCAACATCCCCCGCTTCCAGTATGGTGACACCTATGCCAACGCCGGTTCCGACCGGTTCATCATCGATGCCAGCTACCTGAATATCGAGAACATCAACCTGGGTTACACCTTCCCCTCGAGATGGGTCGGCAAGATCGGTCTCTCTTCCCTGCGCCTGTATGCCGCCGTCGAGAACGTCGCTTACTGGTCCCGCAGACAGGGACTTGACCCCCGCACGTCCTTCTCCGGTGACTCCGCATACACGTCCTATCTCCCGATCAGGACCATTTCCGGTGGTGTTACCATCAAGTTCTAATCAAACACAGGAGGAAATCATATGAAAAGAATATTTGTTAAATTGCTCGTTCTCTCCCTTGCAGTTGCTCTCGGCAGCAGTTGCATCAAGGAAACCTTCCCGATGAGCGACACCGCCACCAAGGAACAGCTCGCATCTTCATCCTCTGCGCTTAACGCCATGGTCGGCGCCATTCCCGCCCAGATGGCTACGGGTTATCTGGTGTACGGCCGCCAGACCTACGAGACCGATATGGCCTGGCCCGGCATCATGATCGCCCTGGATTCCGTCACCGGCATCATCGTGGACACCGGCGACTCCGGCTATGACTGGTACCAGTGCTACAGCAACCCCACCTATGGTCTTGGCCCCACCAGCTATGAGGCTTACATCCCCTGGCGTACGATGTATATGCTCATCAAGAGCGCCAACGATGTCATCAGCACCGTGGACGAGGAGAATGCTGACAAAGATCAGCTCAACAGCCTGGCCCAGGCCCTGGCATACCGTGCGCTGTTCTACTACACGCTGGCCAATATGTATGAGTACAAGGCTCCGACCGATCCTGCCGTCGCGGCTTCCTATAAGCCCGAGAACAATGTTACCGGGCTGACCGTCCCCCTCGTGACCGAGAAGACCACCCAGGAGGAAGCGAAAAGCAATCCGCGTGTCCCCGTGGCGGAGATGTACAAGTTCATCATGGACGACCTGGACAAGGCTGAGGAGTATATCAATGACACCAAGGGTGGCACCCTGCTTCCGAACCTTGGCGTCGTCTACGGACTCAAGGCCCGTGCGTACCTCAAGATGGGTGCTGACGGCGTGAGCGGCGCGTATGCCAAGGCGGTGGAATACGCCGACAAGGCCATCGCGCAGCAGGCCGGCTCTCCGCTGACCCAGGCCTAGTGGGAGAATCCGAAGACGGGATTCAACAACTTCGCCGCGAACAACAACTCCTGGATGTGGTATATCCAGTACTCCGCCGAGACCATCGGCAACCTGAACACTTTCGTCGCCCATATGAGCAGCGAGGAGACCTGGACGGGCTATGGTTGCGCGGTCGGACGCGGTATCTCCAAGGAGCTCTATGAGAGCATTCCTGACACCGACTTCCGCAAGCATTCCTGGATCGACCCGGGCAAGTACGCTTACTACGACTATCCCCGCAACCGTGACTTCTTCACCCACAAGAGCTCCAACCGTATCCTGCATCCGTACGCGAGCATCAAGTTCCGTCCTGCGCAGGGCGACTATGCGACCTACAAGGTGGGCGGCGCCAGCGAAGTCCCCATCATGCGTCTGGAAGAGATGTACTTTATCAAGGCCGAGGCGACCGCTCTGAACGGGAACGTGGGTGAGGCTAAGAAGATCCTCAATTCCATCGTCCAGACCCGCGACGCCTCCTATGACTGCAGCGGCGTTGCTGACAACTTCTTCCAGAGCGAAATCTACCGGCAGAAGGTGATCGAGTTCTGGGGAGAAGGCATCGTGTTCCACGACGCCAAGCGCATCGGAGCCGGTATGCACAACGGATACCCCGGCACCAACGTGCCCGGTGATTTCCGCCTCAACTGCACCGGCGTGTGCCCTGCCTGGAACTTCGTGATCCCCAAGAGCGAGATCAATGGCAACCCCGCCCTTGATGGAAACAACAACCCGGATCCTACCGAGGCCCTTGAGCCGTGGGAAGAATAATTAAATAAAGGATAGAGCTTATGAAACAGATTAAGTATATATTTGCCCTCAGCGCGGCCGTCGCCCTTCTGGCTTCCTGTATGCAGAAGGCGGAGCCCTATGTGCCCGGCGAACCCGACCAGGCCAACAGCTACCGGATCTCTTTCCCCGAGCAGACGGTCACATCTTACGAAGTCGACCCCAACGATCCTGCGGCAAGCACCGTCACGATCACCGCTACGCGTAAAGTGACCAGCGGCAAGATCACCGTCCCCCTCGTGATCGAGCAGGTGCCATTCGACAAGGACTTCGCATTCGAGAACACGGAACTCGTGTTCGAGGACGGTCAGGAAACGGCCCAGTTCAAGGTGACGTTCACCAAGGCCGAGGTTGGTAAGGAATATACCTGCCACATTATGGTCGCTGACCCCAAGTATGCGTCTATCTATTCCTCGGAAGATACGCCTTTCATTTCCTTCAAGTTCGTCAAGGTTGCGTGGGAGACGCTGGCCACCGGAACACTTGATTCCTGGTGGGCGGAAGGTGAAATTCCGGGGGTGACTTTGCAGCACTGTGTCACGTTCCCTGAGCGTTACCGCTTCGTCGACCCTTATAAAGATGGCTGGGACCTGTTGTTCACCACCTTTGGCGACGAGAAGAAGGACAAAGAAGGAAAAGCCTATTTCAACTGCCGGGTTGCTCCTACTGAAACTTCTACGGTCTATGGCCCTTACGGAAATGTCACCATTAAGGATGTGGGATACTGGCAGGGTGATGATAAATACGCCGAGTTGAATATTTTCTATCCCGACAGCAAAGCAGTCACCCTCTATCTCGCTTGGTCTGTCTCCTTGGGCACCATTGGATCTGGTCAAGAAGTTTTCACGCCCAATAACTAGGGAGTTTTTTCTCTGAAAGGGAGGGTGGACTTTTAAGAGTCCGCCCTCTTTTTTGTTCGGGCACCGCCGCGCAGGGTGCTTGTGCATATATATGAAAAATATGTATATTTGTTGGCTAAAATAACCGATTATGAAAAAGTTTTGGATAGCGCTTTCTGCCGCCCTCTGCCTCTGCCTGTACAGTTGCGAGAAGCCGCCGCTCAACAATACGGACCCCGACCCGGAGCCGGAGCCCGCCGTGACTCCGGTGGATCCGTCCGCCGAGGAAAAAGCGAATACCTACAAGTACGTCAATATCTTCGCCAGCAACTATATGGACATGTACTATCTCTGGAACAAGGAGATAGCGTCCGGCTTGAAATCGTGGAAAGAGACGGACGATCCGATCGAAAAAGTCCGGAAGATCCGCTACAAGGATTCCAAGGGCGATGACATCGACCGGTGGACGATGGTGACCGACGATTACGAGGGTTTCTTCGGAAGCATCTCCGGAACGCAGAAGACCTACGGATTCGATTGGGTCCCGGCGTGGTATACGAAGACGACGATCTGTGCCGTGGTCACCTATACCTATGCCGGCAGCCCGGCGCAGAAAGCCGGCCTGAAGCGTGGCGACCTCATCGTCACCGTGAACGGCCGGGAGATGACGGAGCAGAGCTATTCTTCCGTCTACCCGGCATTGATAAGCGGAGATACGGTGACGGTCGGTTTATCGGACGGGAGCACCAAGACCATTACCGCCAAGACGATGTACGAGGACCCCGTGCTGCTCTCCAAGGTTTTCGACTGCGGGGACAAGAAGGTCGGTTACCTGGTCTACACGAGTTTCACCCTGGATTCCTGCAAGGACCTGGTCGAGGTCTGCAAATCATTCAAGGCTGCGGGCGTGAGCGAGCTGATCCTCGACCTGCGCTACAACGGCGGCGGCTTCGTCACCACCGAACAGGTCCTGGCCTCGATGCTCGCCCCGGAGGCGGAGGTCCTGGCCGGCAGCGTCCTGTCTACGGAAGTCTACAATGCCGACCTGACGAAGTATTACAAGCAGAGTGATGTGGACACGAACACCTATTTCTCCACGAAATTCAACCTGGGCTCCAAGGATAATCCGGACTGGCTCAGCACGGAGGGCGCCAACATCGGGCTGGACAAGCTCTACGCAATCGTCGACTCCGGCACCGCGTCCGCTTCGGAGGCCGTCCTCTGCGACCTGTATCCCTATATGGACATCACCCTGGTCGGCGGGCAGACCCACGGCAAGTTCTGCAGCGGAATACCGCTCGAGGGAGAAGAGTTTTATATCGATTACGCCGACGTCCTGACCGAGCAGATGGGAGCGTCGTCCGTAGTCGCAGGTAAGAAATACGCCAAGAACTGGGGCCTCTACGTGATGATTTCGCGTTTCGCCGACAAGAACGGCGAGACCCGTTGCATGCCAAACGGCCTCACACCGGACGTGGAGGTCGAGGACGAGCCGTGGGACGGCACCCAGCTTGGCAATCCGAAGGAGACGATGCTCGCCGAGGCGCTCAAGCTCTGCGGCTACAAGGCTGCTGCGCCAGCCGCCCGTCGGAGCAGCCCGGTCCTGCAGTCGGGCAAGCGCCTGGAGGCGGAGCCGCACCGCCCCGACTTCGGCCTGCGCATCCTGATGCCGGAGCAACTTCCGAATCGAAAAGACCGCTGACAGGCGCTGAAAGCCCTTAAAAAAGACAAAAATCCCCCAGGATTTATTCTCGGGGGATTTTTTTGTATATTTTGATTACGAATTGTTAGTTATATGTGGAGATATTTTACTGAATATTATAAATAAAATTACGGAATGACGCACTTATTGCAGAAATACCTGATATTGTGATACTTACTGAATTAAAAACTGTTATAAATTGTTGGATTTCTAAAAAAAGTTATGACCTTGCATTCCAAATTGTGCGACCAGCATTCATTTCACCCTTCAGACTGATCGCAAAAGGTAAGGTTAGTTATTGTTTAATCAAAATCATTGCTTATGAAAAAAGCGAAACTATTATTCAGCGCTTTGTTTGTGCTGTTGGCAGTAGCCGTGTCTGCCCAGGATATCCGGGTCACGGGTACCGTCAGGGATGCACAGACGGGTGAGAGCGTTCCGTTCGCTGCGATTGTGGTTAAGGGAACTTCCAGCGGCGTCTCTTCAGATGCAGATGGTAATTACTCCCTGACGGTGTCCTCCCAGGGCGACACTGGAGTTCTCGTCCGTGGGTTACCAGACGCAGGAC
>JAEEGK010009124.1_pt1 | contig 23246 bp, 23 predicted proteins | sample 8958771 | NCBI WGS metagenome assembly JAEEGK01 (sample SAMN16246547, study PRJNA631951) | gut metagenome | biome: gut microbiome; feature: rumen; material: SC-attached | host: Bos | place: Iran: Karaj | collected 2018-10 | reverse complement strand
AACATGGCAGAACTCGCCATACAGAACGTCCAAAGGTCGATTCATATCATCACCACCATGGACTACAGCGAGGTGGAACAATTCCGAAAAACCGAGATATTGCTGAATTATCTTAACAAGGAGCTGGTGGATTATTCGGTGAAGCTTTCCGGCAAGAGTCTCAACAGTTTCGACCAACGCTATCTCTTTACTACCATACGCACCGTGAGCGACCTCGAACGCATCGGCGACTACGCTGAAAACATCGTGGAATATGCCGACGCGCTCAAGGGGCAGAACGCCACATTCTCTGACGACGCCGTGGTGGAAATCAAGAAGATGGAGCAGCTGATTGTTGATTTGTATAAGGAGATTATGCTCGCCTATCATAAAGTCGACCTCGAGGCTCTCGAACGCGCCAACATTATTGAGGACTCTATTGATGACTACACCGACCGGATGGAGCAAAACCATATCGAACGTCTTGTGCGTGGTGTGTGCACGCCGTCGGTCGGGGCGGAATACCTGTCGCTGGCACAGAACTCCGAGCGTGTCGCCGACCACCTCACCAACGTGGGCAAGACGATTTTGGATTTGTCGAAATGATGCAATAGTTCAGAACCATCCTTGTTATTTAGGATGAAAAATTCCAATGCTGAAAAATGTTGCAGCTCCTATGATTATTCCTGTGAAATTCATTTTATATTGATAGCTTGCTTACTTGTTTTTTCAATACTTTTTCAGCTAATCTCATTCCTAAAATGGAAATAGGCAATGTCAAGACCAGCACCACGACTAGCATCGGGATGTTGTCGATGACGGGTTTCATCAGCTCGTCGTAGCCTGCAGGCATCTCCTCGACGGCTGCGGCAAGCGAGCCCTCAGTGTCGGTCCACCAATGGAATGTGTAGGCGAAAAACGAAAAGGCAAACGGGATGAAACTTGCACGCACGCCTTTGATGGTGTCGTATCCTTGGGTTTTCCTGATGATTTCGGCCAACGCTGTCAGGATCACAAATCCGATGACAAGCGTCCAGTCGGCCTCACCGGCAATAAGAAACAGCACGAGAAGAAATCCGTTGAGGAAAGTGGCTGCGCCGAAGCCTTTGATAATGCTTGCCGTTTTGAGATACACGAATGCAAACAACAACGGCAGGATTGCGCCGACGTAGGCATAACAGGCGGGATGAATCATTCCGCTGGTGGCCCCCAAGATGAAAATGGCGAGGTATGCAACCGCCATAAGCAAAAGTTTTGATACGTTTTTCATAGTTTTAAATTTTAAAAGTTATATTTTAATTTTAACCAAATTTCAGAGTTGTCAGCGTAAGCTTTGAACATGCCGTCTTCGGCGTGGAAATAGTCGAATCCGACGAGGGCGTGGATCTGGTCGGTGGCAGCCCAGTCGATGCTGAGACGATTGAAAAGACCAAGGTCCTTTACGTCGGCATAGGCGAAGGTGGAGAGCGTCAACGCATTGTTAAACAACGCCTTCGAGATGCGTAAGGTGGCAAGCGACGCCTGCACTCCCGACTCGTATGTCTGGTTGAACTGCGCCGAGAGCGTCCAGTCAGCACCCGGGTACCAGTCCAAGCCTGCCAAAGCACATCCCTGATGGTTGCCGTAATCGTCGATGTAGTCGGCGAACTCGCCGCGAAAAACGAACTGTCCGAAAGGTACCGAAAGGTCACCGCCGACAGCAGTGATGCGATGGTATCCGAGATGGTCGACCACCAGCTCAGGAATCTTGCTCCAGGTACGCAGCGCCATCAGTGAAAAATCGATGCCGCCCAGGAAACAACTGAAACGGCCGCCATATTCTATGTTTTCGATGGTCTTGTCAGGTCTAACCTCAGGTGGTAGCGGCCCCATCGACCATGGATTCGCCGGGTCGGTAGGTATCTTGTAGAAATCAGGCACAGGCACCAGCACCGCTTCGAGGCTCCATGCGTTATGAATGTAACGAACTCGCAATGCGCCCACAGGCACGCGGATGTCGTCGTAGTCCTGAGCCAGAAACTCTGTGTAATCCATCGGTGAGATGAGGTCGGTGACACGCAGTCCGTCAGCGACGCCCCAGGTAATGATTTGGTTGCCGGCGCGTATGTCCCAATTTGCATTGCTCCAGTAAGCATAAGCCTCACGCAGCTTGAACCCGGACTGCTCATCGAGTAGAGCATTATAGATGAGGTTAGCTGACACGAATATGCCGCCATCGTCTTTTTCAAGCCTAAACTCACCCCTCACACGGGTGCGCGACGACATCCAGTCGTTGGGTGACTCAATGCGCATGGCATGATAGGTGTCGACGAAACCCTTGACGGAAAGGTCAAGGCCATCCTGTGCCGGGAGCGAGACCGTGTTGAGCACGGCCAAAGCTCCCAACAAGATGGTTTTAAAAAAGTATCTCATAGTCCTTTCTCAAGTTTGGCGACGGTGAACATGTTCTTGTCCACCTCGATGTTGTATCTAGGGTTGCTCACGACGATTTGTGTGCTGTGGCCGTTCTGGACGTTTTTCATCTCCATCTTCATGATGGTCCAGAAGCCTTCAACCTGCTGCAGGTCGAGCACTGTCATCACACGATGCAGCTTGCTCAGTTTGTCGTAAAACTCCACATAGACGGCAACGTCGCAGTCCTGACGTATCCAGCTCACCTTACGGCTGTATATCTCACGAGTGTCGACAGGCACCGACTCCACCACCCAGCACTGATGGCCGTCGCGCATCTCTTCACGCAACAAAGTATGAGTGTCCTCGTCGACGTTACGACCTCCCATGTCATCATAGGTGAAATCAGTGCCCATGAAGTAGTCGGTCTTGGAAGATGCGCCGCTGATTCGACGTGTCTTCTTCATCGCCGGCAGGTAAAGCCATTTATCGTCGTCCTTGCCGGTCTCGTCGTAGTCCCAGGTGAGGAATCCCGTGCCTTTCACATCGCCGGGATAGGTGAAAAACATGATTTTCTTGGTGTCTTTGCCCTCGTCCATAGCCCACGAGACCATCTTGCGTTCGCGCTGGTCGCCATTTTTCTTAATAAGAGTGAGCTGCATCTCCGCATAACGGGTGTCGCCGTCGGGACGGTCTTTCACGCGTTGAGCTATGTCGCGCCCTGTCTGGGCGTTGGCTAATGTCGCGACAGCGATAAACAATGCTGTCAGAATGATATTTCTTTTCATAGTATTACTTTTTAAAATTTATAAATCCAGTTTTTCTTCTTTACCAAAAACATTGAATCTCTTAACTAAAAGCGGTGTGATGAACAGGTCGGCGAGCAGAGCCGAAATGATGCCTATGACAGCCAGCACGCCGAAGTTGATGCACATGGCGCATGCCGATGTGGCGAAGCAGGCAAACACAGCAGAGGTGACGATGGATGTGGTGACGATAGCCACGCCCACGACTCTGAATGTTCTGCGGATAGCATCTGTATAATTAGGTGTGCGGTCGAACTCGAGTTTGGAGTGGTTGATGAAGTGGATGGTGTCGTCGACAGCCATACCGAGCATCATAGGGATGAGCGTTGCCGTCATCATATCCAATGGGATGCCCGCCCAGCCCATGAAGCCGCCCACGAAGATGGCTGGCATGAGGTTAGGGATGAGACCTATCAAGCCGACGCGCACGCTCTGGAAGGCTATCATCAGGATGATGGCGATGATGAGCACAGAGATGAGGAACGACTGCATCTGACCACGCACAAGATACTGCATCATGGTGGTGTACTGCGGGATATTACCTACAGCCGTCACGGTGACGCCAGGGAACATCTCAGCAGTCTTTTTGGCGATGTCGTTGAGTTCGCGCTCCACCTCAGCGGAGTTAAAGTCAGAGATCTCGACCATCATACGCAGACGACGGTAACCGTAGTCCATCCAGTATTCAGTCTCGGAGCCGCCGGCGTTCTCGTAAAGCACCAGCATCTGCGCCACCTCCTCCTCGGTGTCAGGGATGCGATAATATGCCTTGTCGCCGCCGTTAAGAGTCTGGTTGAGGTCTTTGAGGATATCCAATATAGAGTTGGTGCGTTTGGTAAGCGAATAGGTGCCTATCAGGTCCTCCAGCTGCTCGAGTTTACGCAGGTTGGCAGGCTGCTTGGCGTCGTCCTCATTAGCAAACTCCATCACCAGGTCGTATGAATACAAGGCACCCAGCTCGCTGCGTCCAACTGCCAGTACGTCTTTCACATAAGGGACGTTGATGCCCATGGTCTTCTCGATGTCGAATGCAGGCTCAATCTTCCACAGTCCGATGCCAAAGGCGACGCACACCACAGCAAACACTGCCACAATGGTCTTGGAATGTTTGAAGGTGAAGATATTGAGTCGCTCCATAGCACGGCTCAGGCGGGTACCGCCTGAGCCGTCGATACCGCGTTTAGGCTGCTTGTCCTTGCCAAACGACAACAACACAGGAGCCATCAGCAAGGTGGTGCAAAGAACAAATAAAACTGTCAATGAGCTTGTCATTCCGACGCATTTCATCGGTCGGATAGGAATCACCATAAACGACATCAGGGAAATCACGGTAGTCAAGCCGCAGAACACCACCGACCAGCCTATCTCGCTGACGGTCTCTACGACGGCTTGTTTACGCTTGCCGTGCAGCCTCATACGTTGGTTGAAATAGGAGAATATGTGAATATTGTATGCTATCGCCACGGCAAAAGCCAAAATCGCCGGAATCATCAGCACGGTGCTGTCGACATACATCTGGGTGTAACCTGCGACGCCGAATGTCAACACCACGCCGCCGATCACAGCGAGAAGCGGGCAGACGATGCCACGCAGCGAACGGGTCATCAACAACATCACGATGATGCAGATGATGGCGGCAATCATCACCAGTCGTCCCATCTCCTGTCCGATGTACGCCGACTTCTGCTGAGTCACATACGGCATACCTGTGGCGCGCGGATGCAGCGAGGCGTATTTCTCTTTCGTGATGATACGACTCACCTCCTCACCTGTCACGATGTCGGGCGACACGTTGCCTGTCTTTTTCCACTCTTCTTCCGAAGGGAAGGCACGCAGCTTCAAAAGCGTCCAGGCGTTCTTTCCGTCTTTGGAGACGAGCTTACGCGCTACATGGGGCTTGCTATAAGCAAGAGACCGGATCTGCTCCATCTCTGGCGACCCGGTCTCTGGTATCTCGTCTGGGACTATCTGTACGATTTCCATCCCATCGTCCGAACCCAGCATAAACTCAAGGTCAACCAGAGAAGTGATCTTATCAGCGTAAGAAAGCGAGTCGAGCAGCTCGTTGCCTAACTCACGTAAGATGGTAAGATTCTCTTTCGTGAAATGATCGTCACATTCAGTGAGGATACCAATGAAATAATCATTGCCGAAATTGGCTTTAAACTCGTTGGTTTTCACCAACATAGGGTCTCCTTCGATGAAATAGTCGTCGAAGGATGTCTGCTGTACCATCTTTGACATGCCGTGAAACGACACGACCAAGATTACCGCAAAGAGTGCAATGGCGGCCCAGCGCCATCTCAGAAGGAAGGCGGCATACCTTCCGAAGTGTTCGTTGATCTTATGCGAATTCATAGTTATTATGTTTTAAATTTTTTTTGCAAAAGTACGGCCTTGGATAATTAACAAACATCATCATTTTTAGTGATTTTCAAGCTTTTTTATCATAAGTTATGCTGAAATGGAAGAAAGACATGTCGCCGAAGGAAATTTTTCATATCTTTGCGAATCCATTTAAAATTATAAAACATGAAAAAACTTGCAGAAAATCCTTTGTTTGTATTCCTTAGTGGATTGATTTTAACCGCTGTGGTTTATTTTGTCTCAATTTTTATGGGGCATCACTGGCAGCTGAATTCAAGCATTGTCGAAGATTCGGTCCTGAATCATGGCACCATGCTGGTTTTGTCGGTTCTGCTGATTTTAGCCTTCAAAAAGCAGGTTAAATATCGCATCGCGGCACCTAGATTAGACCGGGTTCTCAGACCTTTATTGTTCGGAATCCTATGCGCCGTCGTGATAAACGTGGTTATGAACATTATCTCTGTCATTGTCACAGGTTCGGTGCAGACTCATCCTTTGATGCAACATACCACTGTTCTGAAGAATTTCCTGTCGGTGTTCGTCCTTGCCAGCATCGCCGAGGAGTTCCTGTTTAGAGGATTCTTTCAAAATTACCTGAAACCGCTTGGCACATGGAAATTTAAGATATTCAAAAGAAGAATCAGCCTGCCGGTTTTGTTAAGCGCCTTGACTTTCAGCGCGGCACATTTGGTACTTCTAGCTTCGGGTGTAGATACTATGTTTATAGTTCGCGTCCTCGTCTTCACCTTCGTTTTGGGCCTGATAGCCGGCTATTATCAGGAAAAATACGACAATCACATCTTCGCCATCTTCGTTCACATGGCTGGCAACCTGATGGGGCTGGTTTCAGTGATAATGATGACGATGAGCTTTAATGCGCAGAACAAGCCTGCGGGCGAGACTTTCGAACTCACAAAACAAGGCGCACATTACGTATTCACGGCGAGCATCAACGGCACAGCTGACGCCACTATCCTTGTGGAATCGGGCATACCGGCTCTTCTTGCCGACTCGGCCTATGTTTTCAACAGCGGGATACTGTCGGATTTGACTCTGACACCAACTGGCGGGAAAGAGAAAATAAGCCTCGGCGGCCGCGTCTATAAGATTACACACAAGGCTAACGGAACGGTGCGGATAGGTAAAAGCACATCTTTTAATGGCGATGTCTTTGTTTTGTCGAATTACGATTACGGGAATTACGAAGTGGCGGTGCCGGTGATGTATCTGCACAACGACCTTGACAGAGGCAGCCGCATCGTCAACCTTGACCTCGGCAACTTACGTATGCAGATGCTCAACAGGAAATCGCTCCACGCCAAGAAAGATGGTTATTCGACAAGCACAATTAACACCGACACATACATGGATATGTTCGCTATCGAGACCAGCGCGACGCTCGACGACGGGATAAAACCCAGGACGATCAGCGGTAACTTCCTCATCGATTTTGGCAATCCGGAACTGTTGTTCCTTATTTATCAGACCGAGGAAGTTCAGAAGTTTCTTGCCGACAATGCCGATATGGAACTTCATGAGGCTGTCGCTCCAAATGGCCAGGTGGTTGCACAATACATCATCACCGAACAGTGTCAGCTCTGTGGCGTTACTTTCCCTGATGCCGTGGTAGCCATCACCAAAAATCTGCCATTAATCACAACACCCGGCAACATCGGATTGAAATTCTTCGAAAAGACAGATGCCGTGTTTGATTTCGACAAGTTTGTGGTTTATATGAAATAGTTTCTCTATCTTTGCAGAAACTTTTAGGATAGTGACTCAAAAAGACAACAAAGGCTTCCTACTTCTGCATCTGTCAGTATTCATTGCAGGTTTTACCGGGGTGCTGGGGCGGCTCATCGAGCTCGACTCCGCGGTGCTGGTATGGCATCGCATGGCGTGGGCTGCGGTTTTGATGGCACTGTTTCTTCTTTTTAGAAAAGAACTGCAACGTTACAGCTTCAAAGACATAGCCCAGATGGGCGGCGTCGGGGTGCTGCTGTGTCTGCATTGGATATTCTTCTACGCCAGCATCAAGGCGTCAAATGTCTCTATCGGCGTGGTTTGCTTCTCGTTGGTGGGCTTCTTCACGGCATTGTTTGAGCCTATCATCAACAAACACCGTTTTTCAATAACGGAATTCCTGTTCAGCATCCTCACGGTATGCGGCGTTTATCTCATCTTCCACTTCGACACCCGCTATCGCTTGGGCATCGCCTTCGGAATAATATCATCGGCATTGTACGCCTTGTTCGCCATTGCCAACCAGCATGTCGGGAGGCGTTATGAAGCCAAAAACATGCTCTTTTGGGAGATGGTCGGCGGTCTGGTGGTCCTCACTGCCATTTTCCCGATTTACAACCATTTCCTGCCTGTTGACAAGCTGTTTCTTACCGGCTTGGATTATCCATACATGGCGTTTATGGTTGTCGTCTGCACCATCGGCCTCTGTCTGTTGCAAATCATTGTTTTACAAAAGATTGACGCCTTCACGGTCAACCTCACATATAATCTGGAACCGGTTTACAGCATCATTATCGCCATGATTATTTTCAACGAATACCAAGAGCTGAACTTCTCGTTTATCCTAGGCATCGCACTCATCATCATATCGGTGGTGCTTCAAACCTGGTCGAAATTGAAGGTAAAGAGTTAAAGCGAAATACCATAAAAAAATAAAAAATGACCTGGACAAGCGACGTACTGGGTTCAGACTATAGTGTTTGGGGCATAGACAGTGGATTGTTGAAAATTTTGCAATAATTAATTTTGATTTTTATTTCCCTTTACCTACTTTTGCAGAGTTAACTATTTCATTATGAGCACTAAAGTAAACAGTGAAGCTATACCTGCTAGTTTCGAAGATGAATTTGGCGTTAGATACAGTGTTGACGGCAAACGGTTGATAGAATGTGGAAATAAAGATCTTGAATCGTATGACATAAAAGAAGGAACTGAAGTTATAGGCGTTATGTCTTTCAGAGAATGTACTGCCATAAAACATATTAACATTCCAAACACGGTAAAAACCTTAGAAAGATACGCTTTTAGCGACTGCTCTTCTCTTCAGCATCTGACAATTCCTTCATCAATGGAAAATATCGAAGTTAATCCTTTTTTCAATAATGGAATTCTTGAATTGAAAAGCGATTCTCCTCATTTCGTTATTGAAAATGAAATGTTGATAGATAAGCGGAACAATTGTTTAATTTCATATTTAGGCAATAATAAAATACCTTCAATTCCCAATTGGGTAAATATCATTGGTGACGAAGCATTTGTGGATTGTGATTACATACAACAAATCGCTATTCCTAATTCAGTTACAAATCTCGGTTTTATGGCTTTTGCTGGCTGTCGTTCGATGTTGCAAGTAATAATTCCTGATTCGGTAACTGATATTGGATATGAAGCGTTTTGTAATTGTTGTCTGTTACAACAGGTCATTATTCCAGAATCTGTAACCAGTATAAAGCCAGATGCTTTTAAGTTTTGCACTTTTTTGCGAAAAATAATTGTCCCTTACGGATCAATCCCCAAATTTAAACAGATGCTCGATAAATCTGTTTGGGACAAACTTGAGTATGCCCCCGACCCCGAAGAAATTTTTTACAACAATTAATTTTGTTTTTTCTTTCCTTTATTTAACTTTGCATCGTTCAATGGGAAAGAAATCTTCTTTCTATAATGCATCGTAAAAATCTATCATTATACCCAATTTATTAACTATACATAAAAACATTACACGATTATGGATTATAGCAATAGTTTAAATGTCGGATATATATTGTCTCTTGTATTAGATAATGACCAATTAACAGTTAAAAAAATCCTAGTTAAATATTCTGATTACATAATCTCCGTGCTTAATAAATTGGATGAATATGATTCATATGCTCGACTCTATAGTGTTTTTGATGTAGAAAAATATATAAAACAATGCACTTTCGACCAAAAAAACACTTACAGTTATTGTTGGCCAAATGAATATGACGCTGCATATATTTCGAAAGCTTCTATCCAAGAAATTGACAAAAAAGAGTATGATCAAAAATTGAAAGATATTGAAGATCAAATATCTTCTGAGTATGATAAAAAAATCCATTATCGCCATTGGGTAAACAACCATTTCGAATATTTAAGCAATTATGAAAAGGTTCAGCTAGAACATAAAAAAAAGCTGGAAATTGAAGAGGCACAATCCAAATATGAACAATTAAGGCTTCATCAATACATCGAAGAAGTTAAGAGATATATATTTGCACAACATTATAATACAAGTATACAGGACATTAAAAAGTCCTGTTTGATTTATTCAAGTGAAGCTATCGGTTGGTACAAACCACATTATAACATCACCAGTAATGCCAGAATTGGTCTTAGTTCCAATTTTTGCTATGGCAGATCTGCATATTTCGATGTTCTTTTAAATTACAAAGGTATAAATATACTTCCTTATAGTGATTTGGTCAATTATTATTGGTCAAATATGATGGATAACATTCGATGCACGAGATCATATAGACCTTATCGGTATAATTGGGATACAGTATTAGATTTCGTCGCTGAAATATGTAATTGGATTGAACGTGACAGTGCTTCGTTTGAGAAAAAATGGATAATTGATGAAGTCGAAGCAATGATGAACGGGTTAAAAGATATAAAAGAAAATATCGATAACTACTATGAAAAACTAGAAGAAGCCAAAGAAGCTGATGATAAAGACAACTCTTTACCCAGACAGATTAAGTATCGCAATATTAATGATTCAATAACCCGACAATATCAAACTTATCCACACGAGACAACTCTTGTTCTTCAAGTTGATAAATTATCTGCCGCTTTGTCTTTGCTTGAAGAGTTAACTTCTCTTAAAAACATTTATGCACCAATTGTTACCCACATTAATACCATTATTAAATATAATGAAGATGTTATTCCAGCAATTGAAGCAGAATGCGTATTTCTTACAACTCAAATAGAAAGTAAACAAAAAAAATTAAAGCAATTGGAGAATGATATTAAAAATTTGCAGCAAAAGATTTCTATTAGGCAAAACGAAATAAGCGCAGCTTTGGATGCATCTGATGAAGAATATAAAAACATGTCACCAAACGAACAACAAAAAAAATTAATTGATGCATACGCCGATGACAAAGAATATAAGATGTTAGACTACGAGCTCTCTATTTTGCACGAAAAATTACGCCAAACGGAAAATGAAATTAGAGACAGACAAAATTTTAAAGCTCATTTTGAAGATAAAAGAGATTATATTGTTGAGTACTTAAATAATTGGTCTGGTCAATTTAATTTGTTACAAAAAGGATTATTTATTCATAAGAATTCAGCTTTAGATATTAAGCAATATGAGGTATTAGCAGAACAAGGAAATGCTGCCGCACAATACGCTTTGGGAAAGATCTATTGTGAGAACAAAGATGACAAAAATGAAGCATTTAAATGGTTTAATAAGTCTGCAAGTCAAAACCACGATGAAGCTTTCACATGTTTAGGATGTTGTTATGAAAACGGATATGGTACCAATAAAAACTATAATAAAGCTTTGGAACTATATTTAAAAAGTGCAATGATGAATAATGCTAGAGCTCAAGCATCTTTAGGCCGATTATATTTTTTCGGTATTGGAGTAAGTGTTGATTATAAAAAAGCTTTAGAATGGTATACAAAAGCGGCAGAACATGGATTGGAGATAGCACAATACGCTTTAGGTTATTGTTATTATTATGGCAAGGGTGTAGATGCTGATTCTAAAAAAGCAGCAGAATGGTACGAAAAAGCAGCAGAACAAGGTAATGCTAGTGCACAAGGTATGTTGGGGCAATGCTATAGATTAGGAAATGGAGTGCCTCAAAATTATAAAATATCTGCAGAATGGTATCAAAAAGCAGCAGAACAAGGTGATGCTATTGCACAATATATTATAGGCGTTTATTATTATAATGGATTTGGAGTGCCTAAAGATACGAAAAAAGCAATTGAATGGATAAAAAAAGCAGCAAATCAAGGACATGAACAAGCAATAAAAGCACTAACGAAAAAACAATAATGAATTATTGATATCAAAACAAATAATTATTAAGTTATGAAAGTTTACAACAACATAAACCGCCCAGATTTTACCCCCAACTTTATCAAAAGTCTGAAATCAGATGAAATATTTGTGTTTGGCAGCAACCTCGCAGGTGCCCATGGTGGCGGTGCCGCTCGTATTGCCGTCGAAGATTTTGGCGCCATCTGGGGACAGGGCGTCGGTCTTCAAGGCCAATGCTATGCAATCCCGACAATGCAAGGTGGTGTCGAAACCATCAAACCTTATGTCGATAACTTCATAGAATTTGCCAAACAACACAAGGAATTATTCTTCTACGTCACACGCATAGGCTGTGGCATAGCCGGTTTTCGTGATTCTGAAATAGCTCCGCTGTTTGCCAAAGCCATCAATATTCCTAACATTACTTTACCCGAATCTTTTGTTTCATGCATAAAATAACTAATATGGATAACAATATCGAATCCCTCATCGAACAAGGACAATTCCAAGAAGCTTTTCTTCAAGCTAAAAAAGAAATGGAAAAAAGTCTAGATAGTCTCCATTACTGGCTAATCGAGAATTATGATATGTATGAAAAACACAAGGATGATGACCCTGAAGTTGACGATTCTGCTGGTTGTTGGTTTGATGGATTCTCCAATAGTGTCGAGGCAAATCTATTATCAATGAATAACCTTATTAAGATAACAACAGGAATGATAAAAAATATGGATTCAGTAGATCCTTCGTGTTATTATGATACAGAACTTGAAGAAATTAGAAACACTATAAACGATTTATTGCCAGAAGAAGAAGAAGAATAATACTTAGATTTATGAAAAGCATCCATTATATAGCCCTCTTTGCTCTTTCGAGCCTAGTTTCCTGCGTCAACCAACGCTCAAGCTCAAATGAAGTCGAAGAGCCAAACATAGCAAAGTTTTACCCATATAATCCAGCCGACACTATCGACAATCCTTATTATCACAATTTGCTGATGGTTGATTCAACTAGAGTCTACTACAAAGGAATTAGAGATAGCCATCCTATATCAGATTCTAATGAATATAGCAAGAAATACGAAGATAGCTTATATGCGGCAGAAGCAAAAATATGGCTTTCGATAATGGATTTGGCATCAAAGAAAAAATGGGAAGAATGTTTGCCATTATATGTAAAACATCATTTTCCTTTGTATTATGTGCTAGAAACTTCATTAGTAATGTTTAATGCTGATTACTATGTGTTTTCCGTAATTATGAATGATTATTACCCCGAAGCCGAAGCAGATGCAATCAATCTGAAATTATTTGAGGAGGATTTTTGGATTACTTCTTATGCAATCGAAAGTGATGATGATTATTTGCCTGAACATTATGAAGAACTCACACGTTATCTCAGTTTATTATATGCGAAAGTCGGCGATCGAGATAATGCGTTAAAATTGGCTGATATTTACAAAGGTGTTCTTACTGATTTATATGATGAGCGTGATGTTGAACATTTGTATTTAAATCACATATCAGAACTCTATTTGACATTAAAGGACTATGACAATGCTTTGAAAAGCTTGTATTCATACAGAGATTGCGTGATTAAAAACATCGATGATGAGAATACTAAAGTCTATTATTTAAATCAGATTGATGACCTTATTGAAAGAACAAGACAGAAAAAAAGCAGAGCGGATTCAGCAAGTACCAAATGGATGAGCTATTATACTTCGTATATAAACGACAACATCGACACCAGTGCTTATACGAAATCATTCCTATGTTATATTGATGATGATGATATTCCTGAATTATGCTTGTTTGGCACATGCTTTGGTGAAGGAGCAATCATTCTGTCACAGTACAAAGGTGATGTGTCAGAGTATATTAGTTATTGGTCACCACACTATATCGAACGAAGCGGCTTGATTGATAATGGTTATGGTCACCATGGTTCGTATGGCGACCACATCATCCAGCTTAAGAATGGCATTTTCAAAGAGATACTTCATACTGAAGCAATCTGGCATGATGGAACACCACCATATTTCGTTTACACAATTAACGAAAAAGTAATTGATACACTTTATGGTGCAGATAAAGATGAGGATAGTTGCCCACAGTTAATAGAAGCTGTGAATCAGGCGTATTTTTCAAAAGGCATGAGCCTTGATATCTACGATATTGTACAGTAATTCTGTTAATAGCGGAAAAACCATTATCTTTGCAGAAAAACAATCCGATAAAGGCAATAACGCACGATAAGGAAACAAAAATTTAGCGAAAGTAATGAAATATTATTGTTTATGCAAAACATGTATTTTTAGGAAATTTATATGAAAAAAATAGTACTTACTCTGTTATTATTACTTACAGTATTAACTTCTAATGCTGGAGTAAAGGTGATGTGTGACGTCATATATAAAAATAATGATGGTGAATGGTCTGATTTTCTTAGAACAAAAGTGACTTTCTGTTTGGGATACGAAATAAAAGAGTATGGCGAATCGAGAGAAGTCTTTGCAATTATAATGTCACAAGATAATCAACCTATTGTTCTGAAAATGAAAGAATCCCATGTTCAAACACAGGATTTAGATATGTTCAATATATTTTTGTTGCTATGTTTCAACGATATGCTTAATGAAGGCATTGACTTTGTGTTATATGACACAGACATAAAACAAGAATGGAAAATATATGCGAAAAATGATATAGGTTTATTGATCGACTATGATCTTGGTCACACTGAATCTGGCTATATTTACAATCAAGGTACTTTGCAAAATAGAAATAATGGCTTTTATCTTGATAGAGTAAAACCAAAGGACGATCCTAAACATGAAGGTGAATCAGGTAAAGTCGTATATAAAGATCATTGGTCTTACTATATCCTAAAAGTAAATGACAAATACTTTGCTATGAGCCGAAACGATCATACAATTATGAAATCTGAAATTGGGGAGGTGTTCATTGGTGATTTTTCTTCATATGATGTACAAAAATCATTTTATAACGAAACACGTGATGTTGATGGATATAAATTTATAGTGCTTAAAAGTTTTGATAACTACGAGGATTGTGAAAAATTCATCAAATCAAAATGGCCTTATTGATTACTGTGGTTGCTTTGATGGGTATAACTGTTTGCATCACATTAAATGATTAAAACGATATGAATAAGAAAGAAAAGGATACACAAGAAGAAAGATATATTCAAAATGATTTGGGCGTTTATCATGTTATAGTTGGTGAAGGTCGTCAATCATATGCCGATGCGGTAGAATGTTTTAATGAAGCTGCAGAACATGGTGATGCTTTAGCTCAATTCAATCTCGGGCTTTGTTATGATGAAGGAAAAGGTGTTCCTCAGTCATATACAAATGCAATTAAATGGTGGCTTATGGCGGCAGAACAAGGATTGCGAGAAGCTCAAGTAAATCTAGGTTTTTACTACTATAATGGTATAGGTGTAATACAATCATTCATTGAAGCTGTAAAATGGTGGCGTTTAGCTGCTAATAATGGGGATTCAAAGGCACAATTTGAGCTGGGTGTTTGCTATTTAAACGGAGAAGGTGTGGAACTGTCATACACCGAAGCAGCGTTTTGGTTTCACAAAGCAGCAGAACAAGGACATGTTAAGGCCATTTTCAATCTTGGAATATGCTATGAAGATGGTAAAGGTGTGGCTCAGTCATATACCGAAGCATTTAACTTGTATTACAAAGCGGCAGAACAAGGACACATGCACGCTCAATACAATGTTGGACTCTTCTATTGTTTGGGGAGAAATGTAACTAAATCCTACGACGAAGCTGTAAAATGGTGGCAAAAAGCGGCAGAACAAGGGGAAACAAGTGCGCAATTCAACTTAGGATTATGTTATGAAAATGGTTGGGGCGTTACTAAATCAAATACTATTGCAGAAAAATGGTATCGGTTGGCGTCATTACAAGGACATAATAAAGCAAAAAAAAGGCTTGTTATATTAAGAAAGCAACGAATACAAAACAAAACTCATAATCAAAAATGACCATCGACACTACCAATATGTGCTCCTATTTGAAGAAGAAGCTGTTTGACGAGGACGGCGTTTATCATCATCTTTGGGTAGCTATGCAAGACGACCCGGAACTGACTGCTGTTGTTAGGTCCCGACAGCTTCATATCTATCGAAATGGCAAGAAAATATTGGTTTTAGCAGGGAAATCAGCTCCTAAAATCATTAGAGAAGATAAGATTTGTGAGATTTTGGTGAGGTAATTAAATATAAAAACGAACTTTATGTTGAGAAATATCCTTTTAGTCGGTGCTGGCAGTTTCATTGGAGGAGCATTAAGATACATTGTTTCACTGCTGCTTAAATATACCGATGGTTTCCCCAGGGCAACCTTTATCGTCAATCTTCTCGGATGCTTGATAATTGGTTTGCTTTGGGGGTTGTTTACCAGATTTACCAATGTTTCACAGCAACTTATTCTATTTCTCTGTGTCGGGTTTTGTGGAGGCTTCACGACTTTCTCCACATTTTCCAAAGAGAGTTTCCAACTGATTCAATTAGGCAACTGGTTGTATTTCTCACTTTACGTCGTGGGCAGCATTGTCTTAGGAATCCTGTTGGTTGCTGCTGGATATCAAATAGCTAAATAATATGAACTTGGAGGAGATAAATCATGTCTGAACACTGGCAAATATACGCTGACTGGAATCCGTGGCACGGCTGCACAAAGATAAGCCCCGGCTGCAAATATTGCTATGTTTATCGCCAGGATGAAATGTATGGCAGCGAACTATCAAGCAGCGAATGCCGCAAGACTAGCAATTTTTACCTCCCGATAAAGAAAAAACGTGACAAATCATGGAAAATCGAGAGCGGTAAGATAGTTTTTACGTGTTTTACTTCAGATTTTCTTCTTAAAGATGCCGACCAGTGGCGGCCTGAATGCTGGGAGATGATAAAACGGCGCAGCGATCTCTGGTTCTTCTTCTTCACAAAGCGTATCGACCGTTTCATGGAATGCATTCCCGACGATTGGGGCGACGGCTACAACAACGTAATTGTAGGTTGCACCGTTGAAAATCAAGAGATGGCTGACTATCGTTTGCCGATATTCCTTTCGCTTCCAATCAAGCATAAAACAATTATTGTTTCTCCAATTATTACGGCTGTAAATCTTACATCCTATCTGAATGAAACCATTGAGGAGGTCTCGGTCGGTGGAGAGTCGGGCGTAAATGCACGTCCTTGCAACTACGACTGGATTCTCGACATCCGCAATCAATGTGTTGAAAAAGAAGTGCCATTCCGTTTTCACCAAACCGGTGCTCATTTTATAAAAGACGGAAAGATGTACCGGGTTCAACGATGCTATCAGCTTAGCCAGGCTCACAAAGCCAATATCGACTACAAAATTGGTAGTTACCTCGTCCCTGAAAAGATAAAATTCGAATGGAAAGACAGTGATTATCACGATTAGAGTAGCGTAGTATTCTTGCCCGAGTTCTCTTAGTTCTCTGAGTGCTCCGATTTTAAGAAAAAAAGTAATTGATTAGTGATTCCAAAAAATTCAAAAAAAGTTGCAAAGTTAGCCCTGATTGCCTAGTCCGTCGGCATTAGTGCTTTCGTCCATCTTGCCCTTAAGTCGCTGACGGGCTTTGGTGACGGAGGCGGGCGAGATGCCTAATAGTAGCGCTTGCTCGGCAACGGTGAAATGCAGATGTAAAAGGATGAAGATGCGAATATCGCCACGAGTAAGATTGGGATGTCTCTCTCGAAGATATTCAGGAGTGAGGGAGAAACTGTTTCGGAGCACGCGTTCCAATTCGGCCCATTCGCTGTCCTGAACATATCGGGGATTAGCGTGAAGTTCTTGCAGCAGGTGGTTTTGGCTTGCAAGGGTATGCATAAGGAGATAGGAACTCACATTACCTTCTGGCCCAGTACCTTTGGTGGGCATGAAGGATTCGCGTTCATCACCTCCCGCGCGGATGACCATCAAGAAGGCCCGCACATTCTTGCCGATGATTTCGGATGCTTGGGAAATGCTCAGCGGAGCGTGACCTTCCACACAGGTATGGGCCAGTCCAAGACCGACCAGAAGCAGCTGGTAATAAAGCATTTCAGCGTCTTTGCCATGAAGGTCGAAGGAATGGGCTATGGCAGCGAGTGACTCCTCTTTGAAGCCTATGTGAGTGTCTATGTACTCCTCGAAAGATGCCGCCGAAGCCCTGCTTCCCATCACCAATTTAAAAAGCTCAGGCTCGTCCATTGCAAACCACAGGAGGGCCATTCCAAAGCCTTTGAAGGGCGGATTCAGGGCAAATCCTGCGCCTACACGTTCCTTAAACATATTGCGGGCTTGGGTTCGTACAGCTTCCAAAACACCTTCCATGGAGCCGTAGGCTGAGAAGATGGGATTAGCACCACACCCCAATGCCGAAGAGAGGCTTCGGGCGGTGAGCGCCGAGGCCCCGCCTTTTCTCACCACATCCAAAGCAGCTGCCAGAATCTTGTCTTTTGTAATGCTTACTGGTCTTGACATAATAAAACTATTGTTCCGTTATTGTACGCTGCAAAAGTAAGGAAAATACCCATATGTCCAACTCAAATCGCGCTAATGTCCACATTTTTGTCCATATCCAATTTTCATTTCGGAACAGATAATACGCTAATTTTGCAGCCGATTTAATATGGACAAACAATGAACTTAGTGTTGAATACAATAGGGGCAAGCGTCGATAACGATATGATTTGCCCCTTGATTCCAGATAAAAAAGAGGTGGAAATCATCAACACCTCCGACATGAAAATTGCCCATTGCATGGGCTGCAATCAGTGCTGGCTCAAGACTCCGGGCATTTGCGCCATCAAGGACGATTACGAGAGCATCCTCAAGAAACTGGTACAAGCCGAAAACCTATGGCTTGCTTCCGATACGCGTTTTGGCTTCTTGGACTATAGAGGCAAACGGATGATGGACCGCATCATGCCTATGCTGAATATGACTGTAGGATTTCGTGATGGTTGGATGCGCCATGAAATGCGTTACCATCCACTCAACATCGGACTCCTATACAAAGGCGATGCCGATCAGGCGATAATGGAAGATTGGTGCAAGCGTACCGCCGCGAACATAGGCGGGCATTCACTCGGAGCAATCCCCCTTGAAAAAACGTCAGAAACAACTCTTAACTATAAACTCTCAACTATCAACTCTAAACCCTCCCATCTAATCATCATCAACGGCAGCCCGCGTGTGGCGAAGTTCAGCAATACGGACAAGATTATCCATTCGTTCGCCAAGGGGCTGGAAGAGACTGGCATCACATGGGAACTTTACAACCTCTCCAACCATAAGGAATGGGATGCAGCACGTGAAACCTTCCTTTCACACGAACACATCCTCATTGCTTTCCCGCTCTATGTGGAGTGCATGCCCAGCATGATGCTGGAATTTCTTGAATCGCTGCCATCAGAACGCAGGCAACCTGCCCAGTTATCTTTCCTCCTCCACGGAGGCATGGATGAAGGATATGAGTTCCGTTTCTGTGAGCGTATATTGCAAGGGTTGCCCACACAACTCGGTTGCAGCTATGGCGGCACTCTTATTCATGGCGGCAGTTTTGGCATACGTACCAGAGAGGATGCAATTAAAGCCAAGCTTGTTGCGCCTTACGAAAAGATGGGGCGCCTGTTTGCACAGAACGGCAATTTCCTCACCCCAGAGGCCAAGAAGTTCACCGGTCCTGAGCAATATCCCTGGCTGGTACGAAAGATGGTGAGCCTACTATTCCTGAAAAAGGTCAACAAGGGCTTTGAAGACTTTGCCAAGAGTTGGGGCTGTACGCGTCCTTTGGATGACAAACCGTATAGGTTACAATAGAACATAATGAATGAGACGATGAAAAGAGAAATAAACCCTCAAGAAAGTAATCGTGCGGAAGCATTCCGACTGTGGATGTCGTCGCCCATGCCTATGGTGACTTTGGTAAAGACTCTCGATGTTAGTCGTTTAGTAAAAGCCAGCAAAAAGAGCGACATCAAGTTCACAACGATGATATGCTGGTGCATCGGCAAGGCTGCGAGCCAGGTGAAGGAGTTCTATACGTTGCCTGTAGATGGGAAGTTGTATCGCTACGACAAGCTTGCCATTAACGTCATTGTAGAGAATAGTAAGGGTGGCATCAACTCCTGCGACATTCCTTTCACTGACGACTTGCAGCATTTCAACCGCGACTATCTGGAACTAACCGCGACGGTGGCATACGAATGCAAGAGCACTTTTCTTGAAGACCACATGGTCGTCGGCACCTCTGCCATGATACAAACGGAATTGGACTGCATCGTCAACCAATACACCGACCAGTTTTGCAATCCCATGGTGATGTGGGGTAAATACCGCAAGGGGCTGTTCAAGACAACACTACCTGTATCCTTCCAATTCCACCATGTCCAGATGGACGGCGGCCATGCGGCAAGGTTCCTTCAGCGTTTGCAAGATGAAATAAATGGGAAGAAAAACATAGAGGACATTAAGAATAGGAAGAAATATATATGCAAACAAAAGCACTTGTCGTTATAGACATACAGAACGACATCACCAAGCATTACCGTGACATCATCGACAATATCAACAAAGCGATTGAGTTGGCCGTATCAGAAGGGATGCACGTCGTCTATATCAAGCACAACAATATTACCGCAGGTACCCGTACATTCAAGCCTGGCACTCGTGGTGAAGAATTAGTACCGGAACTAAAGGTCGTTTCGGATAATATCTTTGTGAAGACAAAGAGCAACGCTTTGACGAACGAGGCGTTTTGCTCATTCATTGCCGAAAACGGAATCACTGAGTTCTATGTCGCCGGCGCCGATGCTACCGGCTGCGTCAAGTCCACCTGTTTCAACTTGCGGAAATCAGGCTATACGGTACACGTTTTCTCTGACTGTGTCACCAGCTACGACCTGAAGAAGTTGCCTGAGATGCTCGCCTATTACGCTAAACAAGGTTGCGAATTGATTACTATACAATAATAAATATGGATTATAGAAAAGAGGCTATAATTTTTCCAAAAAACACTTGACTCGTCCCTAAGGTCATGCTTTAATTTTGCACCCGCTAGCAAAACATCGTACGATAATGGGTAACAAAACAAAGTTAAAAATCGGAGAGTTCTCCAAATTGATGCAGGTCACCGTGAAGACCCTGCGTCACTACGAGCAGAAGGGACTCCTTGCGCCTGACGAGGTGGACGAGTGGACGGGTTACCGCTACTACAGCGTCGACCAAATGCAGAAGCTGCAAGCCATCCGCGACCTGCAACGGCTCGGTTTCTCGTTGGATGAAATCAAGGAGCTGTACGAAGACGGTTCGCACACGCCCGACATCCAGCAGATGGATGAGAAAATCAAGGAGACGGAAAAGCTGCTGAAGCAACTGAAAGCCCGTCGTGACCAGCTGCTCGAATGGAGAGACTCTCGCAAACAAATCACCAAAATGGAAAAATTCAGCATCCAATCACTGCCCGAAATCATCGTGGCAAGCCATCGTGAAGTCATCCCCAACTATGCAGCACTTGGCCCGCTGTGCGTTAATGTTATTGGCCCCGAGATGCAGCGCCTCGGCTGCAAGTGTCCGCCGCCTGGCTACTGTTTCACCATCGAACATGACAAAGAGTACAAGCCGACAAACATCGACATCGAATACTGTGAACAGGTAGAAGAGATGGGCACCGACAGCGCCATCATCCAGTTCAAACGTCTGTCCGCCGTGCCCAAGGCACTATGCATGAAGCACGTCGGCCCATACGAGCGATTCTATGAGTCGTACACCGAAGCTTTCCGTTACATTGAGGAGCATGGTTACAAGATTGCAGACCATCCCCGCACTTGCTACATCGACGGTGCCTGGAACCAAGAAGACCCCGAGAAATGGCTGTCGGTGATCCAGATTCCGATAAAATAATCAATTTTATGGCATGAACATCCAGCCGTGGCTTTCGGGCTGCGGCTTTTTTTTTACATAATCCGCAAAATTGGTAGATGATTTCCCAGATTATTGCCCTACTTTTGCAGCATGGAAAACGAAATCGTCATACTCGACAGCGTCGAAAAGTTCAACCGCCACTGCGGGTTTGAGACCTTGCACCCATTGGTGGCATTGTGGATATGAGCCAAAACTCATGAATTACGGCATTTATGCCCTGTGGCTCAAAAACGGTGTAGGATGCAGGTTATGGATTCTTTATATGGACTAATTTAATACTTTTGTTTCGGGAAAAGTGTTATCTTTGCAAAAAAATAACAATTTGGAGGATATTCTTTTTGACAACGCTGATTCTTTCTATCGTTGGATTAAAATATGTTGGATAATATGACAGAAGATAAGATTTGTGATTTATTATGAATATAAGACTTGAACAACCCAATGATTGGCGAGAAGTAGAAAACCTCACTCGCGAGGCGTTCTGGAATGTATATCGTCCAGGATGCACTGAACATTACGTGCTTAACCAATATAGAAACAACCCCGATTTTATTCACGAGTTGGATCTTGTGATGGAAGAAAACGGTAGCATCATAGGTCATGTGATGTTTTCAAAAGCCAAAATCACTCTTGACGACGGTACATCATTCCCATCATGGACATTCGGACCAATAAGCATCCATCCCGACTACAAACGCAAAGGCTATGGCTTGAAACTGTTGCAATATGCACTGGAAAAAGCCAAGAACATGGGCATCGGACTGCTTTGTATGGAAGGTGACATCGACTTCTACCGTCATGCAGGATTTGACCTCGCCTGTAAACTCAAGATTCATTATCACGCCGAGCCACGAGATTCCGAAGTTCCATATTTCCTTGCCCAAGAGCTGATTCCTGGATATTGGGGCGATCGAGAAGGCACTTATTGCCCACCTAAGGGATATTTTGTGGCCGACGAGAATCCTGAAGCTTTCGAAGCCTATGAATCCACATTCCCGGCAAAAGAGAAATTACGTCTGCCAGGTCAATTGGGATACGAAGAATGAAAAAAGCATTACTAATCGCCTTGGGACTGGTTAGTTTGGGTCTCGGAGCCTTGGGAGTAGTGGTACCCGGACTGCCAACAACGCCATTTCTTTTGTTGGCTTCATGGTGTTTCTACCGCTCATCGCAACGGTTGCAGGACTGGCTTTTGAAGTCGTGGCTCGGCACTTACATCCGCGGCTATCACAGTCGGGGCGGAATGACAATAGCGCAAAAAGCCAGTGCTTGCGGCATCATGACGGCGATGGTATTGCTTTCCGTTTTCGTCTTTATTCCACAAGGCTCAGTAGCCCGAGTCATTGTCCCCATCGCCGGCGCCACAGGCGTTCTGGTAGTCATTTTTGCGGTGCCAAATGCAAAAAAAGAAGATTGAATGTCAAGATTATTCGCCGATAGTCAATACATTTTTATATCTTTGCAAAAAATCAATAAACAATGAACTGGATAATCCTAATAATCGCCGGTTTTTGTGAGACTGGCTTCGCTTTCTGCCTTGGCAAGACCAAGCTTGCTGTCGGGACGGAGTATTGGCTGTGGATTTCGGGTTTTGCACTGCTTTATGTGCTAAGTGCGGTGCTTTTGGCGAAAGCCACCCAGACCATCCCCATCGGCGTCGCTTATC
>JAEEGK010009122.1_pt1 | contig 23248 bp, 20 predicted proteins | sample 8958771 | NCBI WGS metagenome assembly JAEEGK01 (sample SAMN16246547, study PRJNA631951) | gut metagenome | biome: gut microbiome; feature: rumen; material: SC-attached | host: Bos | place: Iran: Karaj | collected 2018-10 | reverse complement strand
ATTTGAAAATGCTCCAACGCTGCCCGGATGGTGGCTTCCTTCTCCGGTGGACCATGCGGGAAAACGGAGCTCGGGTATCTCGGGCGGTAGCAGCATTCTCCTACGGGTAGGCCGCATTTGCGCTTGACCCGGGAGACGTATCGAGACCGGGGATTTCTGTGTATTAGAAATATATGAACCTGTTTCAGAGAGCAATCAAAGAAAGGCAGAATGGATCTGGGGGACAAGCATCGGTAACTAGTTTGGGCAACTCATGACATGAGCTTCCCAATTTATGTCCGGACAAACTAGTCCCTGTTTATTTCGGACAGCGTGCAAGACATCGTACAGTATTTCAGGTATTGGAACAACGCGAATGCCCGCCTTTGTTTTGGGCGATTTCACAGATGCTTGATTCTTGAATATTGTTCTTGCCTTGGAAACAGTTATGGTTCGCGCTTCAAGGTCTATATCGGTCCATTCGAGGGCCAATACGCTTCTTTCTTTTCCTGACTTTGTCACATATCATTGACAAACCTACACTAATATTGTATATAAAATTCGATTTTTTCATTGACAACCTGAAAAACTGTGTTATGCTTTGCGCATCGCAGATAAAGCGATACATTCTTGAGGATCGGAGGACGCAGGTGATGGCAATTCTGTCGAAAGTATTCTCTATGGCTATGTGCATGCGAATGATGCGGACCGTAAGTTGCCGGATCATGCGTTTGTGTGTCTGAAAACCTCACGCTAATCGATCAGCAATTCACGGAAGCCGCAAAAAACGGCTTCCGTTTTTTATATAATAATCAATTTCAATAGAAATAAAAAGGAGACCCTATCATGAAAAAACTCATTTCTCTTGTTCTTGCACTTGTTCTTGCCGCTTCTCTGCTGGTAGCCTGCTCTTCCGGTTCCGCATCCAAGAGTTTGACAATTGCTGTCCCGAATGATACCACAAATGAAGCTCGTGCGCTTCTTCTTCTTGAAGCCAACGGTCTGATCAAGCTGAAAGCCGGTGCGGGTATTGCCGCTACCAAACTGGATATTGTCGAAAATCCTTACAATATCACAATTGTAGAAATTGAGGCTCCTCAGCTTCCGGCTCTGCTGAAAGACTTTGATTATGCAATCATCAACAGCAATTACGCTCTCGGCGCAAATCTGAATCCTGTTAAAGATTCCCTGATCATTGAAGGTTCCGAATCTCCTTATGCGAACATCCTTGCTGTCAAAGCTGGAAATGAAAATGAGCCGAAAATCCTTGCTCTCAAAGCTGCTCTTGAAAGCAAACAGGTTGCAGACTTTATTGCTTCAAAGTATGACGGTGCCGTTATCGGAACAGTTGAATCTCCCACTGACGGCTATGACGCTTCTATCGACTATGATGCCCTGAATGGTGTCAAAATTTCTGTTGCAGCTTCTCCAACACCTCATGCAGAAATCCTCGCCATTGCAAAAGATATTCTTGCTGCAAAGGGAATCACGCTTGATATCGTTGAATATTCCGATTATGTACAGCCGAACCTGGTAGTTGATTCCGGAGAAATCGATGCAAACTATTTCCAGCATGTTCCTTATCTGGATGATTTCAACGCAGAAAACAAAACAAATGTTGTATCCGTTACCGCAATCCATGTTGAACCTCTCGGACTCTACGGTGGCAAGCAGAGCAGTCTTGACGCATTGAAAAAATAATATGATTACCCTAGAAGGTCTTTCAAAAACCTTCCGTACCGCCGACGGCACCGTGGAGGCACTGAAAAATGTGTCTCTCACGGTCAACGACGGTGATATCTATGGCATCATCGGCATGTCCGGTGCGGGAAAAAGCACTCTCGTAAAACTGCTGATGATCCATATAATCCGAGGCGTTGATTATCCCGTGCTGTTATGGTAAACTTGTACCAACAATTCTGGATACGGGGGTAGTTCCAATGGCAAAGATACTTATACTCAACGGCTCGCCGAGGAAGAACGGCGCAACAGCTTCGCTTATGAAAGCGCTTATCGAAGGCGCAAAGGAAAACGGCAATGAGATCAAAGAGGATTATATCACCTCGATGAATATTAAATCCTGCATCGGCTGCGATTCCTGCATGCGCACTCACGCTGGATGCGTACAGAAAAACGATGATATGGCGATCATCTATGATGACCTTTCGTGGGCGGACGTTGTCGTGTTCGTTTCTCCTCAGTTCTGGGGAACAATTACCGGACAACTTAAAGTTGTTTTTGACCGTATGTTCGCTTGGTTCAACAAGGTTGGCTGGGATAACGGGCGTAAGAAAAGCGCCCTGCTCATGACAGCCCGCGGAGATGATTATTCCATGGCGCTTGATTTCTACGGTATCCTTGAAAAGTATCTTGGATGGGAAAACCTCGGGACTGTGCTCGGAGCCGGAAAGGAAACAGAAGCCAGAACGCTTGGTGCAAGCATCAAATAGACAAAGCAGAAGATCAAAACAAACGGGCACATCATTCAGGTGTGATGCGGCTAAAAGCATTATTAGCAAAGAGGAAAATGAGCATGATATTCTTTCAGGACACGAAACGCCTTACGAACGAAGTGATAGGTTCATGGACGGAGGAAGCTGTCAAGGCGTATCAGGAGAACGCGGGCAAGCGGGCGGAAAGCACGGTAAAGCTTAGGCTTACGATCGAGGAACTGCTCCTGCGCTATCGGGACCTCTACGGAACGGATGAACCATGCAGTATTAAAGGCGTTCGCAGATTCGGAGGATGCTCGTTCGAACTGTCGCAAAAGGGCATGCAGCAAAACCCTCTGGATATCGATACGGAATCGAGCATTTCATATAACTTGCTTGCAAGGCTGAATCTCAATCCGCATTATGCCTATCGCCAGAACCGCGGCCTGAACGTCGTTACGATCCCTGCATCTCTCAAAAAACGTAAAAACGCGACGTTGATCGGAATACTGCTAGCAGCTGTGCTGTCGGTCGTTACATGGCTCGTATCGGGGATTCTCCCCGAGGCTGTGCGAAATGATTACATGATCCCGCTTGTCTCGGGGCTGTTTTCCAAGCTGTCCTCGATCTTTTCCGCTATAGCGACGCCGCTGGTGTTCTGCGCGGTCATGTCAGGGATCAGCGGTATCGGGGACGTATCTTCTTTCGGAAAGCTCGGCGGAAGGCTTCTGAAAAGAATGATGGCGAGCTATGGGATCTGTATGCTCGCAATGCTTGCTATCGGTCTGCCGATGGGTCTTGTTTCATCGACCTCGGCTACAAACGGCGGGAATGTGTTCAGCGATCTCCTTAATCTCGTACTCGATATCATCCCGGGAAACCTCATCGAGCCCTTCCGTATAGACAACGATCTGCAGGTGATCGTTATCGCCGTCTTCGCAGGTGTGATCATGCTGGGCCTTGGTGACAAGGTCGGTCGTTTGCGCACATTCATCGACGAAGTGGGAACGCTCATTAACCGTATGATGATGGCGGTCTGCAAGACGCTTCCGCTGTTCGTTTACCTCGGTTTTACAAATCTTCTTCTGAGCGGAAAGCTTTCGGAGCTTGGCGGTGTTTCCAAGATCGTCATCATTTGCCTTGGCGCATCCGCTGTTTTCGTCACAGTAACCATAGTCCGGGCACTGATAGTAACAAAGCGCACGTTTAAGGAGCTGTTTTCCGCCCAGCTTCCGGCGCTTATCATAAACCTTACTACTAGCTCACAGGTTTCAGCTCTTCCTGAGAGCATGAAATGCTGCAAACAAAAATGGAGTATCGATGAGAAATTCGTCGATTTCGGACTGCCGCTCGGTATTGTGATCTATATGCCATGCGGAGCGATAATGCTCGGCTCGATCGTTTGGGTGCTCACGAATATGTCCGCGGGAACGGTCGATCCGATCACTCTTGCGAAGCTTGTGTTCGTATCGGTCATTGTTGCGATCGCCGCTCCGCCGATCCCCGGCTCGGCTTTTGCGGTTTTACCGATCATGTTCTCCGCTTGCGGAACGGATCTTTCCATGATGCCGCTCGCAGTCATCATCGGTTCCACGGTGGGATATCTGATGCCCGCACTGAACGGCTATTGCATGCAGCTCGAGCTGCTTATGAGCGCGCATAAATCGGGATGCATCGGGAAGGGCCAAGTGTCGGAAAAGGGCATCAAATCAAACGATCCGGATCCGGGATAATCAGCAGCTCCCATTGGAACTGATAAGAGACTTTTCTAGCATGAAAAAATGCTGTGAAAAAACAAACCTATAACCCAAAAAATCCATCAATCAGGGTGCCAAACTTTGGCACCTTTTTGGCACCCTGCTCGTTTTTTACCGAATAAACAATACTTTTCACTATGAAAGATACTGATAATTCTCAAAATATTATAGTAAATTACGGAAGTTATTCAACCTAATGATCGTATAACCGGTAATTTGACTGAAGTCCGACGCTCCTAAGCGGGACGCCGCGCGTTCGAATCGCGCCGGGGACGCCAATCCCCCGAAAACACTACGTTTTCGGGGGTTTCACGTTTCCCATGTTTCTTGTTGTTTGATAAGTGGACTTCTCTAGTGGATGACTGTATATTGATGATTGTATATGCAGAAAAATATGCGTTGATTTTCGCTCGAAAACCAGGTTTGACTGCATTTTGACTGCACTTTTTGAAAAATAGCATTCTCACAGTGCTCGTAGTAAACGTATTTCCGGCTCCTTTTTCCTCTCTTTGAGATGTTCGTCAAGTGCTCGAATCGCTTTGTCTTCTTTGAATTTTGAAAGGTGCGTGTATACTTCCAAGGTAACTTCTATGTCTGAGTGACCCAGGAATTTCTGTGCTGATTTAACATCAACTCCAGCATCGAACAACATTGTGGCATATGGATGCCGAAGCATATGAGGGATTATTTTCTCAATAACTATCACTGGCTTTCGACGCCCTGATCCCCTTCTACCACCCGCACATTCATTCGGATGATTGATATAACTTCTCCACGCGTTCGTTTGAGCCACTCCTGACATTAGATTCCCATTCACATCCGGACACACTAATCAAATAAAATTCTGCATTTTCTGATAATTGCAGAATTATATTGAAATCGCGAATTCTTATTGCTATAATATAAGCGATCATAGACGATAGGAGAAGATCCATGAGAACAAAAATGCCTCTGCCGGCAGAAAAGAAGTTCTTTACCGTTCAGGAACTCCTTGCGTTCGGCTTTTCATATTACAAAATCAATAAACTTGTCGAGCACGGCTATTTGATCAAGCGAAATAAGAAGCTGTATGAAAACACGTCTTTTGCGGGAGAAGAGTCGGACTATTCTACGGTTGCGGCATATGTCCCAAATGGAATAGAGCGTTTACACATAATTTCGAGAAGAACAGATAGGATATAGATATGTGTAATTACAGAGAAAATAGTTTTTTTCAAAAATGCTTTATGGGACTAGCTATTCTACTATTATGGATTAATTTTATTGTTAAATTTCTATCATCGTTTATGTATTTGTCTGGCATTTGGATATTCTTTTCTATTGGGATACTTTTGATTCTTATACTAGTTCTTCCTCACAGTTTTTTAGGTAAATTAGTATTATATATTAATAAAATACCTATAAAGCATCTATTCACCACATTGTTTCTTCTGAGCATTTTCCCAAAGCTTATTTGTGTTATTCTATTTCATATTGACTCAAGGAATCACATAGATATATATATATATCAGAATGTTGCGAAACAAATTGCTCAAAATGGAATTGTAACTAAATATGCAGATTACTATAATAGTTTTCCCCATCAGTTATGGTTTTCTTTGTTCCTTTCTGGATTTGTCAAGATATTCGACGAATCTCAAATGTTATTTGCTATTTTGCAAAGCGTGATGCTTTCTCTTTCGACTGTGTTCTTATTTCCTGTATTTATGCATCATACATCGAAAGCTAAAGCTTTTGTTGCATTATTGGCATATAATTTGATGCCATCCACGATATTTCTTCCTTTATTCATTACACATGAAATTGCATTTTTGTTTTTACTAAGCATATCGGTATATTTATATGATATAATGAACGATTGGAGATATATGAAAAAAAACAAGTGCCACAAATTGGGTTTATTATTGATTTTTACTGCTACTCTTTTTTTTGCAACAGAGATCAACCCGGGTGGTTTAGTTGTATGTATAGCGTTTATTCTTCAAATTCTTGTTTTACAAGTACCGAAAAAAACAACATCAAGAAAAAGGAAGATATGTAAATGTGTTCCTTTTTTCCTGATTCTTATTTTATTTATTCCGGCCACAAATCTATTAAAACAAAGATTATTGGATTCAAGAGAATTAAGTAGTATTAATATATCAAGAGTTGAATGGACCTTATTTGTAGGAAGTAATGTAGATTCAAATGGAGGATACTCTCATGAAGATGCAGTAAGTTTTGGCTGGAATCCAAATGATTGTAACACATACGAAGAACAGGGAAGGTCTGACGAACAAGTTGTCAATTTAAGACACAGTTTACTTTTGAACAGATATCGGGTGTTGTTTAATCAACCAATCAAAGCACTAAAGTTACTATGTATAAAACTGGGAAAAATACTTTCTTATCCGAAATATCCAATTTCTGAAATTCCATCATTAATCAAGGAACCGCATAAATGGTTTTTTGAAAACATATTTGTACAGATATGTGCAACGTTTGAAATAATCACAGGTAGCATATTTGCAGCTTTTGCAATAAAAAACTCCAACCACCAGAACTGCGGATTGTATCAATTTTCAATTCTTTACATTACAGGCTGTACTATTTTGTTTCTTATATCTGAATGTAATAGCAAGTATACAATTCCATTTCAACCATTTTTATGGATGGTAATGACAATGAAGGTTAGTAAGTGCTCAATGTTCCGCGTTTGCCCCCCACAAGCCGCCAAGTGAATCTCCTCAGCCCAAGGCATCAAATCGTCAACCGCAGCCTGTGGATCGGTAGAAAATTGCTCCGGAAGTACTGACAGCAGATGGCTCAGATAGGCTTCTGGGTTGGGCCCGTTGGCTTTGGCGCTCTCCGGAACGGTGAAACAATCACGCTGGCATTGGCGCCGGTTTGGGTATCGCAGAACAACCAGTTCTTCCGGCCGACCACAATGGGTCGGATGATCGAAAGACTGCTTTAGCTGACTTTCAATGTCAGAGCATCGACGTTGTCAAGTACTTTGGCAGTGCAGATATTATTCTTCATCCGCCGTGAACTTATTCCTGCAAAGCCACCAAATGATTTTCTGTTTGCTAATCACGAAATGGTCCTCTGTCAAGAAAAAGCACAAAATAAAGTGAGCGACGACATAGAAAAAGGAAGGGGACGTGGCTGTGGAAAGCGTGGAGAAGGGCCGTAGACTTTTCCACCCTTACCACAGCGGGGTTACGACTACTACTGCGAGAGCAGACGCGTCCGACAGCCACGAGCGTTAAGCCGCAACCCGCTGATACAGACGTTCAAACTGCTCCGGAGACATATAATCACAGTGGCTGTGAATCCGGACGGTGTTGTAGAATGCTTCAATGTACTCGAATATCAGCGTGTAGGCCCTGTCGAATGATTCGATTCGAAAGCGGCTCAGCCATTCCCTCTTGATCAGGGAGTGGAAGGATTCGATGCAGGCGTTGTCATAGGGATAGCCTGTGTTACTGTAGCTCAGTTGAAACTTCTCCGCGGCTTCGCGGTAGCAAATAAAATTTCTGTACATATAATCGAACCTTCTTTGTATTTTAAGATAACAACAACTTTCTCAAAGGTCTCAGCGATACATTTCGATTTACAGTCCTTTTTTAATAGAAGCCGTGTTTATTATAATTCCTCATAGAACACAAAACGCCCTTATTGTTCCATCAAAATAATTAACACCGGAGAATTGATACTTATCCATTGCAGAGAAAATATATTATTCGGCATCTTTTTACGATCATTACGGGCAGAAATCGAGTGTAATTATAGTAGTAGAGAGTATACGAAACGAGATATTTCATTTAGTTTAGTTGTGATTTTCAGCGCAGGGTGGTATACTATATCCAATTATGATGTGCAAAGGTTAAGATTACTCAATTCGCAAAAAGGTGAATCTTGTACCACATAAATAACACACAACGAATGGATTATGGGGTGCATATTGGACTTCTGCGGACGGGTGCGGAATGGCGGAAATGCCCTAAAATAGGCGTTTTTCCAGACATTTAGGGCATTTTGGGGTTTCGTGTTTTTGCGGCTCCGACTCTGTAGGTCGCACGTTCGAATCGTGTCAGGCACGCCACAAGCAAACGACTCCGCCCTTGGGCGGGGTCGTTTGCTTATGTACGCTCTGCGTACATGATTTGAACGTAGTTCACATAGGCGGCAAAGCCGCCTGCTCGACGCTGCTTCTTATGTTTTGGCAATCAGAAGCAGCGCCGTATCGTGTCGGGCACGCCACGTCGCCGCAAGCGTCGCATCGTTCGCGGCGACATTTTTACCTTGCAGCACAGACTTTCACAGCAATTGCATAAGAAAACAGCCCCGGAAATCATACGGTTCGCAGTTTCGGGGCTGTTTCTTTCGGTTGTAAATTTTCTTGCTCGGAACGATCTTCACGGTCGGATCGATCTCCCAAAGCGTTCGTTTTTCTGCGTCCAGCTTCTTGCGCCGGCGCTTGCTCATCTTGTCTCGCGGGACAAATTGCTTCATCATCTGTCAGCTCCTTTCGGCTTTCCAGTATAACCGGTGAGATCCGAAAATGCAACATCAGTTGCATTTTGCGCAGAAACCCTTTGGCAAGACGGGGAAAAGCTGATATAATAAAACAAATGCAAAAAAGGGGGGCAGCACGATGCCGGAATGGCTGAAAGACGCGGTGTTTTATGAGATCTATCCGCAATCGTTTTATGATACGAACGGGGACGGGATCGGCGATCTCAACGGGATCGTCGAAAAGCTCGACTATGTGAAGAACCTGGGCTGCAACGCGCTGTGGATCAATCCGTGCTTCGACTCGCCGTTCAAGGACGCGGGCTACGACGTGCGCGATTACTGCCGCGTCGCGCCGCGCTACGGCACGAACGAGGACCTGTACCGTCTGTTTTCCGAAGCGCACAAGCGCGGGATCCGGGTGCTTTTAGACCTTGTGCCGGGCCACACGTCGGAGGAGCATCCGTGGTTTCTCGAGAGCGCCAAGGCCGAGCCGAACGCGCTGTCCGGACGGTACATCTGGACCGATTTCTGGATCTGCGGCGTGCCGAACCATCCGTACATCGGCGGCGAAACGCCGCGCAACGGCACGTATATGCTGAACTTCTTTAAGTGCCAGCCCGCGCTGAACTACGGCTGGCGCAAGGTTACGGAGCGCTGGCAGTGCGGCGTCGATCATCCGGACGCGCTGGCGACGCGAAAGGCGCTTATGGAGATCATGCGATTCTGGCTCGACCGCGGCTGCGACGGCTTCCGCGTGGATATGGCGGATTCGCTTGTCAAGGAGGACGACGAGGAAAAATCCTGCACGGCGGCGATCTGGCGCGAGGTCCGCGAGATGCTGGACCGCGACTATCCCGAGGCGGCGATCGTGTCGGAGTGGAGCAACCCGAAGCTGGCGCTGAACGCCGGATTCCACGCCGATTTCTACCTCGACCACTGGCACAACGGCTATCATAGCCTGCTTCGGCAGACCGACGACGGCACGGACCGCAGCTATTTCAGGAAGGACGCCGACAGCGATATCATGCGCTTTCTCGACGATTATCTGCCGAAATATGAGGCGACCAAGGACGTCGGCGCGATCAGCTTCATCACCTGCAACCACGACACGCCGCGCCTTGCGCCGAGGCTCAGTGCGCGCGAACTGCAGCTTGCCTACGCGGTGCTGTTTACGCTGCCCGGCGTACCGTTCCTCTATTACGGCGACGAGATCGGCATGCGCTACCAGGCGGACCTTCCGACCAAGGAGGGCGGCTACACGCGCACCGGCAGCCGCACGCCGATGCAGTGGGACAAAAGCGCCAACATGGGCTTTTCCGAAGCCGAACCGGAGAAGCTGTACCTGCCGGTCGATCCCGATCCGGACGCGCCGTGCGTGCAGGAAGCCGAGGGAAGGGACGGGCTGTATGAGACCGTGCGCGCCGTGCTGGCGATCAGGCATCGGGAGCCGGACCTACGGACAGACGGGCCGTTTTCCGTGCTGTATGCAAAGTCAAAGGATCCGCTGTTCGTCTATCGGCGCGGGGACCGCATCGCGGCGGTCAATCCGTCCGGGAAGGCCCTGAGCGCCGAAGTGAAAGGACTGAACGGCAGAACGCCGCTGCTCACCGTCGGCGAAGCGACTGTGACGGACGATCGGGTGACGCTTGCGCCGCAGTCGTTTGTGCTGCTGTAAGGATACGGAACGATTGCGCATTTACAGACCGACGAAGGCATGCTATACTGAACAAAACAACCGGGAGGAATCGCCATGCACGAACGAACGCCGTTTTATGAAAAGGTCAAAGAGCGGCTGATCCGCTATGCGCGGGTCGACACGCAGTCCGATCCGAACAGCCGAGAGACGCCGACGACAAGCAAGCAATTCGACCTTGCGCGGATGCTGCGCGACGAGCTTGTTTCGATCGGCGCAAGCGACGTATGGCTTGACGAACGGGCCTGCGTGGTCTATGCCAAACTGCCTTCGACAATGCCGGACGGCGGCGGAAAGCCCGTCGGCTTCGTGACGCACATGGACACGTCGCCGGACGCGCCGAGCACGAACATCCGTCCGTGGGTGCTGGAAAACTACGACGGCGGGGACATTCTGCTGAACGCGGAACGGGGCATCGTCATGTCGCCAAACGAGTTCCCGAACCTGTTGAACTACATCGGGCAGGATCTGATCCTCACCGACGGCACGACGCTTTTGGGCGGCGACGACAAGGCGGCGATCGCGTCGGTGATGACGATGGCCGAGCATGTTTTGCGCCGTCCGGAGATTCTGCACGGGCCGGTATCGCTTGCGTTCACGCCGGACGAGGAGGTCGGCGGACTCGCGAAGGACCTCGACTTTGACCGCTTCGGCGCGAAGGTCGCGTACACGCTCGACGGCGACTGGCTGGGCTTCTATGAGGACGAAACGTTCAACGCCTCCGAGGCGCGGCTTGCGATCGCGGGCCGCAGCGTGCATCCCGGCACGGCGAAGGGCATCATGATCAACGCCGCCGACGTCGCGGGCGAGTTTCTTTCGATGCTGCCGCGCTTCGAGCGCCCGCAGTACACCGAGGGCCGCGAGGGCTTCTATCACGTCCTGTCGGTCAGCGCCAACTGCGAGCATGCGGAGGTCGTGCTGATCGTGCGCGATCACGACAGCCTGCGCTTTGCACAGCGCGAGGAATACCTGAAAAAGTGCGCCGACGCGCTGAAACGTGAGTACGGCGCGGAACGGATCGCGCTTTCGATCGAGCAGAGCTACCGCAGCATGAAGGAGGCCGTCGATCAACACCCGTACCTGATCGAAAACCTCGTCGCCGCGATCAGGGCCGCCGGCGTCGAACCGAAATGCGTGGCGTTCCGCGGCGGTACGGACGGCTCCGCGCTCTCAAATCGCGGCCTGCCGTGCCCGAATCTGTCGGCGGGCTACGAGAACGCGCACGGGCGGTTCGAGTACGTGCCGATCCGTTCCATGGAAAAGAACGTCGAAATACTGTTGCACCTTTGCGGGCTGTTCGGCCGCATGCAAAACGATTGAGGAGGAACGAATATGGAAGAAACGGAACGCAAACCGCGCTTTACCAACGTCTACACGACCGACGCCGAAACCGACAAGCAGCTCTACCGCAGCATTTCCCTGCTCCGGCGCGTACTGCTCTTTACGGTCATGCTCGGCTTCGTCGGGTATTTCATCTATCTTCTGATCGACTTGATCCGCTGGTCCAAATATACCGGACAGCCGGTCACGGGCGAGATGACGTTCTGGCTGTGCATCGCGGGCTTCGCAATGTACCTGTTCATCATCGTGCGTGAGCTGCTCGGCACGCGGCTGTTCGTGAAGCGGCAGGCGAAGCGGCTCAGGGAAGTCTACGGCAAGGACAGCATCACGATCGACGCCGCGTTCTTCGACGACGAGATCACCTTCCACAATCTGGCGTCCGACGCCAATCTGCGGCTGCCCTATACCGCGTTGAAGTCGCTGTCCGAAACGAAGGACCTGTTTTTGATGAAGACGCAGCAGCGGCAGGTCATCGCGCTCGGCAAGCATACCTTTACCGGCACAGACGCGGCGGGCTTCCGCGCGTTCATGGACGGAAAATGCCCGAACGCCCGGCGGAAATGGAGTAAGAACGCATGAAAACGGTCTATCTTGCAGGCGGATGCTTCTGGGGCATGCAGCGGTTTTTGGATCAGTTCGAGGGCGTAAGGGAGACCGAGGTCGGCTACGCAAACGGACCGGATCATGCGCCGAGCTATCGCGAGGTGTGCGACAATTCCGGCCACGCGGAGACCGTGCGCGTCGCGTATGACGAGGCCGTGCTTCCGCTGTCCGAGCTGCTGGACTTCTATTTTCAGGTGATCGATCCCGTGAGCGTCAACCGGCAGGGCATGGACGCCGGGATCCAGTACCGCACGGGGATCTATTATACCGACGCGGATCAGCTTTCAGAGATCGAGGCGGTGTACCGCGCGATCGAAGCGAAAGAGGGCAGGCCGCTGGCCGTCGAGGTCGGGCCGATCCGAAACTTCTTCTCCGCGGAGGAGTATCACCAGAAGTATCTCGAAAAGAATCCGGGCGGCTATTGCCACATCCCGACGCATTTTTTCCATCTTGCGGACAAAAAGGAGTGAGCGTCATGTTTGATTCCGTCGGCGTGATCGGGACCGGCGCGATGGGAAGCGCCGTCGCACGGCTGATGCACGACGCGCAGCCGGACGGGAAGCTGCTGCTTTCCAACCGCACGCGCGAAAAGGCCGAACGGCTTGCGGACACGCTTTGCGCATGCGTTTCGACCAACGAGGAGATCGCAAAAACGTGCGGTCTGATCGTTCTTGCGGTCAAGCCGCAGATGATGCAAACGGTGCTTTCCGCGCTGCAGCCGCTGTTTTTTGCGCGCAGGGATCGCTTCGTGCTGGTCACGATGGCGGCCGGGCTGACCTGCGGCACGATCCGGCAGCTTGCGGGCGGCAGCTATCCGGTCATCCGCATCATGCCGAACACGCCGATCACGGTCGGCGCGGGCGTCGTCAGCTATTGCGCGGAAGGCGCGACGGACGCCGAGCTCGAGGCTTTTACGAAGCTCTTGAAGGGCGCGGGCACGCTCGATCCGCTGCCGGAGAGCATGATCGACGCGGCGAGCGCGATCGCGGGCTGCGGTCCGGCGTTTGTCGATCTGTTTCTCGAGGCGCTGGCCGACGGCGCGGTCGCCTGCGGCCTGCCGCGCGACAAGGCGCTCCTGTACGCGGCACAGACGGTCGAAGGCGCGGCAAAGACGGCAAGACTGACCGGGGAGCATCCGGGACGGCTGAAGGACGTCGTGTGCTCGCCCGCGGGCAGCACGATCCAGGGCGTGCGCGCGCTGGAGCGCGGCGGCTTCCGCTCCGCCGTGATGGAGGCCGTGATCGCCGCGTATGAAAAGAACCTCGCGCTGAAAAAGGGCGAATAACGAATTGCAAAAGGCTCTATCACACTTTATAGTTGATTGATAGATATTTTTGTATCCACTTGCAATGGAGTCTCTTAAAACACATACTATTAATGAACGAATTATGTTGAATAAAGGACATTGATTTGATATAATTACGATAACATAAGAAATAATAACAAAGGACGGTATAGAATTGTGAATAAAACAAATAAGATGCTTGTAATGCTAATGCTTACAATTGTATTGACGTTGGCGTTTGGATGCTCCAATCATTCGCAGACAGCCGAAACAGCAATATCACCCAAAGCAAATGACAATGTGGTTGCAACCTCAAAAGCAACATTGGCTCCAACTGCGACACCTGCGCCAACTACTGCACCTACAGCAACTCCAAAACCAACAGCTATCCCCAAAGAAGAGTTTCTGGGGGCCTGGAAATCGTGTGGATTAACAACAGAAGACGGAAAATACTATACGGTTAAGCAGCTTGAGGATATCGGGAATTATAATATTACGGATTTCTACACAATTTTCAATGAGAAAGACGCAGAGGTTTATATCCAAGGGGATATCTATCAGAATGTATCGTGGCACACAACAGTAGAAGGGGTGGTTGTTGGAACCAATGAGATGACACTTGAAAAAGGCAAACTCAGTTGGAGATTTGATAACGAAGTGTTGTGGTATGAAAGAGTCTCTGGTATTAAAACTGTCAATGATATAAAAAAGAATCCATATGTCGGAGCAACGTTAGGGCAAAAAAATGCACTAGACTCTGCAAAATCTTACTTAAGATTGGGAGGTTTCTCTTACGAAGGGTTAATCAAACAACTTGAATATGAGCAATATACTCATGAGGAAGCTGTATTTGCTGCTGATAATTGCGATGCCAATTGGAAGGAGCAGGCTTTGATGTCTGCAAAAAGTTATATTAGAATGGGTGGATTCTCTTACAAAGGGTTAATAAAGCAATTAGAATATGAACAGTTTACAAACGAGGAAGCTACCTATGCTGTAGATAATTGCGGAGCAGATTGGAATGAGCAAGCAGTTCTATCAGCACAAAGCTACTTAAAATACTCGAGTTTTTCTAAGAATGGCTTAATATCTCAGTTAGAATATGAAGGCTTTACTCATGAACAAGCCGTGTATGCTGTAGAGCAAGTTGGTTACTAATCTATTATCCCTGAAAAAGCAGTAATCTATAGCACCGCATCGGCGGTGCTTTTCTTATACCGCCAAAGGTAAAGGACTTCTCCCTGAGATGGTTCTGTTGTATTCTGTAAACGGCTGTGAGACAATGTAAGCAAGCAGCTTGTCTCGCTTATGCTGCAAGTTGCCGTTTGAGTAGTTCACATAGTTGTTCCATATCAGGTAATTGTTCAGGTATTTCGATGAGACGCCCTTAAAGTGCGTCATAAAGCTCTTCAACCGTGAATGATAGTTGTTGATATGCTGGATGTTGTAGATACCATGTGTCGTATGGACGCCACTCTTGACTTGCTTGAGGTCAAGTCCGTTGTTGGCAGTAAACCTCTTGTACGCGCTGGCCTTGTCTGTTACGAGAGCCGAGCCAGCCTCAATACGCCCGCCAAATACACCCTCAAGGCCCTTGATACGGACCCTTGCGAGATTGCTTATCTTTGCAATTGATTGCCCTGTTCGATTAACGGCACAGGGAACACAAACCTTCTCGTTGGACAATCCTCGAATATGGGTAGCGTGTCCACGATGATGTGCAGGTCTCGGCATAGTGAATGTATGGCTCCTCTTATGATTGCCCTTATAAGATACGGCAAAGAAGGTCTCGTCAGCTTCTACGATACCATTCAGAACCACCTTATCAGCCATTGATTGCAAAACGTCCAGCAGCTTGTGCCGCCAATGGAACGCTGTGTTACGATGGATATGGCACATATATGCTGTTTTATCAAGCGAAAGCCCAAACAGCATACACTCAACGAACTTTTCCCAAACAGAGACGTCCTTGCGTGTGCGAGATGTGATGGAATTGCTTGTGGCAACAAAGGACTTGTGGCAGTCCTTGCACATGTATCGTTGGGTTCCATCTGCTCTTTTGCCATTTCGGACGACGGAAATAGACCCGCAATGAGGGCAGGTTCGTGTTTTTGCAAATCTTTTGTTCTCTACGTAATCTGAGAGAGTGCCGATAATAGGTGGTGGCGCTGTAAGTGTTGATTTGACGATGTCTTGGTCTGCGGTAGTTAAAGCGGCAAAGTCTGCAAGTACTGATGCAACAGTAGGCATGAATCTCCTTTCTTCGACAGTTCCCAGTCGATATATGTATTATAACACAAAAAGCCCAGAATTTGGGGCTTTTTCAAAAGAGTTCACAAGAATTTACCAAGTATCAACCATCAAGTGTGATAGAGCCTTGCAAAAAAAGAACGCTTCCGGCGCCGGAAGCGTTCTTTTGCGTGTTATTCTTTGTCCTTGAACTTGGACGGCGTCAGCGTCGAAAGATCGGTGAAACTGCCGTCTCCGCCGTCTTCGCCGAAGACGAGCATGTCGAAGATCGCACGGCCCTCGACCGTCTTTCCGTCCTTGTTGCGCGGCGTCGGACGGTTGATGATCTCGCCCATGAACACCATGACGGCGCTCGTGCCGCCGTCCAGATTGAACGCTTCCTTGACGCCGAGCGACTGCATGACGTCAATCATCATCTGCGCGGTCATGCCCTGTCCGTCGTCGTGGTACGCGTCGCAGTTGACGATCACGTAATGGCCGGGCTCATAATAGCCGAGGATGTTGCGCGCCTTGAAGCCGAGACTGCCGTAGAGCGTCGCGTTGGGACCGGGCTCGCCGTCGCGGATCACGATCGGGCCGAACTGCCAGCCGTACACTGCGCCGTTTTCGATCTCCTTCTTGACGTCCAGCGTTTCCTTCTTCAGCCGAAAGGTCTTCATGGAGCCGTCCCGATAGATGAGGCAGACGGAGCCGGAGTTCCAGCCCTTATCCTTGCGCAGGCCCTGCAGCTGCGTTCCGTCGTACAGGATCAGGCCCTGGTTATAGCTGCCGTTGACCGCAAGGATCGCGTTTTCGCGCAGGGCGATCTTATCGCCGTCCTCGATGCCGTTGCCGTGTCCGCCGTTGCCGAACGCCGTATGGAACGAATGGATGTTGCGCATCCAGATGTCGGCGACATAATAGGTCTCCTGGAATGCCTCCTTGCCCTCCTGCATTTCGGCCTGGTGCACCGTGATCGCAATCTTCAGCTCGTCGCTCTGATAGCTGTAATCGGCGTCTGCACCGGTGTCATAGTCCGGGAAATTGGGGCAGATGTCGCCCTCCTTCGGCGCGCGCGTCGGTTCGGGCGTGGGCTCGGGCGTCGGTTCGGGCGTCGGTTCGGGCGTGGGCTCGGGCGTCGGCGCCTCGGTGGCGACCTCGACGACTGCTTCACTGGGCGCGGCGGTTTCCGAAACAACCGTCGGAGCGACGGTGGGATCCGGCTCGCTCACAGCGGTCTTTTCGCCGCACGCAAGGAGCAGAAGCGCGCAGACGCAGAGAAGAAATCCGATTTTTTTCATAGAAGTATCCTCCGGATATAGATCATTTCAAACAGAATTATCGTTATTATACGTCATTTCACCGCGCGGCGCAAGTGCTTTTGCCAAAAGGAACGATTCGCACGAACCGCGGGAAGAACGGTCAGAATCACTGCGGCGCATGCCGTCCGACCGGGCGAAGGGCGGAGAGCTTATTGCCTGTCCGCATAGTCCCACACGCTCTGCACGGCAGGGGACATGGCGCGGAAGCGATAGCGCAGCAGACAGATCTCGCGCGTCATCGGCACGTCGGAGAACGGGATCAGCCGAAGATTGAAGTGGTCGAGGATCGGAAGCCGGGGCATGATCGCGACGCCCGCGCCGGTCGTGACGGACGCGGCGACGGAGCTGTATTCGTCCGCTTCAAAGAGAATGTTCGGCGAGAACGACGCTTTTTTGAACTTGTCGGCCAGCTCGCGGTAGATGATCGCCTCATGCGTGATCGAAACGAACCGCTCGTCCCGGATCTCGGCGAGCGTGACCGACGACTGTCCCGCCAGCCGGTGCGAGGCGGGCACCGCCAAAAACAGCTCCTGGTCGGCGATCCGGATGCCTTCGACGGCGTCGATATCCGGCCTGCCGGCGATCACAAGGTCCAGCGTGCCGTTCAGCAGCTGTTCGATCAGCCCGCCCGCCATGCCCTGTCGGAAGCGGAACGCGCTTTCGCGGCTGCCGATCTCGGCATAGAACCGGTCGACGAACGCGGGAAGCACCGAAAAACTGACGCTGTAGATATAGCCGAGACTGACGACGCCGGCGCTCGGCGCGGAAAGCTCGCGGAGCCGTTCCTGCCCCTTGGAAAGCTCGGACAGCGCGCGTTTGGCGTACGGCAGAAATTCCGCGCCGAACCGTGTCAGCGCGATCTGCTTGCCCTGCTTTTCAAACAGCGGCATGCCGAGCTCCTTTTCCAGCTTGTTGAGCGAATAGCTGAGGCTCGGCTGCGAGATATAGAGCAGCGACGCGGCGCGGGTGTAGTGCAGTACCTCCGCGGTCACGCAAAAATACCGAAGCTGCTGCAGCGTCACGGCGCGTCACCTCCCCACAGATCCTTTGACAGCGTGCGCCACGCGTCGATGAGAAAGCCGAGAGCCAGCATGTCCGCCGCGCCGCCGGGCGACAGATTGCGCGCGATCATCTCCCGGTCGAGCGCTTCGAGCGCAGCGATCCGCTCGGATTCGGGAAGCTGACAGAGTTCTCTTGCGGATCGCTTTGCAAACGCCAGTCCGTCCGGACCGCCGCGGTGCAGAAGATTCGTATCGTCGAGCACGGCCATTACGTCGCACAGCGCAAGCGCGCCGGGGTTTGCGCTTTGCCCGTGCGCCTTGAGCCGGTCCGCCGCATAGCGCGCATGGAAAAACCCGTCCGCGGCCTCGCCGACCGCGCCGCGCGCACGGTAGGCGGCAAACACCCTCGCGCCGTTCGTTGCGGGGAAGGCTTCGGCCGCCGAAAGCCGTTCTTCTGCGTCCTCGCGGGCAAGCGCGGAGGCGTGCGCGATCGCGTCGCCGCCGAAGGAAAGCGCCTTTCCCGTGCCGTACAGCAGCAGTCCCATCGAATAGATCATGCCCTTGTGCGTGTTGACGCCGTTTGTGGCGGCAAACATCGCGCGCTCGGCGCTCAGTCCCGCCTCCTTCAGCGGCGCCATGCCCGCGGCGCTCAGTCCGAGCCGCACGGCCGCTTTGAAATACGGCACCAGCGCCGCCGCGCTTTTGAGAAACAGCGGCACGTCCATGTCCGTATGCGCGCCGTTATTGGCCCGATCGACCAGTCCGGGCTTCGGCGTCGTGTACAGCTCGCGCTCCAGCGCGGCATGCGCGGTATATGCCAGCGTGTCGGCGCAGAATTCGTCCAAAAGCGCTTCCGTTGCGGCCCGGATCGCGTCCAGTCCGTGCGCGCGGCTGCGCGCGCAGACGGCGGCGGGCCCGTCGCAGACGAGGCATCTGCGCGGGACGCTGCGCGAGCGCTTTTCGCCCTGCGCGTTCAGCACGTCGAAATCATAAAGCCTTGCGGCGGGGAAGGCGTCCTCGAGCCGTTCCAGCGTTTCCTTGACGGCGCGCGCGTCCGCGTGCAGCAGAATCAGCGCTTCCGTGCCGGTGGGGGCGTCGGTGACGCGGCGTCCGGCCTCGGAGAATCCGAGCGAACCGAACGCGCGAAGGCCCGCGTCAAACAGCAGCCGCGTCTTCGGCGTGCGCTTGACGTCGCCCGCAATGTTCAGCGACAGCGAAACAAGACAGTCGGTCGGTTCCGCCTGCCGCAACAGTTCGGTCTGCGCCTGCGCCCGCCGTTCGCGCGCGTCAAGCATGTCGGTGAGCGTAACGGAGGATGGCTTCATAGGTGGTTTCCGGGACCAGGTCCCGGGTCTCCTCGGGCCGGTCGTCAAGGATCAGCGCGCGAACGCGGCTGGCGCTGATGTCGAGAAGGCGAGGGATCTCGATCAACTCGATCCCGCATTCGGGCAGCAGCGCTTTCATGCGCTCGTTGTAGGCGCGCGTCGTCGGCGAAAACGGCTCCTCGCCCACGAACCGCTTTTTGATGTGCAGCGCGGGCGCGATGCGCGTGCGGAACAGCTCGATGTCGAGGTCTGCCTTGACGGCGTCGGCGTGCTGCTCGTCGCGGATGAAGTAGGCGGGGAAGGTCTCGCGTGAGACAAGGTATTCGTCGGTGTGCTCGACGTGACAGTTTGCAAGATGCGCCGTACCCTTTTTGACCATCTCGTACCGTTCGTCGGGAGAGAACATCGAGCCCGGCTCGGACACGGAGAACACATACAGCGCGTCGCAGTGCGCGGCGGCATATTCCACAAGATGCAGATGTCCGCGCGTAAACGGATCGCCGTTCACGACGATCGCGCCGCATTCGCCTTCGTAGCGCGGCAGCGAGGCGAGATAGTCGGAAAAGCCGTTCTTCCGGTCCTCCATCAGCACGGCGTCCCTCGTTGCGACGATCGGGAAGAACCCCATCGAGGCGAACATCGCGCCGTTCTTCGGCTTCGTGCAGATGAACAGCCGCTTCTGCCCGGCGCGCACCGCCTCGTTGAGCAGCGCGGACAGCACCGTCGCGCAGGCGCCCTCGCCCTCGTAATCTGGAGAAACGGCAAACTGCTTCAGCGTGTGGCCCGCGCGCGCGCCGCATGCGACGATGTTGAAATCGTCGTCCGTCATCAGCGCGACGACCTCCGCGTCGCCCTCGTCGCGAAGATCCGCAGAGGATAGAAATTCTTTATAACGTGCCTGCAGCAGCTTCGGCAGCGGCACGGGATACAGAGAAACGTCCAAAGGCGCTCCTTTCCGCGGCGATTGTTGCCGCATATCCGCAAAAAAATATGGCGTTCGGCGCGTCTGCGCGCACGGCGCAGTCCCCGTCGGATCCAGTATAGCAGACCGACGGGCAGAATGGCAAGAGAAAATACAAACGATAGAGAATCTCTATGGATAAATAGGAATAATATATTGGAAAAACGCCGCGGGCAAGTTTATAATAAAGGTTGGAAACGGCGAATCTTCGCCGTACGAATTTCAAAATGCAGCGAGAGGAGACAAAACGAATGATCCAGTATCATGCACAGGGTATGCTGTGGCGAAACGGCGCCCCGGTTCCCGCGCCGGAGGGCACGAACAAGGAACAGGGCCGCGAGCGCACGATTGCGTATCAAATCATGCAGGCGCACAGCGAGTCGAACGAGGGCGGCGTCATGCACATCCATTTCGACGCGCTGGTGTCGCACGACATCACCTACGTCGGCATCATTCAGACGGCGCGCGCGAGCGGACTCAAGGAGTTCCCGATCCCGTACGCCATGACCAACTGCCACAACAGCCTTTGCGCGGTCGGCGGCACGATCAACGAGGACGACCATGTGTTCGGTCTCTCGGCGGCCAAGAAATACGGCGGCATCTATGTTCCGGCCAACCAGAGCGTCATTCACTCCTATGCGCGTGAAAAGCTTGCGACCTGCGGCAACATGATCCTCGGGTCCGACAGCCATACGCGTTACGGCGCGCTCGGCACCATGGGCGTCGGCGAGGGCGGTCCGGAGCTTGTCAAGCAGCTCCTCTCCAACACCTACGACGTCAAGCCCCCGGAAGTCGTTCTGTGCTATCTGACCGGCGCGCCGAAGAAGGGCGTCGGCCCGCACGACGTCGCGCTCGCGCTCGTCAAGGCGACATTCAAGGACGGTCTTGTGAAGAACAAGGTCCTTGAGTTTGTCGGCCCGGGTCTTGCGTCTCTCCCGTTCGATTTCCGCAGCGGCATCGACGTCATGACGACCGAGACCACCTGCCTCTCCTCGATCTGGGCGACCGACGACGAGATCAAAAAGTACTATGAGATCCACAAGCGCCCGTTCGCGTTCGAAGAGCTCGAGCCGGCGGAAGGCGCGTACTACGACGCGATGATCACGATCGAGCTGGACAAGGTCGAGCCGATGATCGCGCTGCCGTTCCATCCCTCCAATGCGTACACGATCCACGAGTTCCTTCAGAACGCGGACGAGATCCTCGCAAAGGTGGAGGAGGAAGCCAAAAAGAAGTTCCCGAAGGCGCACCTTGACCTGCGTTCAAAGATCAGCGAAAAGGGCGTGCTGGCGAATCAGGGCATCATCGCGGGCTGCTCCGGCGGTCTGTTCGACAACATCGTGGAGGCTGCGGACATCTTAAAGGACGGCAGCACCGGCAACGGCTACTTCTCCTTCTCCGTGTACCCGACCAGCGTCCCGACGAGCCTTGCGCTGACCCGGAACGGCAAGACCGAAGCGCTCCTTGAGGCGGGCGCGATCATCAAGCCGTCGTTCTGCGGTCCGTGCTTCGGCGCAGGCGACGTCCCGGCAAACAACGGGCTTTCGCTCCGTCACACCACACGCAACTTCCCGAACCGCGAAGGAAGCAAGCCCGGCGAGGGACAGATCTCCGTCGTCGCGCTGATGGACTCCCGCTCGATCGCCGCAACGGCCAGGAACGGCGGCTACATCACCGCCGCGACCGACATCGAATACGAGACCGAGCGCATCCCGTACGAGTTCGACGATTCCGTCTACGAGAAGCGCTGCTACAACGGCTTTGCGCATGCAAATCCCGATGAAGAGCTGATCCTCGGGCCCAACATCACCGACTGGCCGAAGATGTATCCGCTCACCGACAACATGCTCCTCGAGCTCGACGCCGTCATCCGCGACCCGGTCACCACGACCGACGAGCTGATCCCGTCCGGCGAGACGTCCTCCTATCGCTCTAACCCGCTCCGTCTCTCGGAGTTCGCGCTGTCGCGCAGAGTTCCGGAATACGTCGGCCGCTCCAAGGCGGTTGCAAAGGACGAAGCGGCCCGCCGCGAAGGCCAGAAGCCCGAAAAACTCGTAAAGGCGCTTTCCGCGGTCGGCGATGCGGACGCGCTCATGCAGAACACCCAGTTCGGCTCCTGCGTGTTTGCGAACAAGCCCGGCGACGGCTCCGCGCGCGAACAGGCGGCGTCCTGCCAGAAGGTGCTCGGCGGCTTTGCGAACATCTGCTATGAGTACGCGACCAAGCGCTATCGCAGCAACTGCATCAACTGGGGCATCGTTCCGTTCACGCTGCAGGAAGGCGACGCGTTCCCGTACGAGGAAGGCGATTTCGTGTTCGTGCCCGGCATCCGCGAAGCCATCATGACCGGCAAGGAAGAGATCCCGGCCAAGGCGATCAAAAAGGACGGCACGGTCGAAGACCTCATGCTGTATGTGAAGGGCCTCACCGAGGACGAAAAGACGATCATCCTCGAGGGCTGCCTGATGAACTACTACGCTGCGCAGAACAAATAATCCGGAGGGAATTATGGAAAAGATCAAAATGACCACGCCGCTCGTCGAGATGGACGGCGACGAAATGACCCGAATCATCTGGAAGATGATCAAGGATGAGCTGCTGCTCCCGTTCGTGGATCTCAAAACCGAGTACTACGACCTCGGTCTTCCGATGCGCGACGAGACCAAGGACCAGATCACCAAGGACGCGGGCAACGCGATCAAGAAGTACGGCGTCGGCGTCAAGTGCGCCACGATCACGCCGAACGCGCAGCGCATGACCGAGTACAACCTGCACGAGATGTGGAAGAGCCCGAACGGCACGATCCGTGCGATCCTCGAC
>JAEEGK010009118.1_pt1 | contig 23256 bp, 17 predicted proteins | sample 8958771 | NCBI WGS metagenome assembly JAEEGK01 (sample SAMN16246547, study PRJNA631951) | gut metagenome | biome: gut microbiome; feature: rumen; material: SC-attached | host: Bos | place: Iran: Karaj | collected 2018-10 | reverse complement strand
TTGCGGGAAATTGTTTTTTATGTTTTCCTTAAGAAGTTCAATGCCATCTCTTATAGAAATAACATTGTTTCCCATATATATAATATCGGCAGAAAGGTCTATATATACCACCTTGTTTCTTTCAAAACATGAATTTATTTTTGTTCCAGGGGTAAAAAGATATTTAGTACGTTCAAGTCCTGAGCCAAGAACAAGCTCATCGGCAAAATAAGCGATTGAATCTTTATTTGGATTTTCTTTTAAATATCGTGTTTCGAGTACATATTTCCCTTCATCTACGCAAGGGAACATAAATACATATTTTTTACCATAGCCTTTTTTTGCATAAACTCCGGCTGAAATTATTAAAAAAAGAAACGCAACGCCTGCGGCAATATAAATCGGAATATATTTTTTAAAGTCAATTTTCATTTGCAGAAGTAAATCCTTTTGAGCGCTCAAAGTGTGTTATAAACGCTGCTATTCCATTATATATTCCAAGGGCTGCTTTTTTCAAGTATGTATCATTATTCAAAAGGAGTGCTTCTTTTTCGTTTGAAACAAATCCAAGCTCTATGAGGACACTAGGCATGTTTGAATTTTTTACTACGAACCATTCTTCTGCCTTGATTCCCCTGGCCTTTGATTGATCTCCAATCTGGCTCTGAAGTCCATCCATTATGAACTTGGCAATCATTATTGATTCAGTTGTATATTCTTCTTCGAGCATTGAATTAAGAATTGGGAAAAGCGAAGAATCATCTGTTGTAGATTTGTCTAATACTGTACGGCGGTATCCTGGTGAAAGATACCATACTTCATAACCTGAAGAAGTTTTATTAAGTGAAGAATTTACATGCACAGAAATAAACAAAACTGCTTCATCTTCCTTAACCTTTACATTATTTGCAATTTCCGTTCGTTCCTGAAGTGTAAGGAAAACATCTTTGTTGCGTGTAAGAATAATCTGTTTGTCCGGATATGCAGTTTTAAGACGCTCCCCAAGTAATATTGCAACTTTAAGGTTTATGTCTTTTTCCTGGATAGTAACATCTTTGCCGTTGATTTTGTATGTTTTTAGGGCACCAGGATCTTTTCCACCGTGGCCTGCATCTATGAGGATTGCCCCTACTTTAAACATCGTTGAATTATTTTCTTTGAACATCTGGTCGGCATCGTTCATGAATTTCTGCGAAACATATATTTTATTATTTTTAATTTCAGGTGCATCTGTTGTTTCAAAGCGTACATTATCGAGCATTACAATACTTTCGTTATTTCTGAAGGTTATCTGGTGTCCGTCTTTTTCGAGCATTCCTGTTTCAGAAAGAGAATCCCAGTAAAGTGTAATTCCTTCTGATTTTGCCTTGTCCATTAACGAAATATCGTTTGCTGCAAAGAGCGACGAGAATAAAGAAATTGTCATTAAAAATAAAATATATTTTTTCATATCACACTCATTTATTCGTTTTTTTGTAACCCTATTTCTTACTATCGGAATAATAAACTGCTGCTTGAATGCCACCGCGCATGATTGCCTTAAAAAACAATTTTTTATCTAATGCCGGATGTTTTGCACGAAGAAGGTCAAACTTGCGCAGAGTGTCTGCAATTGTATTAAAGTTCCAGTCTGTAAGATTTTGATATTCCGTAGTATTTAAGAAATCAGGAAGCTGAGATGCAACAGGTGTATCTGCGGCAATCTGGCCCTGAAGTTCGTTAAGCTGATCTTCTGTAAGTTTACCAAATGCATCTGGCGGAAAGTTTTCTTCGTCTGATTGTGTAACGCCTGAAAGATAATCATCTGTTTCTTTTGTGTTTGGTTTAAGAGTTATGAAAACATTTGAAACTGCGTCTTCTGCAGCTTTGATTGCTGTTGCCCTGTCGTTGCTTACTGCAATTATGTTTCCGCATTTTTCTACGTTGTTGCGTGGAAAATCAACCTTGCTTCCAATGCTTACAGTTGCACGAGGAAGTTCATCAAAAACAGCCTTGTCTGTAAACTCTGTGATATTTTCAATGTATTCAACAGTTCCAGGAATGCTCATCCAGGCGCGTTCTGCAGAAGTGCGGACACATGGAACTTCAAAAAGCTCATAAGGAGCCGGGAGCGATGAACATAGTGCCGACGGTGTGTATGTTACCGGTTCTGCACGATCCAGCAGTTTTTCAGGCTCATTGCCTGTTGCTATAAGGAGGCCCTGTTCTGTAAGGTTTAAGTCGCTTGCATAAGGAAAAGTCCAGCCAGACATATAGCCGCCAGAAAGACGAGCAGCAATTTCACCAATCATAGGACCATTTTTTGTATATTTAATATCAGCCTTTGCAGCACCACAAGTTAAACCTTCTGCTTTTGCACCAAGGGCAAATACAGAAATAAGTTCGTCGTGCATTTTCTGTGGGATGTCTGCCGGCATTGTGTGACCAATTTCTATAAAGTAAGGTGCATATTTTATATGACGGATTGCAAATCCTGTAACAATAAACTTTCCGTTGTAAACAAGAGCATCAATAGAAAACTCTGGACCGTCCATGTATTCTTCTATAATTGCATAGCCTGTGCGTGAACATTCTGTTGCAATTTTTACTGCAGGAAGGAATTCTTCTTTTGTGCGGACCATTCTGCAGCCGCGTGCGCCCATATTGTCTACAGGCTTTACAACAAAAGGAAAATCCATTTTATTCAAAACTGTTTCAATCAGGCTTTCAGAAACATCTTCTTTTCCGGCGCGGATAAACTTTGGAGAAGGAACTCCTTTTTCTTCAAAGCAGGCACGCATCTGAGTTTTAACGCTTGCATTTGTTGCTGCTTCAAAGCTGTGTGCAGGAAGTCCAAGTTTTTCACAAACATAGCTTACGCTTGCAGAAAAATCTGTTCCTGCTGTAAAAACTCCTTCTAATCCTTCTGCGGAATTTTTAAGGCGTGTACAAAGTTCAAGAATTCCTTCTTTATCTTTTAAGTCAATTTTAAAAAACTCATCGGCCTGTGGAATACAAACTGCTTTTGGGTCTGCATCTACTACAATTACATGAAATCCGAGTTGTTTTGCACTTAAAATAGCAGGTTTTTGCATTAATCCTGCGCCAAGAATTACTATATTTTTCATTTGTCCGCCTTTTTACGGCAATATATTTCTACCGTGTCGCCAAGCTGCATTAAATGTGAATATTTGTCTATAAGATTCCACTTAATACTGCCCTTCTGAATATTTTCTTTCTGGCAGATTGGGAATCGTTCTGGATGATGACCTGTTGAAACAATTTTTATTACTTCAAAACCGTATTTCTTTAAGATTTTCTGTGCTTTTGAAGGCTCCCAGATTGAAAAATGGTCAATCGGGCTGATTGTATAAAAATGATCAAGATTGCTTTTTGCAGAAATACCTTCACCTGAAGGAGTTGCAAATGCAAATATTCCACCCTCTTTTGTAATTTCAGAAATCTTTGAAAGCACGCTGTCTAAATCTTTAAAATGTTCAATTACATACCACATAGAAACAGAATCAAACTGTGAAATACCAAATTCTTTCTGGCAGTCAATCTGTGGAAAAGCGCTGCATGCAGACGGATAGCGTAACTTTGTTTTTACATAATGAATTGCTTCTTCCGAAATATCTGTTCCAAAAGGATTAAGTCCAAGTTCACTGGCTGCTGCTAAAGAAGGTCCGTATGCACAGCCAATATCAAGATAGTTTTTTCCGCCTAAGTCATCCTGTAAGGCATTTATAATTTCAAGGCGTCTTGTACACTGAGCTTTTATGGAATTAAAATCTTCTTCATAAGTTTTACCGTACTGCTTTTTGTAATCTTCAAAAAAGTACGATTTTTTATACTGCATTTCTTCTTCTGCAGTAAAAGACATGTATACAATTCCACAGTTTCTGCAGCGGCGGTATGTTCTTCCTGCATTTCTTGAAATTACAAGGTCCGGCTTTGCGTTTTTACCAGATTCTTCTGATTTTTGACCACAGACAGGACAGTATAATTTTTTACCAAGAGCAAGCTTTTGAATATAAGAGCCAAGTGATTTTTGCTTTATGCTCATTTTCATCTGAGGATATAAAAGCGGAGATTCAAGAGCTTTCTGCATTTTTAAGGAATCTATTTTTCCATGTGGAATAAATGCAAAATCATATTTTTGGGCAAGTCGTTCGTGAAGCTTTGTTGTTGCAACCATTATTACAGCACATCCGGCAAAGGCTGCTTCAAAAGCTGTAAGTCCGTAATGAGAAACAACTAAATCATATTCAAAAATCTTTTCGCGAAGGTTTTCTACAGGAGGAATAAAATTTATATTTAAAATATTTCTGTACTTTTCAACATCACTTACAATTGCGGTAACTTTTGCACCAGGAAGATTTTTTACAAGTGCCTGGGCTGCAGGTAGTGTAAGACTTGCAGGATCTTCGCCGCCAATACAGACAAGCACTTTTTCTATATTATGAGTGCGTTCTGCCTTTTCATTTACAGGCTTTGAAATATAGCTTGTATCAAAAAGATTCGGCAGACGGTCAATATCATAAGACGGAATTATGTCTAAAAGATAATCAGAGTATTCAGAAAAATCAGAACCTTCATCAAGACAAATGAGCTTTTTACATTTTGAAAAACTCTGTGCCTGTTCTGGTGAAAGCTTAAAATTATCGGTGATTATTACAGGATTAAAGGTTTGATCAGGAAGCGCATTGATTATCTGCCAGTTTTCAAGCCCTTTTTCTTTATATTCATCAAGAATTGAAGCAGTTTCTACAAGAGTGCAATCATCAGGAATATAAACAAAGCCTTTTGTTTCAACTGCGGCACTAAGACAACGGTGAAGATGACCAGTTCCCTGCCCTTTGACTACAGACGGTACAAAAACAACCGGATTATTTACAGCATCTGAATTGCAGGCAGAAATAATCTGTTCTGTTGTATATGGTTCTTTGCAGTTTTTAAGATAATTTACAATACTTATTGCCCTAAGATAATCAGAATAGGTGTCTATCGTAGTTCGGAGTTCTGGATAATTAAACCGAACCGGAGCTTTTATAAATTCACACTTGAACTTGTCTTTGTGATTGTAAAGGGCTGGTCCAACATGTTCGTGGTCGTAAGGATTATCTGTTTGAGTTGCGGCATCTAAAAGCGACTGGGCGCTGAAGATTTCTACGCCCGAACCGTGAGGAAGTCCTGTGTAAGTTAAATAATCACACGGATGACGTCCTTTATTTCTTGCTTCAAATTCTTCTACACTAGCCTGTGCTGCTTCATAAAACAAAAAAGGATTGTCTGCAGTAGCGCGGATTATTGTTTCAACCTTAAGAGTTTTTATAAGATCGCAGAAGCGTTTTAAAACATCATCAAGGTCACCGGCAAAGCAGTCAAAGCCGTTTTGTTTACAGATTGGTTTTAAAGTTTCGTATGATTCGTGGTCTGTTGCTACATAATATTTGTCTGCCTTTACCTTTTTCATGGAAGTTAAAACCCACGCAAGCACAGGCTTATCACCAAGCATTTTTAAAGCTTTTCCTGGTAAACGAGAGGAAGATAATCTGCACTGAACAATTACTGCACGCTTAGTTTTCATTAATTTCCGCCTGTGGCAGCTGTTCATGCCAGTCTTTTATAAAGGTCTGTAAGTCCATTTTGAACTGATATTTATTTTTTTCTACCCATTCCTTTGCTGCCTTAAACTGACGTTTTGCTTCAAGATATCCGCAGGAAGAATGGAAAAGGAATTTTATAAATGATGAGTTTTTAATGAATGCAGCTTCGTTTTTATATTTTGGAACTTCGTTTTTAAGGTAATATCTTAAGTAATCCTGATTAATTGTTCTGTCATCTACAGAAGGTTCGTCTACATAAGAAAACTGAAGCATTGTTGTAAGCTTTGTTTCTTCACCCCAGAGCCATGAACGAACTGCAAGATCAAGATTCTGCCAATAAGAAGATTTAATTGTATAGTCAAAACCGCCAAGTTGAATGAATTTCTTGCGGTTATAAAGAGCTACATAATCTTTAGGGTAAATTGTTTTTTTACCATCTGTTACTACAGAAGAAGAATCAATTACAAAGTGTCCCTTTTCTGCTCCCGGAGTAAACAGCGTATTAAGGCCGTTTTTGTTTTTATCGAGCAGGCGTGGAACAACACAGTAAATTTTTGAACTTGTAAGACGATCTGCAAGATTTGTTAATACTGCCCCGCTTGGAATATAAAGGCTGTCGCGAAGAACAAGAACATAATCTGCATCTATTTCGCTCATTGCAAGGTTTATTAATTCACCGTCTGAAGCTTTTTCAAGAGGAATAAAAAATTTAATATCAGGATATTTTTTTGAAATATCTTCGATTGAGTAATTTGAACTGTCGTGTTCAATAGAAATTATTGAACGGAAATTACAGCCCATTAAGTTTTCAAAAACATTGAGTTTAAGATGACTTGCACTTGAATGCAAAAGAATTACAGAAATATTGAGTACATCAGGCGAATTATTAACTTTTCCGCCAAGTACTGTCATATTTATCTGGTGTTCATCAAAAGTTGAAGGTATAGAACTCATCGCAACCTCCGCATTTATCACAGTAAGCCTTGTTTATATTATCTTTTAAGTGTACGTCAAGCTTTTTCCATACAGCATCAATGCCTTCGTCAAAAACATTACCTGCGATGTCATCTAAAACGCGGCTGTAGCATACAGGAACGTCACCATTGCAAAGAATTGTCAGATCACGGCGCAAATGCCAGCAAACATTTCTGTCTAATGGTGAAAGATCTGCAGGTTCTTCGTTTTTAAGTAAGCCTGCAAAGCTGTTGTATTTCTGGATTATAAAGTTTCCGTGACTTTCGCTTGTTTTTTCATTCCAGTAGCGGAAAAATCCTTCAAGCTGAGGTTCGTTTGCATTCATTCTTACGAACTGAGGATATACGCAGCCTGGAAGTAATTCTTCAAGCTTTTTAACTGTGTCGGCGGCGCTTATAAGATTAAAGTCTTTTCCTCTAAGCTGGGCGCAGACATTTGGATCAATGCCATCCATTGAAACTACGAGCATAAGCTTTTGCCAGCCGTTTGTGCGTTCTGAAGCGGCGTTTATGATTGGAGCTACTTCCTTAGCAAATTTTTCCGGAATTGAACAGCCGTCTGCTTCTATAAGAACAGAAAGTCCTTCATAAGAAAGAATTTTTTCTATTATTTTAAGTAAATCAGGATTATTAAAGCATTCTCCCCAGACAGAAAGTCCTACAACTGCTTCTCCGGAAAAGTCTGCAATCTGGTCAATAAGCTTACAGACGTTGTCAAAACTCATTACTTTTGCTGCTTCACAAGCTTTTACGCCTTCTTTTTTCAATAATTCAGAAGGATACGGGCAATAAGTGCATTGTCCATGACATTTTTGAGCAAGCTGAAGATTATAGAATGCAGGAACTGTTTTTAAGATTTCTGCACTTTTTGCTGCATATTCAGATAATTTAACAGCATCGTCGTTTGAAATACCGCTTTCGTAAAGTTTCTGACATGCAATAAATGTTTCTTTTTTGCGGCAATCAAAGGCAAAACGGAAGAGTCTCCAGTCTACAGGAGCAAGAACTGTTTCTACTTCAAAAGAATTTATGTCTGTTTTTATAATATCCATGAGGCTGTGGCGTGTGATTTTCTGGTCGCCGGTAGCTTTTGCTGTTGTTTTAGAAAGCTCTTTAAGAATTGCAATTGTTCCTTTGTCTAAAACCTCCGGTGCAAAACCTTCCGGATAGCCTTCGGCAAAGGTATATTCTGCTTTATAATCAAAATGAGTGCTTAAAAGCCCCTGAGTAAGAGTTTTATTTAAGAAAAGACAGTCTGCATAGCTGAAAATCAAGGATTCTGCACCTGATTCACTGCAAATTTTGTCTAATTCTTCTAAAAGCTCACTGATTGTTGAAAGTCCGCTGATTGTGCGTACTTCAAAACCAAAGGATTCTGCAGCAGAAAGACACAATTCCTTTGCGCTTTTACCCGAGAAAACCTTATCATCTTCATATTTATTTTTTTCGTCAAATAAAACAACAATACTTTTCATCAACTTCTTTATCGGCAATTGGTTGAACAAGTTAATGGAATTAAGATAAAATAAGAAATATGGGAGATCAGGACAGCCTGTTGAATCAGGTCTTTTCGGTAACACAAATAACTTCGTATATTAAAGAGATTCTCGAAGGAGCATTTCCTACAATTTGCGTAGAAGGCGAAATTTCTAACTGGAGGCCTTCAAGCTCGGGACACGTCTATTTTACACTCAAAGACAATACTGCACAGCTTAAGGCAGTTATGTTCAAAGGCTCACTCTACTCTCTTACCTTCAGACCAAAGGATGGTGACAAGGTACGCTGTACAGGCCGCATTTCTGTATATGAACCTCAGGGAACCTACCAGCTTATTGTAAATAAAATGGAAGCAACAGGTGCCGGCGATATTCTTGCCATGCTTGAAGAACGTAAGAAAAAGCTTGCCGCCGAAGGATTGTTTGATGAACAGAATAAAAAGCCTTTACCACTGCTTCCACGCACAATTGGTGTTGTAACAAGCCCTACAGGTGCCGCAATCCGTGATATTCTGCAGGTTAGCAGGCGCAGAAACAAAAATATTAATGTGATTGTATTTCCGGCGCTTGTTCAAGGCGAAGGTGCCGCCCAGACAATAGTTAAGATGATAGAAATTGCAAATTATTATAAGCTTTGCGATATTCTGATTGTTGGCCGAGGCGGTGGTTCGCTTGAAGATTTACTTCCGTTCAGTGAAGAAGCAGTTGTAAGGGCTGTTGCAATGTCTGAAATTCCTGTAATTTCTGCAGTAGGACATGAAATTGACTGGGCCTTGTGCGATTACGCCGCCGACAAACGAGCCGCAACCCCTTCTGCAGCCGCAGAGCTTGCAGTTCCGCTTTTGAGTGATATTACACAGGATATTACATACTACAAAACAGAACTTTACAATTCAATAAAGCAAAAAATAGAAAATAAACGGTTGATTGTGCGTTCTTTTGATCCTTCTGCACTTGAAATACGCTTCAGAAACATACAGCAGCCGCTTTTGAACCGCTTTGATAACGCAAAAGAAGGGCTGAAGGATGGAATTCTGGAAAAAATAAAGGATTTGCGCACTAGAATTGCAACCTGTAAGACAGTTTTAGAGAATGCAAGCCCGCAGACTATTCTGAATCGGGGATATTCTATGGTTTGTGATGAAAACGGGACTGTTATACGAGATTCGGCGCAGGTAAGCACAGGACAAAACTTAAAAATTACTCCAGCAAAAGGAGTTATAGAGGTAACTGTAAAATAGAAACGTCATTGCGAGCGTAGCGTGGCAATCCAGTTGATAAATGGATTGCCACGTCGCTGAAGCTCCTCGCAATGACAAGAAAGGAGATTATAATGAATACATTTGAAGAAAACTTATCTAAGCTTGAACAGCTTACGACTGACATAAAACGCAGCGACATATCGCTTGAAGATGCCCTCAAGGACTTTGAAGAAGGCATTAAGCTCGCTGCTGGCATGGAAAAACAGCTTGATGAAATAGAAGGCAAAGTTCAGATCCTTATGAATGAACCAAATCCTATGGATAAAAGCAACCAGCCTGAATTTGACACATTTTCTGAACAAGGTGACGTAAACGGAACAAGAAAATGAGCCAGACTAACCCTGTACGCACACTAAATGCCGAAGTTGCTCGTAAAATTGCAGCGGGAGAAGTAATTGACCGCCCTAATGCAGTTGTGCGCGAACTTATAGATAATGCAATTGACTCGGGTGCAACTCAAATTACTGTAGAAATCACTGGTGGTGGTATAGAAAAAATCCGTGTAATAGATGACGGCTCGGGAATGACAAAGGAGGACCTTCAGAATTGTGCACGTCCTCACGCAACAAGTAAAATTGCTACCGAAGTTGATTTAATGAACCTTTCTACACTCGGCTTTAGAGGTGAAGCACTTGCATCTATTGCGGCAGTTGCACGTCTTAGCATTACAAGCGGCGGCTTTAAGATGCGTGCAAGCATTACAGAAGATCATATTATAGAAAGTGTTGCTGTAACAAAGGGAACAATAGTACAGTCAGAAGGCCTTTTTGAAAATTTCCCGGCACGCAGACAGTTTTTGAAACGCCCTGCTACAGAAGGTGTAATGTGCAGGAACACTTTTATAGAAAAAGCAGTTTCGCGCCCTGATATTTCGTTCAGATTTATTAGCGACGGAGAAACAAAGCTTGATTTACCTGCAGGACAGACTTTGCGAGACAGATTTGTTGATGCAAATCATTACGAATATGATAAAAATCTTTTTTATGAAGTAAAAGGAAGTGCTTCGGGCAGCGAACCAGACTGGTCGTTCAGTGTGATTACAGGAGAACCTGCAGTAAGCCGTTCTAACAAAAAGGATATTTATATTTACACAAACGGACGACGTATTCAGGAGTATTCACTCGTACAGGCAGTTGAATATGGTGGACAGGGCTTTTTTCCAAACGGAACCTACCCTGTTGCACTTGTTTTTATAACAATTAATCCAAAGCTCGTTGATTTTAATATTCACCCGGCAAAAAAAGAAGCCAGATTTTATGACCTTTCTGAGCTGCATCATGCAATAAGCTCTTCGCTCAGGACATTTTATCACACTTATACATATCAGAATTTTGCAAATGACAGGCCTGCAGATGAAATGATGGGGTCCCTGAGCCTGTCGAAGGGCCCTGCTTATGAAAGGCACATTACTTATAAATCAGGCCCTTCGACAAGCTCAGGGACCACTGTTGTCCATGACCTGCGTTCTAAGTTTATGCCTTCGGCACGCACAAGCACTGCGACACTTGCAGAACAGGCAATGCAGTCTTTTTCTAAGGAGTTTACTGCGCCACAGGAAGAAAAATCAAAAATAAGATACATTGGCCCGGCCCTTGGTACTTTCCTACTGGCAGAAAAGAACAACTCGCTTTACATAATTGACCAGCATGCCGCACATGAAAGGATTCTTTTTGACAAAATCATGAACAATCAGGGTGGCCGCCAGCAGCTTCTCATTCCATACAAAATCAGAACAGAATCAAAAACTCAGGATAATCAGCTTGAAAAACTAAAGGAACGACTTTCGCAGATTGGTTTTGACGCAGAAAAAAAAGATGACGGCTACTGGGAAATAACTTCAATCCCAGAACGCTGGACCGGCACAGAATATGACTTCCGTGCCCTCTTATTCGTAAAAAATGTAGAACCCGAACAAATAATCCGCTCAATTGCAGCAATGACAGCATGTAAAGCCGCCGTAAAAGATGGATACGTCCTTGATGACGAAACAGCCGCCCGACTGGTAGAACAGGCCTTCACTCTGGAAGACCCGCACTGCCCTCATGGTCGTCCGATATATACTGTACTTTCGAAAGATAAATTATTTGAATTAGTAAAAAGAACATAAGAAAAAATCGCTGACGCTCCCGTAGAAAAAGTCTTCGGCCAACAGAAATGAAGTTGTCCTCAGCCTTTTTCTACTCCGCATCAGCGATTTTTTATAATGGATTAAATTTATTCATTAATCGTCTTTAGAAGTCCAGTTATTTCTGCCTTTCTATACCCCGGATTTTTTTCCTGGACATAAACCAAATAGCCTTCTGCATTTGCGTTGTCATTAAGCTGCATGCAAACCTTTGCAAGCTCAATATATGCATCCCAGTTTTCCTTATCTGTCTTTAAAAGTTCAGTGTAAGTAGACTTTGCATAATCATATTCACCTGCCTGGGCATATGCTTTGGCAAGATTTGCACGGATTGCATTGTTCTTGGAATCAAGCTTAAGGGCATTCTGATAATACTTAATTGCATTTGTATAATCTTCCTTAAGAAGATATGCTTTTCCAAGGTTATTGTTTGCTTCAATATTGTTGTTATCCTTGTTGTAAACCTGGGTGAAAAGGCTTAAAGCAGTATCAACATCAGGCGGATCAAGAGTCATGTACATAACACCAAGATTGATTTTTGTCTTTGCGTGATCAGGATTTACCTTAAGAACTTCAAGATATAAAGGAATTGCAGAATCTACCTTGCCCTGATTATCGCAGATAAGTGCATAATTATAGATTATATTAACCTTCGAATTGTCATTTTTAAGATAATTTTTGCCTTCATAAGCTTCACGTGCATATTTTTCGGCATCGGCAACCTTTCCGGCATCATACAATACTGCAGAAAGATTGTACTTTGTTAATGTCATATTTTCGCTTGGAGAAAGCATTGTAAGAGCACGTTTGTAGCTTTCTTCGGCATCTGCATAATTCTTTTTCTGGTAGTAAACATTACCAAGCTCCATTGCAGCCTGAACGTTTATATTATTAATCTTCAGAACCTGTTTATATGCATCAATTGCACCTGTATAGTCAGTTCTGTCTGCAAGAATACGTGCCTGTTCAAGCCATGCCTTTTCGTGACGAGGATCAATATCAATAGTCTTGCGGAAGGCTGTAAGAGCTGCTGTATCATTTTTAAGTACCTTTTGTGTAACACCAAGGTTATAGCGGCTTGGAGCAAAGTTTCCGTTCAACTCACACGATTTTGTAAACGAAGAAGCAGCTTCACTGTATTTTTTGAGTGTATATTGAATTTTTCCAAGGTTATACCAGTAAAGATAATTGTTCGGATCATATTCAACTGCAGCCTTCATTTCTGCAAGTGCCTTGTTGTAATCTTTTTTCTCAAGGGCATCCTGGGCAAGTATATAATGTGCAGCGGCATCTTTAGGGTTAGAAGCAATTGCTTTTTGTGCCATAGCAACAGCATTATTCATAAGCTGCTGTTTCTTTTCAGGAGTATCTGCTTTTTGAGCTGCTTCATACAAAGCCTGGGCAATTTCTGACTCTTTAGTTGCCTTAAAATCTGAACCGGCTTCTCCAGGAACTAAACTGTCTGCCATATTAAAATGCTTCATGGCTTCTTCTATGTTTCCCATTGCAAGTGCAGTCTGACCAAGCTGAATTTCATTATTTACATCATCAATTTTCTTTTTAAGTTCTGCGTTTTTCTTTGCAAGTGCTTCTTCTTCGGCCTTACGCTTTTCTTCTGCTTTGCGTTTCTGCTCTGCAGCAGCGGCTTCTTCTGCTTTTTTCTGTGCTGCTTCTGCCTGCTGGTCTGCAATACGCTTTTCTTCTGCTTCCTGCTGCAATTTTACAAGGTTTTCCATAGCCTTGCGGTTTTCTTCTGCCTGCTTGCTCGATTCTTCCAGAGCACTCTTCATTGAAGAAAGAGAATCTTGCATTGCGCTTGAAATACCAGAAGTATCTACATCAATCTTAAAGCTGTCAGGGTATCCGCCTGCACCACTTCCATCACCTGCCCCGTAATTGTAGGTGTTTCCGCCGTATGATGCATCTCCACCGGCAGCTTTTTTCATATCAAGAATAGAATTCCAAAGATCCCAGACTTCCTGGTCATCTCCGTTTTTTTCAAGGTAATCATCAAGCTTGTTCAAAGCTCTGTCATATTCACCGCGTTCTGCATATGTACGTGCCAGATTACAAACATTTGTACGAGCCTTTGCCCCGGAACCGCGTTTACTTACACAACCGCCGATACAGCAAAGACATATAATTACAATAGCAGCAGCTGCAGCCGAGATTATGATAATCTTTTTCTTTTTGCGTTCCTTTTCTAATTCATCATAAGTTTTAAGATTTGGATTTTCTGTTCCAGATTTCTTAAACAAATCCTTAAAATCATCCATTTTTATGCCTCCCACAGCCTAGTCAAGTTCTGATTCATAATCATAGTCAATCAAATCTTCTGTACCGCTTGTCATGTTGGTTGAATCTGTATTTTGCAACGAATTTGCAACATCTTCAAGCAGTTTACGCCTTCTTTCTGCTTCTTCCTGACGTTTTATTTCAGCCAGACGCTCTTCTTCTGCCCTTCGTTCTGCTTCAAGCCGTTCCTCTTCTGCCTTCTGACGTGCAAGCTCTTCTGCCATACGCCTTTCTTCTTCTGCAAGTCGTTCTGCTTCCTCTGCCATAATTCTTGCTTCTTCTTCCTGGCGTACAAGTTCCTGCTTTAAAAGTGCAAGCAGTGCTTCAATTTTAGGACGCTGAACATCATTAGGCTCCATTATAATAAACTTCTCATAATCTGTGATTGTTTCATTATATTTTTGAGCCATTAAATAGGCATTTCCGCGATTAAGAAGCGCCTGTGTAAACTTAGGATCTGCAGATAATGCAAGAGTATAACTTTTTGCAGCATTATCATAGTCTCCCATGGCATAATAAGAGTTTCCCTGGTTAAACGAAAGGATTTTTTTATTTGTTGCAGGAACTTTTAGCCCCTTTGCAAAGGCATCTACAGACTTCTGATAGTCTCCTGTCTGATAATATGCAAGCCCAAGATAATTATATGCTGCAGAAGATGCTGTACCGTTGTTTATTTCCTCTTCAAGAAAAAGCGCAGCTTCCATAGGTTTATTGCTCTTAAAAAGCTTTTCACCTTCTGATTCTGCAAAAACGAGTGAACAAAAGCCTAAAACAAGTACTGTCATTAAATATTTAGTCTTCATAAGCAAACCCCTTGAAATAAGAAACCAAATAAATTATTCTTATGTTACAGGTTTATTATCGGTTCTATATAATTATACTAAATTTTTTTTATAGAGGTAAGTCATGAGTTCCGTTGCAATAGTTGCAGTTTGTGTACTCGGCATTTTCATAGCCGGACTTCTTGTTTTTATTATTAAAAGTGCAGTTGCTCCTAAAAAGGTTGACGCAATTCCAAAACTCATCAAACAGGGAAAAACTCAGAATGCAATAAAACTGGCTAAACAGATTATTGGTAAAGATCCTAAGAATTACATTGCACACTATTACCTTGGAAAAGCCTATCTTAAAGAAAATAAACCTGAACTTGCCATTATCGAATATAAACTTGTAAACGAAAACGCCCTTTTTGGACAAAATCTTGACGAACAGTCTTTCCGCGAAGAATACGCACAGCTTTTAATGAAATACAATCAGCCGCAGGAAGCTCTTAAAAACTACCTTTTACTTACAAAACTTGACCCTAAAAATGCAGAAAACTTTTACAATGCAGGTCATCTTTATGAACAGTGCAACCGCTATGACCTTGCAATGGGCTTTCTTCAAAAAGCAGTTATGATTAATACACGCCATGCAAAGGCACATGCAGAAATTGGTTTAATGCATTACAGAACAAAAAACTTTGGCGAAGCTAAAAAAGAAATTGATATTGCCCTTAAGCTTAGCCCCGAAACATATTCATCATACTATTATCTTGGAAAAATTGAAAAGGACGCTAAAGACTTAGCTGCTGCATTAAAATCTTTTGAAAAGGCTCAGCGCGATCCGGAAACAAAGCAGAAAGCTATTATTGAACATGGTTCCTGCTTTATGCTTGCAAACCGCTGGGATAATGCAGCAATGGATTTTCAGCGTGCAATTGACCTTGATAAAGAAAACCTTAATGGTGAAACTCTTTATGCACGTTATTTCCTTGCAACCTGTTACGAAAAAAGCCGCCAGATTGATAAAGCTATTGAACAGTGGGAACAGATTTATAAGCGCAACAAGACATTCCGCGATGTTTCTGCAAAGCTTTCTGAATATAAAGACCTTCAGGCAAATGATTATCTTAAAGATTACCTTACCTGCAGTAACGAAGAATTCCTTTTAATCTGTAAAAATGCTGTAGAAAAAGCTCTTAAAAATCAGGTAGTTTCATGCGAAGGTAAAAAATGGGGCTGCCAGCTCACCGGTGTAGACACTTCTACCGAAGGCTGGAGAAACATGCGCAAGCAGATATCATTATTCCGTTTCTTCCGTGAACCAGACCCAGTTGAAGATGATATTATCCGTGAATCGCTTGATATAATGAAGCAGTTGAATTGTCAGAAAGGCTTTCTTTTTTCTTCTTCCGGCTATTCAAACAGCGGAAGGCATTTTGCAGAAGGACGACCTATTGAGCTTGTAGATAAAATCAAACTTGAAGCATTACTTTCACAAGCCGGCTCGACACAAGCATAATGAAAATTCTGTGCCTTTCGGATTATGTTGATCCTTTAATATACAATCAGAATATACGCGAAACTTTTGGAGATGTAGACCTTGTACTTTGTGCAGGCGATTTACCTTTGGACTACATTGATTTTGTAGTTACAATGCTCAATAAACCTACTTATTTTATATTTGGAAATCACAATCTTAAGGATTTTGCTTACTATCACAAAACTGCGCTTAATTCACCGGAAGTCCTTCAGTCAGATCATAGAAAAGATAATTTCGGCCACGGTGGCATTTACGCAGGCTTTAAGGTTATTGAAGATAAAGACCTTATTATTGAAGATCCTGTAACAGGAAAAAAACGTCCTTTGCTTATTGCAGGAGTTTCAGGTTCTCTTGAATATAATAAAGGATTGAATCAGTACACAGAATGGCAGATGAAGCGGCACCTTAGAAGAATGATTCCAGCCCTTATAAAAAACAAAATAAAATACGGCAGATATCTTGATATTCTTTTGACTCATGCATCGCCACGCCATATTCACGACAAAGAAGATCCTTGCCATAAAGGTTTTGAATGCTATAACTGGTTTATAAAAAAGTTCAGGCCTTCTTACCTTATTCACGGACATATACATCTTTATGATATGCGCGAAAAACGCATTACCGTAAGCGAAGATACAACTGTAGTCAATGCTTATGCTCACTGGATAATTGAATATCCGGAAAATAAAACAACAATACAGAACGGAGAAACCCAGTAAATGACAATTATAGATAAAACAGCCGAAGAAGATTTTAACAGGGCAAGAAATAAAGCTCTTTTTAATGAAATTCAGCACTTTCTTTCACCGGAGGAAGTTTCGCTTATTTCATTGAATGATGTAAAGCAGCTTATCCGGCCAACAAATGAAACATATGTAGGAATGAAGGTTGTTCCTATTGATAAAATTGTAGGAAGCGAAGGCCGTTACCAGGACTTTGATAATCATTTTTTCCCTAAAAGCTCACATTTAAGAAACCGCTGGCAGCATGTTGATGAAGCAGCCTTAAACGATATTATTCTTCCACCAATAAAAGTATATGAAATTTCTGGACTTTACTTTGTGCGCGACGGAAATCACCGTGTATCAGTTGCAAAATCGCGCGGAACTGAATTTATTGATGCAGAAGTAGTATCTTTGCAAAGTGAAATTAAGCTGAATAAACCCGAAAACATGCAGGATATAGTTAAACAGATTATTTATTACGAAAAGCGTGTTTTCTACAGCGAAACAAATTTCGGCGACATTACAGACTACTGGTGCCTTGATTTTACCCGTACAGGACGCTACGACGTTATTTATAATCATATTTTAACACACAAATACTATATGAATCAGGGAAAAGAAGAAGAAGTTTCTATGGAAGAAGCTGTTCTTTCGTGGTTTAATACCGTTTATCTTCCAATTGTTACTTCTGTGCGCCAGTGCCATATCCTGCACAAGTTCCCGCGCCGTACTTTAGGCGATATGTATGTATGGATTGTGCGCTACTGGGATTCGCTCAAACAGAATTTTGGTGAAAATATTTCTATAGAAAAAGCAGTTCAGGATTTTGGCAAATATTACCAGCTTCCGTTGTATAAAAGAATAAAAAATTTCTTTACAAGAATAGTTTTAAGACGGGCTATTTCAATAAATTCTGCCGATAATTATATAAAACTTGACGATTGAAAATTTCAATGTTAAAATTAAATAATACCTAAGGAGTAAGGTTCGTATGGGTTCAATAGACAATTACATTGGAGTTCCTTTGCTGGTTGCAGCAGGACTTGGTGTACTGGTATTTCTTTTTCTTTTAATTGTAAAGTTAAGAAATACTGCAAGAATTAGTTTTACATTCTTTATTGTTACGGGCATTGTAACAGCTTGTTCCGTATTTTCTTTCTTTGACCAGCATTTCATCTATTTTGTTTTTGCTGTGATACTTGCAGAATTCATTACTCTTCCTTATCTTGTAATAAAGGCATTTGATAATCCGGAAAAACGCGAAAAGAAAAAGGCAGAGAAAAGACTTGCAGAACAGAACTCTGCAATTGAAAATTCTGACTTTGTTAAGAACGTTATCAAAGAACTTGAAACAAAAAATCAGAAGCTTCTTGAAGTTAATAAAACTCTTGTTTCTCAGGTTTCAACATTCTTCTCTCGTGATAAATCAATGGAAAACTTCCTTGATTACTGTAATAAGATGATTACAGAAAAAATCAATGCAGACGGTTGTGTAATCCTTATGGGTGATGACTACGACAATGCACTTGCAGTTAAGTCACTTATGGGTTCATTCCCTCCTCCATACAAATTACCTGACGATTTACCGCACAAGCCTCTTCGTGTAGAAACAAACCTTCGTTTTGCTTCTTTCCCATTGGCCGACTCAAATATTTTTGGTGCAATCTTCCTCGAAGGTCAGCCTGTACTCATTGCAGACTCTATTAAAGACCCTCGTGTTTATCAGAACGGACCGGAAGAATTCCTTAAGTGCGGAAGCTACATTTTTGCTCCAATCAAACAGCAGGACAGAACAATGGGCCTTATTGGTCTATCAAGACTTCCTGATAATGAAAAGTTCACAAAGGATGATTTTGATACTTCTATTATCCTTGCAGATGCAATTTCTACAGCACTTACTCCACTGTACAGCTTCCTTGCTTATGCTGAACACACAGAACTTAGTAAGGATGGTACAATTGCTTCTAAATACCAGAAAGACCTTCTTCCAGCAAAGCTTCCGGTTATTCCAAACGTTTCAATCGGCTGCTTCTCTAATGCAGTAGAAGGTGTCTGCGGTGACTACTACGATGTAATTGCTTCACGCAAAGACAGAATCTCTTTCATTATGACAGACGTTGCCGGAAAAGGTATGAACTCTCTTGTTGTAATGATTATGATTCGTGCAATCCTTAGACTTACAGTTAATACAGAACAGACTGCTGCTACAATCCTTTCATGGGCAAACAGAGGTATCTGTATAGACAGTTCTAAGATTGACCACTTTGCAAGTGTTGCCCTTATCAACTTTGACAGCACAAAGAATAAGGCACAGATTTCTACTTGTGGTAACAACCCTGTATTCCACTATTCATATTCAACCGGTGAATTCAAACAGCTTACTTCTCCAAGCGAACCAATGGGTGTAGAAAAGAATTCTGTTTATACCGATGTTGATCTTTCACTTTCTAACGGAGATATTCTTGTAACATGTACAGATGGTTTACTTGAATCTCTTAATGAAAATGGTGTACAATATGCTTCTGAAAACTTAAAGAAAGTTATTTTGAAGAATAAGAATGCAAACGCAAAAGATATTTCTAACCGTGTAAAAGACGATTTGAAAGCTTATTGTGGTTCTGCACAGCAATATGATGATCAGAGTATTCTGGTTATTAAAATTCAATAGAAAAGGAAAAAGGAGCTCTTTATGGAACTTAAAATACGTAAGAATGGTGATGTCTATATCATCGACGTAACAGGCGAAATGGATCTTTACAACTCTTACAAGCTCAAGGAACTTGTAATGAAAATGCTTGAAAAGAACGTTAAGAACTTCGTAATCAATCTTGAACAGGTTGATTACATTGACTCGTCTGGAATCGGTGCATTGATTTACATTTGTTCTACAATCAAAAAGATGAATCTTAAACTTGCCATTTCTAATATTCATGGTTCGGTTAAGAAAGTTATTGAGCTTACAAAGCTTATGGGTTATTTCCCTATTGCAAACAGCGTAGAGGAAGGCCTTCTTATGGTGAAAGAGTAATCAGTTTTTTTTGGAAGTAAAGGAGTAACTCGTGGCACAGGAATTAAAAGAATTACGCTCGGACGAAAACGATCCGTTATTCGATAAAACAAATATGCTTAAGAAGGAATTCCCTTCTGACTTCAGACAGATCCGATATTTTACATTGCTTATCGTTCAGTCTGCACCTACAGAAATCAAGGAATTGAACCTTCTCGAACAGCAGATTAGTGAAGTTATTAAAAACGCTGTTAAGCATGGAAATCACTGTGATATTAATAAGAAAGTAACTGTATGGTATTCATTCAGCCCTACACACGCACACATAATCGTACAGGATGAAGGTGAAGGTTTCCAGGATCTTGAAAAATGGAATGAGTTTAATAAAAAGCGTCTGGAATGTCTTCATAATAATGATTTTATGCAGCTTGCTGATTATGTTTCTTTCCGTACAAAGGAATCGGACAGTCAGGATGGTGGTAATGCTCTTTTTGCTGCTCTTGAATACTGGAACGGTGGTTTTGTTTACAATGGTAAAAGAAACGCTGTTGCAATGCTTAAGAAGTATCAGCAGAAATACAAGAGTGTAAATCACGACGGAGAATAAATTAATAGTTTTTACTTAAAATATCAGCTTCTATTACAAAAAGTCTAAAAAGTTATTTATTGCTTATATTTGAGTTATAAATTCTTTTTGGGCTTTTTTTGTTATCGAGTTTACAAGTCTGGATTTTAATTGAAGAAATTTCATTTATTTGCGACAATTTTTCTTTCTCTTTTTCTTTGTATTTCCTGCGGCTATAACGAAGATTTAAAAGTTGAACTTGTTAACTGGGAATATGCAACCGACACTCTTAAGACTGTTTATAAACCTATAGAAACTTCACAATTTCCAAAAATATCAAAGATTTTACCTGAACGCAAAGGAGATATTTATCTTAGAACTTATTTTACTATACCTGACAACTTAAAAGATGAAAAATTAAAATTATTCTTAGGTAATATCAAAATTGCAAATGAATTTTATCTTAATGGAAGTTATATTGATCACAAGGGTTTAATCGGTGAAAAACCTTTTTCAAGCGGTTCAGAAGCCAGTGCATATATATTACCTCCTACCCTTTGCAAAAAGAATGGATTAAATGAAATAATAATTCATATACAGGTTGACTGTGAAGGAAGAATTGGAGAATCTCCATATATTTCAACAGAACGAAGAGTAACAGCACACGAAAAACGCTTTAATTTCTTTAATTCCAAAATGCATATGATTATTTCTATGGTCATGTTCTTGATTGGAATAATGTATTTTACTGTTTATTCATTAAGACGTCAGGATAAACAATACTTATCATTTGCGCTGCTTAATATTTTTTCGAGCTTATTCCTTATTTATTTCTTTGTTGATGAATACCCGATATTCACTGATTTAAATGTTTCTTATCTTCTTGTTCAAAAATTATTCAGAGGTATAGCAGCAGCACTTTCAAGTTTTTTTGCAGTTTCATTCATGCGTGACTATATTGGATATAATGAATCTCTTTCAAGAAAAATATATAGAACGGCACTTACAATAGGTCCTTGTTTCTTTCTGGGCTTTACTCAGACAATGCACGACTTTTTCCTTTATTTAGGAATTACTTATGTAGGTACCCTCTTGCAAATGCTTTTTGCCGTGCACTTTATAATTAAATCAATTAAAACAAATAAAAAGAAAGTACTTGAATTATTATTTGGTTTTACACCTGTTCTTATTACAGTCTTTATTACCTGTATCTTACTTTTATTTAATAAGAAGGTTTATTCCCTCATGATAGTTTTTGGCTGGCAGATAGTAATATTTACTTTCCTTGCAATGCTTATTATCAGTTTTGCCACCATGAGTAATAGAGTTGAATTTTTAAATTCAAATCTTGAAAGGCTTGTTCAAAACAGAACAGAAGAACTTACAAAATCTAACACTGCCCTTGAAGAATCAAATACTCATCTTAAATATGAAATTGAACGTGCAGAAAAAGAAATTGAGCTTGCTTCATTTGTACAGCAAAGTTTTTATAATATAAAGCTTCCTGAGTTTAAGAATTATGAAGTTGCTTATTATAACAAACCTATGGCAGGTGTTTCGGGCGACTTATATGATTTTTATTTTACAAAAGATACTCTAAACGGCTTTGGACTTTTTGATGTTTCTGGTCATGGTATTTCTTCAGGTCTCGTTACTATGCTTGTTAAAAACATTATTAACGATGAATTTAACAAAGGAAAAAAGCTCCCGCTTGAAGAAGTAATGAATATTACAAATGACAGAATTATTACACAAAAAGGTAATGTTGAAAATTATCTTACAGGTGTTCTTGCAAGAATAAACGGTAACAATGTTGACTTTGTAAATGCAGGTCATCCTAATGTAATTGTATACAGAGCAAAAACAAACACACTCGAAATTATTAAACGCGGTGAAAATAAGGAATCTGGTATAATTGGTATTTCCGGATTCCCGGTAACTTTTGAATGTGTTTCTGTTCCAATCGAAAAAGGCGACATTATGCTTTTATACACAGATGGTGTTACAGAAACAATGAACCGTAACAGAGAAGAATTTGGTGTAGAACGACTTAAACGAATATTCCTGAAAAACACAGATCTTAAAATACAGGAACAAATTGAAAATATTGTAGATGAAGCAAAAACCTTTGCCAACCGCACAAAGATTGCAGACGACATTACGCTGGTGATGGTTAAAAAGAAATAGATTGTCGGGTCAAGCCCGACAATGACAGTCATTCCCGCGCTTGACGCGGGAATCTTTTTTTTTGGAGGTGAGGAGAATTGAACTGGGTTCCGGTCGCAAACCTCCTGTTTGCTCCCTCCACCCAATCTTCGTTCGCTTCCGGCGCCGTCCATGGCGCCTCTTCCTCCCTATTCGGTCGGCGCTCACTACGCGGAGTTCAATTCCCCTCAAAAAAAAATCTAAAAAAAAACGCTCCTACTTTATCAGTAAGAGCGATATCTGGAGGTGAGGAGAATTGAACTCCTGTCCGGGAAAGTAAACCAGGTACATCTACAGGTTTAGTTATGCGAGGTAGTTGTCGGGAGCCGGTAGCAGCATAACAAGCGTCGCCTCCGTATTCTGAAAAAGAGTCCCCGTTACATTTCAGAAGCTGTAACAGGCAAGTCCCGATAGGTGAAGGAACATCTTAGAACGCGGAACAGAGCCCCAAGAGTTCCTGCACTGCTATGCAGCGAGTGCTTCTGCAGAAGAAACTTCTTCAGCTTCTTCTTCTTTTCTTGCGAAAATTGCAGTTATTTGTTTGTCAGTTTAAGGAACCTTCACTCCTACTTGCAGTACAAGATTTCGCGATCCCGTCGAAACCGGGACACCCCCAAGCACAAATAAATATAATGTCAAAAAAATGAAAAGTCAACAATTAAATTTTGTATAAAAAATGCTCCCAGCCGTATTTGAAATGCACCCTAATTATTGGACATTTAATTAGGCTG
>JAEEGK010009116.1_pt1 | contig 23259 bp, 23 predicted proteins | sample 8958771 | NCBI WGS metagenome assembly JAEEGK01 (sample SAMN16246547, study PRJNA631951) | gut metagenome | biome: gut microbiome; feature: rumen; material: SC-attached | host: Bos | place: Iran: Karaj | collected 2018-10 | reverse complement strand
ACAGGATAACCCCCAAGAAGATCCTGGCAGCAGTCATCGGATTCACCGGCTGCGCCTTCGCTGTTGGCCTGTTCACTGGAAGCAAGGAGCTGGAGATGCTCGGAATATGCATAGGGCTGGGCGCAGGATTCGGCGAAGCCCTCCATGCGGCCACCTTCAAGCTCTCCCTCGACAAGGGGTACTCCGAGCCTACGGTCCTGTTCTACGTGTTCCTCCTGAGCACGGCGATGCTCATACCGTTCTCGGACCCGGCTGCCACCGTTGGCATGATGACCAGCAGCGTAGAGGTCCTTGTGGCTTCCATAGCGATAGGGCTGGTGTTCACGGCCCTCCCGTATTACCTGTATTCCAAGGGACTCGCAGGGCTCGATATCGGTTCCGTATCCGTTCTGATGTTCCTGGAGACTGCTATGGCCTCGATAGCCGGACTGTTCTTCTTCGGGGAGGAGCTGTCGCTGCACAGCATCATCGGAATATCCCTTATCTTCGTGTCCCTGGTCATCATGAACCTCGGGATCAGCGAGGAGGAACGCAAACAGGATAACATATGAGCGCATCGCCGGACCTGGATGTGGAATATAGGCGATATTCGCATTGACGGGCGTGTCGTCCTGGGGCCCATGTCAGGCTTCACTTTCGCCAGCTACAGGGACTTCATGAAGCCTTTCGGCGTGGCCGTTTCCGTCACCGAGCTCACCTCCGCCATGGGGATCATCCATGACTGCGACAGGACCGCATCCATGTACGTCGGGTTCGGCCCGAACCATCCCACCGGCCTCCAGCTCTTCGGAAGCGATCCGGAGAGGATGGCGGATGCGGCGGAGATGGCACTCAGGATAAACCCGAACATCGACTTCTTCGACATCAACATGGGATGCCCTGTCCCGAAGGTCCTCCGCAGTGGCTCCGGATCCGCGCTCATGGGGGATCCGCACAGATGCGGCGAGATCGTGAAGGCCGTGAAGAAGCGCACAGGGATGCCCGTGACGATGAAGACCCGCCTGGGCAAGTCCATGGACTCGATAAACTTCCGCGACGTCGTAGAAGAGTCTGTGAGTGCCGGAGCGGACTGCGTCATGCTCCATGCGAGGACGGTGAAGGAGCGTTATTCAGGAACCCCGCATTACGACCTCGTCGAAGGCTTCCAGAAGGACGTCCCGGTGCCCGTGGTGGTCTCCGGGAACATCTACACCCTGGACGATGCCATCTAGGCTTCCAGATGCACAGGAGCCGCCGGGGTCATGGTCGCCAGAGGAGGCGTGGGCAATCCGTTCCTGATAACCCAGATGGACGCCTGGTTCCGCTACGGCAGGAGGCTCCCCAACCCGACCGTCGCCCAGCAGATTGACTGGTGCATGCAGCTCTCGGACGCCGTGATAAAGGAGAAGGGCGAAGAGGTCGGGGTCAGGAAGCTCCGCAGCATCGCCCCGAAGTTCGTCGCGGGATGCACCAGATGCAAAGGCAACCGCAGGATGCTCGCCACCGTCCCGACCACCAGGAAGGAGCTTTTCGACATGCTCCTGGAGATAAAGGAGAGGGCTGGGAACGAGACTGCACGCTCCCTCGGCGTCGGGGATGCAGCGTGCGTGCACGAAGAGTATTGAAAAAGACCGACGGCGGTCGATAGGAATGTGCTCGGCCGGGAAGCATGAGGAGCCACCCGGCCGATGTGCTTCAGCTCTCGATCCCGAGAGCGATGGCTTTCCTGTTGTTGTCGATCAGAGCGGCCTTCTTTGGCGGGATGCTCTTCTGAAGGCCCTTGTCCAGGTTCTCCGCGGAGCAGAACCCGGTCTCCTTGAACATCCTTCCGAGGATGACCATGTTGGCGGCTCCCTTGAACCCGTTGTTCTCCGCGATGTTGGAGGCGTCGAGGTAGACCACCTTCACGTCGTCGCGCTCGACCTTCTTGGTGATGATAGAGCTGTCGACTATGATCAGGCCTCCGGGGACGACCTCGCTCTCGAACTTCTCGAGGGACGGCAGGTTCATCGCGATCAGCACGTCAGGAGTGGTGACGAGAGGGGATCCGATGATGGTGTCGGAGAGGCACACGCTGCAGTTGGCGGTTCCTCCGCGCATCTCGGGTCCGTACGAAGGAAGCCAGGAGACCTCCTTGCCTTCCATCATGCCCGCATAGGCGATGACCTTCCCGGTGAACAGGATACCCTGTCCTCCGAATCCTGCGAGGAGGATGTTGAGGTCGCTCACTGCTCTCCCTCCCCGATGTCCTTGTAGACTCCGAGCGGATAGTACGGAAGCATGTTGTCCCTGAGCCACTGAATTGCGTCCTTGGGGGACATTCCCCAGTTGGTGGGGCAGGTGGAGACGACCTCCACTATGCAGTATCCCTTTCCGGCCATCTGGTACTCGAAGGCCTTCTTGATCGCCCTCTTGGCGGCCTTGACGTTCTTCACGCAGTCGACGGTGACACGCTGGGCGAGAGCGACTCCGTCCAGAGACGAGAGCATCTCGCACACCCTGATGGGGTTTCCGGCGGTCTTGACGTCCCTTCCGTAGGGGGTGGTCTGGGTGACCTGTCCGGGCAGGGTGGTGGGAGCCATCTGACCTCCGGTCATTCCGTAGATCGCGTTGTTGATGAAGATTGCGACGATGTTTTCTCCCCTGGCGGCGGCGTGGACAGTCTCGCCCATTCCGATTGCCGCGAGGTCTCCGTCTCCCTGATAGGTGAAGACGACGTTCTCGGGCCTGGCCCTCTTGATCCCGGTCGCGACCGCAGGAGCACGCCCATGAGGGGCCTGGACCATGTCGCAGTTGAAGTAGTTGTAAGTGAACACCGAGCACCCGACGGATGCGACTCCGACGGTCTTTCCCTCGACTCCGAGCTCGTCGATGACCTCGGCGACGAGCCTGTGAACGATTCCGTGCGTGCATCCGGGGCAGTAGTGCAAAGGCACGTCCACGAGCGCGTGCGGCCTCTCTCCCTTAACGACCATCACTGAACACCTCCGTTTAATCTGATAATCTCGTCATAGACCTCTTTGGGCGTGGGAATGACCCCTCCGGTGCGTCCGTAGAACTCGACAGGCTTGGCGCACCTGCAGGCGAGCTTGATGTCGTCCACCATCTGTCCCATGTTCATCTCGACAGACAGGAACACCTTGGTGTGGGCGGTGTGCTTCCAGATGACCTTCTCGGGGAACGGCCAGAGGGTGATGGGCCTGATGAGCCCGACCTTGATTCCCTCCTTGCGGGCCTTGTCGATGGCGGAACGGGAGACCCTGGACGAGGCTCCGAACGCGACGATGACGATCTCGGCGTCGTCGACGAGGTACTCCTCGGCCCTCTGCTCGGTCTCCTTTATCTTCTCGTACTTCTCGTACCTCTGGCGCACGAGGTCCTCCAGTTCCTGAGGGTTGATGTACAGCGAGTTGATGACGTTGTGCTCCCTCTTGTTATGGTGTCCGCAGGCGGCCCAGGGCTTGCTGTCGTTGTCGACCTCCTTGGGCTCGGGGAGCGCTACAGGCTCCATCATCTGTCCGAGCATACCGTCGGAGAGGACCATCGCGGGCATCCTGTACTTGTCTCCGAGGTCGAAGGCTCCGGCGACGAGATCCACCATCTCCTGAACGGTGGAAGGCGCGAAGACCAGCATGTGGAAGTCTCCGTGTCCGGTGGCCTTGGTGGCCTGGCAGTAGTCCGACTGGGAAGGCTGAATCCCTCCGAGGCCGGGCCCTCCGCGCTGGACGTTGACTATGAGGCAGGGAACGTCGGAACCTGCGATATAGGATATCCCTTCGGACATGAGGCTGATTCCGGGCGAGGAGGTGGACGTCATGACCCTGACTCCGGCGGCTCCTGCTCCGAGGACCATGTTGATGGAAGCGACCTCGGACTCTCCCTGGAGATAGACTCCACCGATCTTGGGCATCCTCTTGGACATGTATGCCGCGACCTCGGTCTGAGGGGTGATGGGGTAGCCGAAGAAATGCCTGCATCCGGCTGCGATGGCGGCCTCTGCGATGGCCTCGTTCCCTTTCATGAGGACTCTCTCTGCCATTCTCAGACCTCCACCCTTATTGCAACGTCAGGGCACATCACGGTGCACGATCCGCATCCGGTGCAAACGTCCGGTTTGATGACGTGCGCGGGGTGGTAACCCTTGCTGTTGGTGGTCTTCTTGTCGAGCTCCAGGATGTGCATGGGGCACGCGATGACGCACATCTCGCAGCCTTTGCATCTGTCGTTGTTAACTGTGACTTTGGGCATCTGACTACCTGCTTATTCCCATGGCGCCCTAACACAGACGTCAATCGGGTAAATGTTTGGTATTTTATTTAAGAGGTTGATGTTGCGGGGGACCGCTGTGAACCTTATCGGGAGCCCTGTAAGCTCCGAGACGCGTCCAGCGAAATCGACGGAACCCATTATCACGGACTCGTCGGTCCTCTGCTTGAGATGGGAGTTGTTTACCAGACCGGTGGCTTTCAGGCGCGAGGCCTTCTCGATCTCCGCGAGGATCTCCGCGGCCTCCTCCGGATGGGTCGTCATGGATCTGTACCTGTTGATCACGTACAGGACGTCAGGCTCCGAATCGACCATCCTCGAGGCGTACACCCCGAGCGCCGTAGCCCCGGCGTCGTCTCCGCCGACATCTATTATGACCCTCTTGCCGTCCTCTATCAGGCTGGGGATGGACCCAGGAAGCGAGGGCGTGTCGAGGTTCGTGTTGGCGAAGTTGGGTCCGACCACCCTGATCCCCTACGCCGACAGCTGCTCGGAGTAGTCTGCAGACCTGAAGTAAGGATTCACGATGTCGAGGTCTATCAGAGTTACGTCTTCGCCGCGACGGGCGCAGTCTACCGCGAGATTGATGGATAGGTTGGTCTTACCGGCGCCGTAATGGCCGCACACGACCGTAACCCTCCTCTCTAGCGGGAACATGGATGGTCCATCGTTAAGACTCTATTATAATTATCCATAGGTCAAGAAGGCAATCCTAAAAAATGAGACCCTGCTGAAACTACCGTTTCACCCCATTTTCTAATACTGTAGTTCGATGGTCGATTTGAAGACTCTTAATAATGTTTTAAATTAGACAATATTAAGATTATAAAGATTTAATATCGACATCAAGATTGATTCGGATACTATTAGTTGTCTAATCAAACTTTAATAAGAGAACATAATGCGCCCTTGGCATGGAAAATCAAGCCAAAACGTTCAAACCGACCTCGGTTACGCTCTTGACCATCCTGCTGTCTTCGATGGTCATCCTCATGGGCGCGGCCGCGGTCGCTCCTTCACTCAGAGGGATCGGGGAGTTCTTCGGACAGAACGAGTCCATGACCGCCCTGATCATCGGCCTCCCCGCTCTGTCCGTGGCGGTCTTCGGATTCGTCATGGGCGCTCTCGCCGACCGCTTCGGGAAAGCAAGGGTCCTGTTCATCTCGCTCGTGATATTCACCGTGATGGGAGTGCTCCCGTTCTTCCTGGACGACTTCCTCCTCATCCTCGTCTGCCGTTTCCTGCTCGGAATCGGGCTCACCGGGATCTCTTCGACCAGCACCGCGCTGATCGGGGAGTACTGGACCGGCGTCCAGCGCATGAAGGTCATCGGATACCAGTCCGCGGCGATCGGGGTCGGAGGCTTCGTCCTGGAGACCCTCGGAGGAACCTTGGCAGATATCGGGTGGAACTATCCGTTCCTCATCTATCTCATCGGGCTCGTGATCATCGCGTTCGGCATATTCTCCGTCAGGGAACCTGTCCGCGACAAGGATGCCCCCGCGGACTTCGGAGAGGCGGACATCCCCAACAGGTCCGGAAAGATCGTGCTGTGCTACATCGCGGTGTTCTGCGAGATGTTCATCATGTTCTCCATGCCTACGAACTTCTCGTACTACGTACCGTCGGTAGGATTGGAAGAGAACGCCGGTCTGCTCTGCGGACTGCTGCTGGGTCTGATGGGTGTCGCCCAGGCCGTGTTCAGCCTCATCTACAGCCGCAGCGCGTCCAAGCTCAGCGAGAAGAGAGCGTATGCGGTTGCCTACCTCCTCATGGCTATCGGAATGATCCTCCTGTTCGTCCCAGAGTTCGTGGACGGAGAGGCCATAACCATCGCCATCCTGTTCGTAGCGGAGGTCATCATCGGATGCTCCCTCGGACTCCTGATGCCGACCGTGGTGGGCTCCCTCTCCAGGCTCTCCACCGCCAAAACTTCCGGAAAGGTCATGGGAGGGTACGCCATGGCCTTAAACCTCTCCACATTCCTCTCCGGAATGCTTGTTCCCGTCATCTTCAGCGCAGTCGGCGCCCACACCATGGTGTTCTTCGCGCTCGCCTGCTTCGCCCTGACGATGTTCGTGGTCTTCCTGCTCCTCAGCGGCTTCGGCAGACGCGAGGAGAAGGCCACCAGCGCTGAGCTCGCGGTCGCCAAGATAGAGGCCACCAAGCCCATGTCCACGGACATCAGCATGTACAAAGTCATCCTGGTGCCCACGGACGGCTCCGAGAACAGCAACTACGCTGTGGACAAGGCCATAAACATCGCCAAGAAGAACCGCTCGTCCATCATTGCCATATTCGTGGTCGATGCCGAGAAGTACTCCGGCCTGGGAGACGGGAAGTCCACCGGAGAGATGATGAGGGAGGCGGGAGTCGAGGAATCCAAGGCGGCCCTCGACTACATCGTGAAGCTCGCCGAGGCGAACGGTATCGAGGTGACCACCAAGGTCCTCCTCGGACGTCCTGCGGAAGAGATCGTCAAGGAATCCAAGAACACGGACCTTGTGGTCTGCGGTTCCCTCGGACGCACCAACCTCAACAGGGCCCTCATGGGCTCCGTGGCGGAGACCGTCGTAAGGATGGCCTACTGCCCCGTCCTCGTCTGCCGCAAGACGGCTAAAAACTGATTCATGAAGGGGCTTCGGCCCTATCTTCCTTCTTATTTCGACTTTATCATAAGGTTAAATACCATGTTACCGCCTTGCTGCCGAAGATAAAGCTATCGGAAGGTGAAAGGAAACGGTGCAGCTACTCAGATCGGACAGTCACGACCTCGAGGTCCTCCTAGGAGAGCCGAAGGCGGCCGTTCGCAGCATGTTCTTCCCGTTCCTGATAGCCTTCGCCATAGTCGAAGCGAACCAATTCATCGACACGTTCTGGATATCGGGCTTGGGAACAGCCTCGTCGTCCGCCATATCGACCGTCGTCCCGTTCTACGTCCTCCTCATGAGCGCGGGGATGGGGATATCCGTCGGAGCCACCACGACAGTCGCGTTCCGTCTCGGAAGGAACGAAAAGGAGGAGGCCGGAAGGCTGGCTTCCAACGCGTTGGTTCTCGGAGCGATGTTCTCCGTTCTGATTTCGGCTACCCTCCTGCTGGTTCTCGACCCTGCCATGAGCGTGATGGGTGTGGACAGCATCCGCATCGAGTGCTGGAGCTACATGCTGCCGATGATCCTGATGTCCACTCCGATGATCTGCCTGCTGATCCTCGGAGGGAACCTCAGAGGCGAAGGGGCCGCCAGGAAGTCCACCATCATCCAGATATCCGCGGCCGTCCTGAACATGGTGCTGGACCCCCTGTTCATCTATATCTGCGGAATGGGGATCATGGGTGCAGGGCTGGCCACAGGGCTTTCATCCCTGATCTCGCTCATCATCGGCCTCTCGTGGTACTTCAGCGGCAGGACCCTCCTGAAGATGAACAGGAAAAGCTTCAAGGCGGACAGGAAGATGATGTCCGAGGTCCTGACCGTAGGCGGCCCAAGGACGGTCAACGAGCTCATCGGAAGCGCCATGACGTTCATCCAGAGGATCTTCTTCGTCGTAGCGGGAGGCACCACGGCCGTCCTGATGTACAACTATCCCTGGCGCTTCATCTCGCTGTTCAACCTTCCGGGAAAGGCTTTCGAGAGCAGTCTGATCCCGGTCAGCTCCGCAGCCTACGGCCAGAGCGACACCGACAAGATGTGGTCGGCGTACATGTACTGCTTCAAGCTCACCCTGATGGTGTCGATAGTCGCCGCTATAGTGATCTTCGTGTTCGCGGAGCCTCTGATGTCCGTAATGACCTACGAAGAGACCATGAACGCCTTGCTCCCGAAGCTGGTATGGTGCCTCGAGCTGTCCGTCATAATCCTACCGTTCATGGCTCTGAGAGGGGTCGGAGCCGCTCTCCTGCAATCGATGAAGAAGGCCAAGATCCCGATGTACTTCGACCTGTTCTGGGGCTCGGTCAGGATGGTCCTGTACGCGATGAGCGCCTATGGGCTGCTCGGAGTGGATCCGTTCGACGGCATCATCTACATCATGGTCACAGTCTACTCCCTCAGCGGAATCATAATCAACGCTCTGGCTATCTGGGAATTCAAGAATCTGAAGCGCATGCTGTCAGTTTGAAACAAGAGAAATCGAATTTCATACTACAAAACTTATAATTCGTAACGCTGATACCACAGCATGAGCGACCAGACTGCAGACAAGGTCACGCTATGCCTGGACGGGAAGTACCGCTGGGTGTACGAGATGAGCCTGATCCGCAACGCCACCATCCCGCTTCTGATGCTGAAAGTCCTGCTGATAACCATTGTGTTGATGGAGATCATCCTGCTCGTCGTCGCGATCGCAGCAGGCGAGGACATCGCGGAATTCTTCGTATCCTCGCTGATGATAATAGGGATCGCCCTTCTGGTCCTGATTCCGATGGGGATCCTCGGCTATCTGATCTATTCCTGGCACATGGGCTGGTACTACTGCGTCGTCTTCGAGATGGACGAGAACGGCGTCCTGCATGCCCAGCAGGAGAACCAGGTGAAGAAGGCCGGGCTCTTGTCCGACATCGCCATACTGGCCGGGCTTGCCGCAGGAAACCCCACGACCGTCGGCTCAGCCCTTTTGGCTAAGACCAACAACAGCATGTACACCGATTTCGGAGACGTCATCAGGCTGAGAGCCGTCAAAGAACGGAACGTGATCTACATCAACAACAACCAGGTCTACGTCCGGGACGAGGACTTCGACTTCGTCTTCGATTATATCAAGAAGCGCTGTCCTAAAGTAAAAAGCTGAAATCCGACAGGCGACCGTCGCCATCATTAGGACGGCGGCCGCCTTCGGACTCAGAGCATGTTCTTCGCCATGAGCGATTTAGGATCGAAGAATCTGAACTCGACCTTGCGACCGAGCTCTATGAAGCATCCGAGGTCGGCCTGGACGACCTGCCTCGAAAACTCGTCGTTGAACTGGAAGGTGTGGGTGCCGGTGTCGATCTTGTGCTGGTACCTCTCCCCGGTGCCCAGGGTGGCCACATGCATCCCGTCGATGCTTATGTCGACCTTCCTGTCCCTGCCTGTAAGTCCCGCCTCGGCCCTGAAGAACAGCGTGACCTCCTTCGACCCGGCGCTGGCCTTCTTCTGACCGCTGTAAAAGGACGCCATGCCGCCTCCGCTTCCCCAGACGATTTCGGTTTCGTCCCCTGACCCCTCCTTTATGAAACAATGCTCGTTGCCGTCGATGTTCCTGGACATGCTGGAGGTTCCGTCCTTGTGGGCTATCTTGAATTTGCGCTTGCCGGACATAACCTTGACTTCTACGCTCTCTCCGGCGAGCAGCGAGACTGCAGGCGCCCCGTCCACGGATATCATGACCGGTTTGGCCTTTCTGAGCAAGTGGCCCTCGTCGTACCCTGGTTCGACTTCGAAGACTATGGTGAATTCAGTCGGTTGGACAGGATTCCCCTTTGGGACGGATTCATCTTTCTTTCTCGAAAACAGACCCATGCTGTTAGTAATATTTGCAGATATTTATACACATAATATATAACTCATCAATTTTGTAAACACCAAAAACATAATTACTCATTGGAAGAACAACAATATTGTACCATTTTCCAGTAAGTTCTTCGAAAGTGATCCGAATCCTTCAATAGAATGTTTCCTGCCATTTGAAGGCCTTTCGGCAGGAATGCGATAGTTTCGCAAGATACGATTGACAAAAACCATTATCCATTGTTTCTTTCGAATCATCAGTATTATAATTTTATACAAAGAGTCAGATTGGCTGGCGGAGTGACGGTATGGAACCCAACATTGCAGAAGTGGCAGAGCGCATAGTCGCGATGAGGGAACTTTGCGACGTCTCGGCCGAGGAAATGGCTGAGATCGTAGGGAAACCTGTCGAGGAATACCTCGAGTACGAGACCGGAACGAAGGATTTCTCCTTCACGTTCCTGTACAAGTGTGCGGAGAGGTTCGGTATTGATATGGTTGAGCTCCTAACCGGCGACAACCCACATCTTTCCGGATTCTCTCTGGTGAGAAAGGACCATGGACTTCCCATGAAGAGAAGGGTAGGCTTCCAGTATCAGCATCTTGCGGCCACCTTCAAGGACAAGCTCGCGGAGCCTTTCGTGGTGTTCGCGCCTTACATCGAGGAGGATCAGAACGCCCCTATCCGCACATCCACGCATGTAGGGAACGAGTTCGACTACATCCTCGAAGGAACCCTCAGGTTCTCGCACGACGGACGCGAGATGGAGCTCGGCCCTGGAGACTCGGTCTATTACGACTCTGGCAAACCGCACGGCATGTATGCCACATCCAAAAGCGGATGCAAATTCATAGCCGTGGTCATGAAAGGTGCTGAAGAATGAGAAACATAAACCTCAGATATCTCGAAGAGACCTACGACGAGAACGGGCTCCTCGAGACTTACAAGATAAAATATCCGGAGGACTACAACTTCGGATACGACGTGGTCGACGACATAGCGGTCAACGACCCCGGTCGCGTAGCTCTCGTATGGGACAGCGCTTCAGGCGAGGAGCACAAGTTCACCTTCGCCGACATCAAGAGGATGAGCGACAAGGTGGCCAACTGCCTGGCTGCTCACGGGATCGGCAAAGGCGACGTTGTCATGCTGATCATGAAGCAGAAGTACCAGTTCTGGTTCTCGATCGTGGCCCTCCACAAGCTCGGAGCGATCGTAGCGCCCGCTACCCACATGCTCACGAAGCACGACATCGAGTACAGGATCAGGTCCGCCGAGGTCAAAGCGGTCATCTGCACCGACCAGTCCAACATCAGCGGAGCCGTCGAGGCCGCGGAGAACATCCCCTCCCTGAAGGTCAAGATGCTCTCTGGAACCCCTCGCGAGGGCTGGCTGGACTTCGATGCCGAGGTCGAGAAGGCATCCGAGAAGTTCGAGAGGAGGCAGACCAAGGCCTCCGAGCCCATGATCATGTACTTCACCTCCGGAACCTCGAGCAACCCCAAGATGGTCGTGCACGACCACACGTACTCCCTGGGACACATCCTGACCGCCAAGCACTGGCACCAGGTCGATCCCGAGGGAATCCACTGGACCGTGGCCGACACCGGATGGGGCAAGGCCGTCTGGGGAGCCCTTTACGGACAGTGGATCATGGAGTCCGCCGTGTTCGTCTACGAATACGAGAAGTTCGTTCCCAGCGACGTCCTCGACATGATAGGGAAGCACAGGATCACCACCTTCTGCTGCCCTCCGACCATGTTCAGGCTGTATCTCAACGCCGGTCTGGAAGGACACGACCTCTCGTCCCTGAAGAACTGCTGCATAGCAGGGGAGGCTCTGAACCCCGACACCTACAACAAATGGTACGAGGCCACCGGCCTGAAGCTCATGGAGGGATACGGCCAGACCGAGACGACCATGACCATCGGGACCCTCAGGGGCATGACCCCCAAGCCTGGATCCATGGGGAAGCCCTCCCCTCAGTTCAAGGTCGACATCATCGACGATAACGGGGACTCCTGCCCGCCAGGAGCCACCGGAGAGATCGTCATCGGGATCGAGCCGAGAGTCCCTGGAATCATGATCGGGTACTACAGGAACCCCGAGAAGACCAAGGAGACCCTCTACAACGGATGGCACCACACCGGGGACATCGCCTGGAAGGACGAGGACGGATACTACTGGTACTCCGGAAGGAACGACGACATCATCAAGTCCTCCGGATACAGGATCAGCCCGTTCGAGGTCGAGAGCTGCGCTCTGGAGCACCCCGCCGTTCTCGAGTGCGCGGTCACCGGAGTGCCCGACCCCGTCAGGGGACAGCTCGTGAAGGCCACCATAGTCCTCCGCGCAGGATACGAGCCCACGGACGAGATGAAGAAAGAGATTCAGGACTACGTCAAGCACAACACCGCCCCTTACAAGTACCCCAGGGTCGTCGAGTTCGTGAAAGAGCTGCCGAAGACCATCAGCGGAAAGATCCGCAGGGTGGAGATACGCAAGAAGGACGAGGGAAAGAACTGATTTTCCGATTCTGATTCCGTAAAAACTTTTTAAACCTTTTTACGATTTTCGTAATCTATCCCAAAATATTGCTACGAAAATCGTAAAAATAGGTCATTTGATACATTGTTATTAAATAGATGCATCCAATCCTAGTCGCGCATTTCAGGACGAGGAACAAATGAGGAACATCAACCTTCGCTACATCAGGGAAACATTCGACGAGAAAGGGCTCCTCACACATCTGGACATAGATTGCCCGGACGATTTCAACTTCGCTTACGATATAGTTGACGACATCGCCATCAATGATCCAGATAGAAGGGCTCTAATCTGGGTAAACGAGGCCGGCGACGAGAAGATCTTCACATTCGCGGACATCAAGAGGCAGAGCGACAAGACCTGCAACTACTTCGCCTCCAAGGGGATCAAGAAAGGGGACTTCGTCCTCCTCGTGCTCAAGAACTGCTACCAGTTCTGGATCGTCATCACCGCCCTTCACAAGATGGGGGCGATCCCGGTTCCTGCGACGTTCATGCTCAAGCCTCACGACATAGACTACCGCATAAAGGCCGCCGGGATCAAAGCGGCTGTCGTGACCATACAGACGGACGTCTCGGACTCCTTCGACGAGGCCGAGATGACCAAGACTCTCGCATGCAAGTTCATAGTCGGCGGGAAGAAGGACGGCTGGCTCGACTACGACACCGAGGTCCAGGCCTTCTCAGAGGATTGGGACAGAGTCCCCACCCACAAGACCGACAGGTTCCTGATGTACTTCACCTCCGGAACCTCGGACAACCCCAAGATGGCGGTGCACGACCAAACGTATCCTCTCGGACACACGCTTCTGGGCAAGCACTGGCACCAGGTGGACCCCGACGGAATCCATTGGACCGTGGCGGACACCGGATGGGCCAAGACCGCCTGGGGAAGGATCTACTCCGTCTGGATAATGGAGGGGGCCACCTTCGTGTTCGACTTCGACAAGTTCGACCCCCACGCCATCCTCTCTATGATCGAGAAGTACAGGATCAGCACGTTCTGCTGCCCTCCCACGATGTTCAGGCTCTATCTGAACGCTGGCGTGGACGGCTACGACCTTTCTTCGCTGAAGAACTGCTGCATAGCTGGAGAAGCGCTCAACCCCGACACCTACAACAAATGGTACGAGGCCACCGGCCTGAAGCTCATGGAGGCCTTCGGACAGACGGAGTCTTCCGTCATCGTCGGCACCATCAGGGGCATGACCCCCAAGCCCGGATCCATGGGGAAGCCCTCGCCGCAGTACATCGTCAAGATCGTGGACGAGGACGGTAACGAGTGCCCCGTGGGAGAGGAAGGGGAGATCGTCGTCAGCGTCAGCCCCAGGGTCCCCGGGATATTCATCGAGTACTACAAGGACGAGAAGAAGACCAACGAGACCCTCCGCGACGGATGGCACCACACCGGAGACGTCGCGTGGATGGACGAGGACGGATACTTCTGGTACTCCGGAAGGAACGACGACATCATCAAGTCCTCCGGATACAGGATCAGCCCGTTCGAGGTCGAGAGCTGCGCCCTGGAGCACCCCGCCGTTCTCGAATGCGCGGTCACAGCCGTTCCCGACCCCGTGAGAGGCCAGCTGGTCAAAGCGACCATAGTCCTCCGCGAAGGGTACGAGCCCACCGAAGCCCTGAAGAAAGAAATCCAGGACTACGTCAAGCACAATACCGCGCCCTACAAGTATCCCAGAGTTGTGGAATTCGTCAAAGAGCTTCCCAAGTCCATCAGCGGAAAGATCAAAAGGGTGGACATACGCAAGAAGGACCACATCCACCACAATTCGTGAGTGATCCGCATGATGGGGACCAGGCACGAATGCATAAACGGGACGGTCAGAGGCGTCCTGGACGACGGCATAGCATCGTTCAAGGGGATACCTTACACCGGGGAGCCTCCTGTAGGGAAGAACCGCTGGATGCCTCCTGTGCCCTACGGCATAGCGGACAGGTTCATCGACGCCGACTCGTTCGCAGCCTCGCCTCCCCAGCGTTCCAACGGCAAGTTCCCGACGAGCGAGGACTGCCTCCGCCTGAACATATGGGTGAACACCAAGGACGAGACCGAGAGAAAGCCGGTCATCCTCTGGATACACGGCGGGTTCTACACCGCCGGGAGCACCTCGCATCCCATGTACAGCGGGATGAACTTCGTCAGGGATAGCCCAGACATCATCTTCGTCTCAGCAGGATACCGCCTCGGCGCCTTGGGTTTCATGGACGTCTCCGCGATACCAGGCGGAGAGGATCTGGACGACTCGGCGAACCTCGGCATCATGGACCTCGGCATGGCCTTGAAGTGGGTGTACGAGAATATCGGATCCTTCGGAGGAGACCGCGAAAACATCACCCTCATGGGACAGTCCGCAGGAGCAGCCTGCGCCACCCTCCTGGCCTCCAACGAGGAGTACGGGAGGATGGTCAGACGCGTGATAGCTGAAAGCGGCTCGCCCTCCTTCTCCAACGGCGTGGGACTCTCTCCGCAGGTCGGAGCCTACATCGCCAAGAAGCTCGGCTGCACCGATATGGACGGCATGAGGTCGATCCCTTCAGAGATCCTGGGAGAACTATCCGAGAGCCTCTCCATGAAGGTGTGGCCGATACGCAACGGGAAGACGGTTCCGAAGGACCCTTACAAAGAGCTCGGAAAGAGGAGGATCGACATCCTCGCAGGATCCAACCTGAACGAGATGGAGACCTTCGCCGCCAGCATGGGGAAGGACATGCTCGTGGACACCACACGCAGGACCGTCTCCTCGCTTCCTGAGAAGGAGAAGAGGATCGCGACGGAGTTCCTCGGCTCCGGTGACGACCTCGGCAAGTATATAATCCTTGCAAACGGCAGCCTGTTCTCCGCTCCCGCCGAGATGCTCGCCTTGCAAGCCACCAGGTCCGGCGGCAAGGGTTACAGATACGTCTGGACGGCAGAGACCGGTCGTCCCGGATACGGGGCCTACCACGGCGCGGAGATACCTGCCATACTCAGGAACAGGCCCAACGAGCAGACGCGCGAGCTCTCTCTCGAAGCCCATCGCATGTGGGCGTCCTTCGCGAGGAACGGCGTCCCTTCGGAGGATTGGCCAGTCTGCGAGGAGGAGGATCGCGCCTTCATGACCATAGGAGAAGCTGGATTCAAGGCCAGCAGAGAATCTTTGCCGAAGATCATCCGCGGATTCGAAGGAAAATACCTCCTCTGAGGCATATCCCGCCAACTGTTCGGAACTCGTGGAAAACTTCTCCACATAGTTATAAAATACCTTTTTCGATACGGTTTTTCATGAGCACTTTCAATGAGCTTTGCAAAAAATTGGAGAATATGGACGACGTGTCCTACAACCAGACGTTCAATGCGCTGTCCGTCAAGGTTATGGACGACCTCGCCTCCCTCACCGAGACCGGAGACGACGCGTACTCCGTCTACCTCCAGTTCGTCCTTGCCGCGGTCGCCGCGGACGGAAAACTCTCCCCGGACGAGTTCGCCCTCCTCAAGCCCTTCTTCGACAAGGCCGCCGACAGCGACGTAACCTACGATGATGCGGTCGCCATGTTCAAGGAGATGGGCCTCGACAACCCCGAGGACCTCAAGGGAGTCGCCGACCTCATGGTCGACATCATCGAGCTCGCCTCCCCCGAAACCAAGGACGACATCGTCATGCTCTGCCTGATGGTCTGCGCCATCGACAGGGAGGTCACCGACGAGGAGAAGAAGTGGATCGCACAGCTCATCGAGCCCCTCGGGAAGATGACCCCCATGGAGACCATCAACTCATACCTCGACAGGGCAGGAAGCTTCGTGCTCGCCACCAACGACGGGGACCAGCCCAGGATGAGGGTCCTCGGATTCAAAACCGTCATGGACGGCAAGATCTACTTCGGGATCGGAACCTTCAAGGAAGTCTACACCCAGCTCCAGAGGCAGCCCAAGTGCGAGATCCTCGCGTTCGACGGAGAGGACTTCGTCCGCTGGGACGGAAAGGCCGTCTTCAGCAACGACCAGAGGCTCGCCATGGCCGCCGGCGCCGCTATGCCCGAAATCGTAAAGGCTTATATCGACAACGGATGGAACATGGGATTCTTCACCCTCGAAGAGGGCTCCGCGGAGATCGTCTCCGCCTTCGAGAAGACCAAGCTCTTCTGAAACAATACAGGGGGCCAGGCCCCCTCTTTATAGTTTCATTCGTCCCTTATGCGGATCGACTTCTCTACAGGGATGACGAATATCCTTCCATCGCCTTCGTGACCGGTTCTGGCGGCGCTCCTTATCGCGTCTATCGTGATCTTCTCCTCGGAGTCCTCCACCACGACCTCGACCTTAGTCTTCTCTATCTCGTCGATGGTGATAGTGCCGACCCTGTTGGAGAACACGATACCGGACTGCTGTCCGCGTCCTCTGACGTCGGTTATGGTCATCGCCTTTATCCCCGCTTCCTTGAGCGAGTCCTTCACCGCCTGAAGCTTCTCAGGACGGAACACTGCTACTATCATCTTCATATAATCACAACCTGCGGTGCATTATCGAACTGCGATCCCTTATGCGGAGGACTCTTTCGACAGGAATCACGTACACGTCTTCGAAGCCCTCGTACTCCATCATCCCGGAGACAGCCATCGAATCCATGATCATGCTACCCTCGTCGTCTTCCACTATGGCCTCGATCTTGGACCTCTCCATCTCGTCGGGGGAGATGGTCTCACCATCCGGAAAGCTGTTCCATGTCTGCTCTCTGTATCCTCTCACTTCCGACTGCAGCATAGTCATCACATCGGAGCTTCCTCTGGTGATGTACGCGTCCTGAACTCTTTCGGGATCGTATACTGCCATTATCATCTTCATCATCTTTCCTCACATGATGTACGAAGGCTCCACGTGCTCGGATATGTCCGCGCCTACAGCCTGTTCGCTCTCCGTCAGGCGGACTCTCATGAACTTCGAGACCACCCAGATGATAGCGTAGGACATGGCGAAGCAGAAGGCTATGGTCAGGATGACCGCAACAATCTGACCTATGAACAGGTCTATGCTCCCATAGATCAGACCCTCGTAACCTGCCTCCACCATGCTCGGAGCAGCAAATATACCAGTTGCGATAGCTCCCCAGATAGCTCCGAATCCGTGGACTCCGAACACATCGAGGGCATCGTCTATGCCGGACTTGTTACGCATGAAGAGGACTCCACCGTAACAGACTGCTCCCCCGACAGCACCGATTATCAGCGCAGGTCCGGGACCCACATATCCTGCTGCAGGAGTGATCGCGACAAGGCCTGCGAGAGCTCCGGAGACGAGTCCCAAGGTGCTCGTGTGGCCTGCGTGGAGCGTCTGTATGGCCGCCCAGGAAACGAGTCCGGCTGCAGGCGCAATGATGGTCACGAGGACAGCGTTGACGGCTATTCCGTCGGCTGCGAGACCGGATCCTCCGTTGAACCCGAGCCATCCGAACCAGAGCATTGTGAATCCGATGAACACCATCGGCATGCTGTGGGCGCGCTTGATGACCCTCTCGCATCTCTTTCCGGCGAAGACCGCCAGAGCCAGACCTGTGGTCGCAGCACAGATGTGGACGACGGTTCCTCCGGCGAAATCGAGGACCACCAGAACCTGATCGAAGAACCCTCCTCCCCAGACCCAGTGAGCCATCGGCGCATAAACGAGGATCGACCAGATCGCCATGAAGACGACGATCGCGTTGAATCTGATCCTCTCCATGCATGCACCGAGAACGATGGATGCGGTGATGAGAGCGAAGGTCATCTGGAACAGGGCGAAGCCTGTCTCGGTCATCCCTTCGGAGGTGCCGACGTCCATATCCAGGAACAACACCTTGTCGAAGTTTCCTATGATCCCGTTTAAGTCCCCGCTGAAGGCGAGGGAGTAGCCGATGACCGTCCAGGAAACCGCCATGATGCCCATGACCATGACTGTCTGAGCCATGACAGACGTCATGCTCTGCTTTCTGATCATCCCTCCATAGAACAGAGCCACGCCCGGCGACATGATGAATACCAGAGCGCTACAGATCAGCAGCCAGCCAGTGTTTCCTGCATCCTGGGATTCTCCCGAATCTGCCATGCACATGTCCGATAACAGGACCACGGCCATAGCGGCTGCGAGAATCATTGAAATCAATACCATCTGATAATTTCTCATTTGACCCGCCTTTCGAACTTGAAATTAGATTTCGACTAGACAAATGTCTAATCATATTTCAATGTTATTGAACAAATGTATTCTAGAAAGGGAATAATGACGCAAAAACAACATGGATGATACATAAATGCTGTTCATCCGGATGGTTCAAATCGAGATAATTGAACATATATCTAGTTCATGAGAGCTGAAATACGTCCGGAAAAGGGCACATTAGACAAATGTCTAATGGAGGAAAAATACGGATGGATATAAGAGTAAGAGAAAGAGGCGGGTCTCCCCGCCAAGGTTTCAAGCGTTGGGCCAGATCTCGTGCGCCATCTCGCGGAGCACGAACTTCTTAATCTTCCCGGCAGCGTTAAGAGGGAACTCGTCGACGAACTGGACGAACTTGGGGGACTTGTACCAGGCGATCTGCCCCTTGCAGTAGTCGAAGACGTCCTGCTCTGTGAGGTCCGAGTCAGGCTCCTTGATGATGAAGGCCGCGACCTGCTCGCCGTACTTCTCGCTCTGGACTCCGACAACCTGAACATCCCTGATCCCGGGGCAGTGGTAGAGGAAGTCCTCGACCTCCTTGGGATAGATGTTCTCTCCGCCGCGGATGATCATGTCCTTGATTCTTCCGGTGACGTAGAAATACCCGTCGGAGTCCCTGTATCCCAGATCTCCGGAGTGGAGGTATCCGTTCTTGTCGATGACCTTCGCCGTCTCCTCGGGCATCTTGTAGTAGCCCTTCATGACGTTGTATCCCTTGCAGCAGAACTCGCCGATGACTCCGTCAGGGCAGGGCTCGTACGTCTCGGGATCCAGGATGACGGTGTCGACTCCCTGGAGCTTCTTCCCTACAGAGGAGCATTTCTTCTCCATCGAAGGCTCGTCGTACCTGGTCTGGGTCATTCCAGGGGACGCCTCGGTCAATCCGTAGACGATGGTGATCTCCTTCATGTTCATCTTGTCGACGACCTCCTCCATCGCCTTGATGGGACAGGGGGATCCAGCCATGATGCCGGTCCTCAGGGAGGAGAAGTCGAACTTGTTGAACAGCCTGTGGTTCAGCATGCTGATGTACATCGTGGGCACGCCGTACACAGAGGTGCATCTCTCGACCTCTATCGACGTCATCACGTCGACGGGATTGAAGACCTCGCAGAACACCATGGTGACACAGTGGTTGATGCAAGCCATGACGCCCAAGACGCATCCGAAGCAGTGGAACAGGGGGACTGTGATGCACAGACGGTCTTCTGCGCCGTAGTTCATGTTCGCTCCGAGCCAGTATCCGTCGTTCGCGATGTTGAAGTGGGTCAGCATGACTCCCTTGGGGAATCCGGTGGTACCGGAGGTGTACTGCATCATGGTGACGTCGTGGACATCCACGGAGTTCTTTCTCTCGGTATACTCCTCTTCGGTGACGTTGACCGCGAGGGACTTGACCTCGTTCATGGAGTACATTCCGCGGCGCTTCTGAGGACCGAGGAAGACGACTTTCTTCAGATGGGGATACTTCTCGGAGTGGAAGGTCTCCCTGGGCTGCAACTTCATCTCGGGGATCAGATCGTATACGGTCTCGACGTAGTCCACGTCCCTGACCCCGTCTATGAGGAACAGGTACTCCATGTCGGACTGCTTGAGGACGTAGTCGAGCTCCGCTCTCCTGTAGTTGGTGTTGATAGTAAGGAGGATGGCTCCGATCTTCGCGGTGGCGAACATGAGGGTGATCCAGTCGGGAACGTTGGTTGCCCATATGGCCACCTTCTCCCCTTTCTTCACTCCCATCGCCATCAGGCCTTTGGCCACGAGATCGACCTCGGCGCCCCACTCGGTCCAAGAGAGCCTCAGCTCCCTGTCCACATAGACTATGGCGTCGTTGTCGGGGTGCTCGCGGACGCATTTGTCCAGCAGATCGCCCAGCCTCTCGTCACTGGTGAAATTCTCCCTTGGAACACACGGCATGCTATCGCCTCAGATGGGGGCGTACAGCACCGCGTATATCTCAGCGGGACCGTCGACGCATCCGACATAGTGGGGGACGACCGAGTTGTAATAGGCGCTGTCGCCCTCATCCAGGATCGTCTCCTGCTTGCCGTATTTCACGATGACCCTTCCGGAAACGACAATGATGAATTCCTCTCCCTCGTGGATCGCGTATTCCTCTTTGTCGCTCTTCTCCATCCTTATGAAGAGGGGCTCCATGTGCCTGTCGGTCTTACCCTTCCCGAGGGGGAAGTACTGGTAGTTACCGAAATCGCCCTTGGAGGATGCTTCCTCCTTCCTCTCCGACCTTCTGACCACGACAGGGTCTGGATGGAACTGGTCGTCCATGAAAGTGCCGAGCCTCTGTCCCAGAGCACGGGAAAGCTTTATGAGCTGGCCGACCGGCGGGTACGTGCGACCCTCCTCGACATCCTTGATTAGAGCGAGGTCAAGTCCGGAGTTTACTGCGAGCTGCTCCTGAGTCAGTTCGAGCTGTTCTCTGTACTTGCTTACTCTTCTACCAAGCTTGTTCGCTTCGGCCATAAGATAACCTCGCAGACCCCGATGGAAAAGGTGTTAAAATACCTATTCGTAAAATTTATTGAAAAAGTATGGGCTATTGCCCATGTTTGTACTCAGTCGCAGCAGCTGCTATTCTTAGACTGGACTGCATCCTTCCATTTGTCGGTGGTGAGGAAAGACCTCGAGGAATCAGCCACAATTCTCTTGTATAACTTGTATGGGACCGCGAAAGTCATTTCCTCGGGAGAGCAGAACTTGCGTACGAAGAACTCGGAGAGCCCCACTATGCCGATGGGATCGTCGGATTCCCCCTCGGCCTTCGCAAGGGCGTAAAGCTGCTCGCAGGCGTACGCGTTGACGTATTTCACAGCGCTGCCGGGGGCGCGGCGGGAGAAGTTCACCATGTCGGCGAGGGCGAACATCCTTATCGGATCGACGAGGAACACCACGACCTCTATGTCGGCCCCTTTGGACTCGGCAACGTCCACAGGCTCGCATACGACATAATCTTCCGCGGAACCGTAGGTCTTCACCATGTCGAATTCCTTCCTGGCGCATTCCGGATCGAGGAAGAGCTTGCGCCCGGGCTTGTCCGGGGTTCCCTGCGAATAGGATACTGTCATGGAGTCTTTGCTGCCGAAGCCACCGAGACCGAGCCCGCTCCACGCTCCAGAGCATTTCAGCTGTTCGCGGTTGGCGCAGGCGGTCTTGCCGTCCCTGGCGGCAGGAAAGAACAATCCGGGAAGGCAGCAGTGCTCCTCAGATAGGAACCCGGTGCCCTCGACAGGCTCCTTGGTGTGATAGATAGCCACCGCATGCTTGTCGGACATCAGCAGCTTCGAGATCTCATCCATGGTTTTGGATTAATGTTCCACCTATAAAAAAGTAGTAATATATTCTCTTTGACAGCAATAGGATGTCAGCGCCCTTACCTACGACCTTGTTCATCAAACATCCCTTATATATGCCCTTGACGTTAGCATCCAATCAAGAGCCTACGTAACGTCGTTGACCGGTGACTCGCATGAGCACCGTACGACAGCAGCGTCGGACGCCGTCCGAGAGCTCAAAAAGAGGTAGAATCATGATATCGTTCATCGGCGCAGGACCGGGAGATCCCGAACTTCTGACATTGAAAGGAAAAAGGCTAATCGACTCCGCTGACGTGGTCATCTACGCCGGATCTCTGGTCAACCCCGCGGTCCTCGACGGATGCAAAGAAGGCACCAAGATCTACAACAGCGCCCTGATGAACCTGGAAGAGGTCATCGAGGTCATGAAGGAGGCCGAGGCCGCAGGAAAGAAGTGCGTCCGCGTCCACACCGGAGACCCCGCCATCTACGGAGCCCACAGGGAGCAGATGGACGAGCTGGACAAGCTCGGAATCAAGTACGAGGTCATCCCCGGAGTCAGCTCGTTCCTCGGAACCGCTGCCGCCCTCAACGCCGAGTACACCCTCCCCGGAAAGAGCCAGAGCGTCATCCTCACCAGGATGGAGGGCAGGACCCCCATGCCTCCGGGAGAGAAGCTCGTGGACCTCGCCAGACACCACGCGACCATGGTCATATTCCTCTCCATCGGATTCATGGACGAGATGGTCTCCCAGCTCATCGAGGGAGGATACACCAAGGACACCCCCTGCGCCGTCGTCTACAAGGCCACCTGGCCCGACCAGAAGATCATCAGGTCCACCCTCGGCGAGATCGCGGCAAAGGTCGAGGAAGCCGGAATCAAGAAGACCGCCCTCACCGTCGTCGGAGACTTCCTCGGAGACGAGCACGACCTCTCCAAGCTTTACGACAAGACATTCACCACCGAGTTCAGAGTAGGAAAACCCTGAGCTCCGGCAGCAGCCAATTGAAGGAGGATATAATGGCAATAACAATTGTGAAACCCGAAGAGATCGAGGCCAGGAGCATGGCTACGATCGTCTCCGAGCTGAATGGAAGGACCTGGCCCGAACCCCAGTTCTCCATCGTCAAAAGGTGCATCCACACCTCGGCGGACTTCGATTACGCCGACAACCTCGTCTTCTCCGAGAGGGCAGCCGAGATCGGAGTGGAGGCCCTTAGGAACGGAGCCCACATCGTGACGGACACCAAGATGGCCGCCGCTGGAATCAACAAGAAGAAGCTCGCCGAGTACGGAGGGGAGGTCCACTGCTTCATCTCCGACGAGGACGTCGCCGAAGCCGCAAAAACCCGCGGATGCACCCGCGCCACCGTCGCCATGGAGAAGGGAGCGGAGATCGCGAAGGACCACCCCGTCATCTTCGCCATCGGAAACGCCCCCACAGCTCTCGTAAGGATCGCCGAAATGGTCGACGCCGGAGAG
>JAEEGK010009115.1_pt1 | contig 23260 bp, 16 predicted proteins | sample 8958771 | NCBI WGS metagenome assembly JAEEGK01 (sample SAMN16246547, study PRJNA631951) | gut metagenome | biome: gut microbiome; feature: rumen; material: SC-attached | host: Bos | place: Iran: Karaj | collected 2018-10 | reverse complement strand
ATCTTTCCAATATACTCTTTTTCAAAAATTGTAGATTTTATTTTATTTAAAGTAGTTTTTGGACCAATGATAATATCTATTTTTTTAAAATATGTTATAATATAATGTTTAAATAAATCAGATAAATTTTTAGGATTATTTTTTTTTAGTTCTTTTAAATTGTAAATTGTAATACTCGAATTTGTTGAATTTATTGGTAGTTTGTCATAAAATAGACGATTTATTATATCATAAGCCCTTTCCTTTAAATTTAAGGCATCTTTGTTAATATCTTGTACAAAATTATTTATAAGATAATAAAATTTTTGAATTTTATTCTCAGTTTTATTATCTTCATATAATTCATTTGTTTTAGTTAATACTGAATCATTAAAATAATAATCAATACTCTTTTCTAATTTTTCATAACTTAAAGATTTGTTTGACACTTGAAAAAAAAGAAATAATCCTTTTAATATTTTTAATTCAATTTTAATGTTGGTATTATTATTCATCAACATTTTTGATAGTAAATACATTTTTATATATTTATCCTTATTATAATCACCTAAATAATAAAATACTTGTAAAATTCTTTCTTCTACATTTTTCTCTATATAATAAATAGAATAATTTTCATTTGGAAATGTAATATTATCAAAAAAATTCATAAAATTACTTATATTTATATCATTATAATATTTTCCTAAAAAATCCATGAACTGATTTAGATTTGCTTTTCTTTTAATAAAACTTTCAGAAGTTTTGTTTAATAATGAATAGTTAAAATTTCCATAAAAATATACATATACAATCATTGAATCATTTAAATTTTCAAACATATTTATTGTTTGATTTACACTTATATTATTTGTTAAATTTAAGATAATATCACGATAATAGTAATTTTTTTTTATTTTAAATTTCCAATAGGTTTTAATATCATTTTCTTTTAAATAATTATTAAGATGAAGATAATATATTTTAATTTTTGCAATATTTACTTTTGGATTGTATATTATATTTAAAATATTGTCAATTATATTTTTTACTATATCAGAAAAAGCTTTTATTTGAATATTAATACAATCATCATCTCTTATTACATTTATTTCATTTCCTCCTAAAGTAGCTTCTCTTAATTGTTCTTTGATTTCTATTTTTAAATATATATAATATGTGAGATAATTATATATATTAACTGAATTAGATGAATTTATTGTTCCATTTGTCCTTGATAAATAATGAAATAACTTTATATTAACAAAAACTTTTGGAATAAAAAAAGTTCTATCTAATTTTGAAAAAATACATAATGTCTCATTTTGATATATAAGGATATTATTTGTTGGAATATATTCATTTTTATCTAAAATATTTGGATAAATTAAATCATTATATGAAGTAGAGTAAATACTTGGATTAGTTATATTAGATATATTATATTCTGAAACATTTTTTATTATAATATTTTTTAAAATATCATTTTTAGCATAATTTAAACGAAAATATGTTGAATTATTCTTTAAATGATATTTACTACAATCATTAAAAATTTGAAAATGATTTTTACATTTTTCAATTCTGATGTCTTTTAATATTATAATTGAATTATTTATTGTTAGTTGTGATATTAAATTATTTATTTTTTTGTCCATTTTTGATTCATCTTTTGGTAAGAAATAATCATATAAAAAATAATCTAAATTTCCTTTCCTCCAAAATAATTTTAAGGCTAATTGATTTACATAATTTTCCAAATTACTTTCTTTTTCAGAGAAAATAAATGATTTATCATATTCATTCTTTAAAAAATTAAATGCTTTTTCATTATAAAAATTTTTAATATTATTTTCAATATAACTAAAAATGAATATAATCACGTTTTCTATTTCTTCAGCAACAAATGATTCATAATCAAAATTTACTTGAATTGTATATTTTATTATATTATTAAAAGTAATATTTGAAAAAACATTTATTGAACTGATAATTGAGAAATTTTTTAGAAAATTATAAAAACTATTTTTGTCACTACTTTTTAAAATATAATTTAAATAATTCAAATACCCTTGATTGATATATGCATCAGTTCCATTTTGAGTTCCATTAATATAATAAATTATTTTCATATATGGAACTTTATCATCAGATGAATAATTTATTATTTTTTTTGTTTGAAAATTTTGTTTTTTTTCGGTTTTATTAGAAATTTTACTTTTTAAATTATTAAAAGCCTGAATTGCATATGCTTTCATAAGAGAAGTTTTTAAATTAGAAAATAATACAATTTTAATATTTTCACCATAATAATAACTATTAAAATAATTTTGTATTTTTTCATTTAATACCTTTTCATCTTTAAATATTTCTTTATTTCCTTCTGGTAATATTTCTTCACTTATGTTATTATAAACTCCTTCAACTAAATATTTTATCAAATGTTCTTCTTTATTTATATTATTTTCAGATTTTAAATTATAATCAGAATCAATATCAGATAATATGTCTCTATAATAAAATTTGAATAATTTTTTATTCAATGGTGTAAAATTGTCACCAAAATTATTGAGAATATTATAAAAACCATCATTTAAACAATAAAAATTAAATGAAGTATAAAAATTATTAATTGATTTTGACACACCACCAAAATAATCATTAAAGTTTTGTGATAAATTATGTTTGATATTAAAAAATAAAGATTGCATTGTGAGATGTGCAATTCCTTCTTGATTTATATCTGATAAATAACCTGTATTTATTACTACTGAGACACTACTTATTTCTGTTGAAGGGTCTTGAATTAATAAAATTTCTGTACCATTTTTTAATTTAATTAATCCATAATTATTATTATCAAGTAAAGATTTGTTAAAGTTTGGATTAATTATTGGTATTTTATATATATTTTTGCTATCAAAATAGTATTTAATTATCGATATTAATATTAATATTAAAAGTAAAATTAAGAAAAAAATTATAAAATAAGATGAATATTCTTTTTTTTTTAATTTTTTTATTTCTATTAAATCAGGATTATCTTCATTATTAAAAGAAAACGGACTCATAGGATTTTCATTATTAATTAATGATTCATTATCTTCTATTTTTTTCATTTATAAATAAAAATAAATAAAGATTTAAATAAAATAAAAAAAGTAATTATTTTAATATAAATTCCTTAAAAATTATTTAATATTAAATTACCATAAGTTTTTAACAGTACTTGGTCTTTTCTTTCTTTTAGATAATTCACAATAATCAACTCTATAAGTAGTATTACCTGTAGTAGATTGTTTTAAATATTTTTGCATTTTTTTATAATAATCTTTATTAGGATCTTCATCACTTCCATTTTTACCTCCTTTTCTTGATGCTTTAAAAATATCACCATTACCAAAAGTATCAACTTTACCAAAACCTCTTCCATTATTTAAATTATTTTTACCCATTTTTTTTTTAGTAAAATCAGTCATATAAATACTTTTTAATCTTCCACCTAATATACCATCATTACCATCTATATTACCATATAAATCATCATTTAAACCATTTTTTTTACCTCTTTTATTTTTAGCTTCTTCTTCAGCCATAATTCTCCATGGTTCTTTACCTTCTTCAAATTCATTTCCATTTTTACCATCTCCTAAATTATTACTTCCACCTAATAAATTATTATAATTTGGATCATCAAAAAAATATGATCTTCCTATATCTTCTATTTTACCTGTAGTTCTATTTTGTACATATTTCTTTTCTATTGCTACTAAATCTTGCATTTTTTTAGCACTAGTTGACATTAAATCTGTTTCTTCTTTTGGATAAAATCTATCTTTATAATTCACATGTGATCTACGCATTAAATATTCATTTAAATCTGTTGTTATCATTCCATCTGTATCTGGTACTACATTCATTCTTTGTTCTGTTTTTGTTTTAGTTGCCATCATTTTCTGTTATTTATTTTTTAGATTATTTTTATAATATTAAATTGGAATAATATATAAATTTTTTATTTTGATTAAAAAAATATAAAAAATAATAATTGTTATTATTTTTTAACAAATATTAATATAAAATATTGACCTTGATTTCAGTTATTTTTTATACATAAATGATATATTCCTTTTATAAAACTAAAAAAAAATCTTAAAAAAAGAATAATCAACCAATATTATGAATATTACCTTTAAATATAACTATAAAAAATGAAAAATATTACAATTCATTATTATCAAAATATTCTAAATGAAAATATTAAATACCAAAAAAAAATCTTAAAAAAACTTAATATAATACTTAACAAAAAAAAAAACAAGAATGATTTAAATATCTTTATGCCTTACGACATAAAAATGGTGTTCTTAAATAAAAAAAGGTTATATTATTTAAATTCTTTTAGTAATGATATTATAGAATTCATCAAAAGTGACTTTACCATCTCTATTAGTATCAGCTTTAACAATCATATTTCTAACTTCATCTTCAGTGAAACCTAATCCAAGTTCTTTAACTAATTTTGAAACAGATTCAAAATCTAAATCATCTAAATCATCACCTAAATAAAGATTAAAAACTTTTTCTAATCCTTCTTTAGTTTCTTTTTCAGGTGGTTTAATAGTCATCATACCAACAAATTCTTCAACTTCAACAGTACCTGATTTATCAGCATCTAAATCATCCATAATTTTATTTAAAGCTGAATTTTTATTTGAAATTCCTAATTTTGAAAGTGCTGCCATTAATTCATCTTTATCAACTGATCCACTTCCATCTTTATCGAAAAGTGAGAAAGCTTGTTTTAATTCGTTTATTTCTTCTGGAATTAATCCCATTTCGTCATATTTGTCTATTTCAGTTTTTACTACTGATGAACCTCCTGATGTTGTTTTTGTAGTTGTTGTTGTTGTTTTTGTTGTTTTCTTTACTCTGCTCATTTTTTTTTGTTGTATGTTTTATTATTTTTTTTAATGGTATTTATATCAAGATTTTTTTTTTTTGGATATTTTATTTTTTTTTTTTAATTCTTTTGTTATATTAAATTATTAAAAAATTTGTTTAAAAATATATGGTTTTAATTTTTAAAAATGAATGAGAGTAGAATGTCAAAACAACAAGAAGATTTAATTAATAATGTTTTAGATGAAGGATTACATAATTTTGTTAATAAAAATCAACCACAATTTATAAATCAAAATTTAAAATCTAATAATAATGAAAAAGATTATTTTAATCTATCTAATAATACATATTTAAAGAATCAAAATAATAATAATATTAATAAAAAAGAATCATATTACACATCAAATAATAATAATAATGATTGTAATAATGAAATAAATGATAAAAATGAATTTAATGATAAGATTCATCAATATACAAAAAGTTTTGTTTATGATAAAAATTATATTCAAAATTTAAATAAATATGAAGATAATTATTATAATTTACCAAATAATGAAAATAATTATAATTATAGTAAAATGAATTATTCAGAAAGAAAAACTGCAATGTTAGCAGATCCTGAGTATTTACAAAGACTTGATGATAATAATAATTTTATAAGTAATTTAAGAAATATAACATTATATCCAAAAATTTCTAAAACTTTAGATACAATTACTGGTAAAAAAGAAATTGATTTAAATCAAATTACTAAAAAAATAATTAATAAAGAAGAAAAAAGAACAAATATAAATTTTGGTAATCAATTTTATAAAGACTATGATACAATTAATAAACCAAGTATTCAAAAAGTAAAAAAATGTAAATCAAATAATTTCTTTTACCAAAGTAAAGCAATGTTTGAAAAGAAAAAAGATAAAAAAGAAGAAAAAGATAATGAAAATGATATTGATAATGATAATGGAGAAAATATTCAAATTCCAATTTCTGATGAAAATAATTTTGAATTATATATGGAAAAACAAAATAAAGAAGTAGCAGAAAATGAAATTTGGAAAGAAAAATTTGATGTTGATAATGCTGAATATGAAAATTTAATGCAATTACTTGAAGAAGAAAGAAATAAAAATAAATTAATTCAAAATGATATTAATCGAGTAAAAAATAAAGCAAAAAAATTACCAGATTTACAAGATTTAAATGAAAAATTAATTGAAACAAAAGAAAATTTAGAAAAAGAATTACAACAAACTGAAAAAATAAAAGAAAAACAAATTGAATTAATTTCAAAACTTCAAAATGAAATAAACGAAATGAGAAAAATATTAAGAAAAAAAACACCATTTTAAAAAATATATTTTTATTATTTAAAATTTAATTATAATTCTAAATATAAGACAAAAAATTTAAATAATTTTAAATAAAGTGAACCTAATTAAAAGAGCAAAAATAGAACATAAAATTTGAAAAATTAATAAAATATTACAAAGATCTTGTTCTCTTTTAGGGCCAAGAATTCTTAAAGAAACATTTAATAAATTCCAATGTTCTTTTTGTCCAGTTAATAATCTGGTATTATGATTATATTTTGGTAATCTATGTCTTGAACAAGGAACAATTCCAATTAATTGAGGAAAAGAAAATAAAAAATTTAAAATTTGAGGTATAAAAAATAATAAAATTGACTTTGAAAAATGACCATGTATTCCAGCACAAGCAAAAGTCATTCCTGCAAAATAACAATAAGTATCCCCAATAAAACAAACTGAAGGATATTTATTAAATATAAATAAACCTAAAGAACAAGTAAAAAATGGTATCATAATTGACATTGAAAATAAATTTTCTTCAACTTGACCATCATGTAATATAATTTCAATTAAATTATATAAAATAATTGTTAATGAAATAATTAAACTTTGACCAACTTCTAATCCATTAATTCCTGCATAAATATTAATTGAATTAGTACAAAAAATTGAAAGTAAACACATATAAAATTTATAAATAACTCCTAATTCAATTGATTTAATTCCAATAATATTAGAAATAAAATTAGGTAAAAGAATATTTGTTGCTCCACTATAAGCAAAAATTAAAGGGAATGATGCTATTAAAGGAAGAAATAATTTATATCTCCATTTTAAGTCAACTACATCGTCTGCAAAACCTAAAAATGTCATAAATGAAATTGACAAGAGAGATGCATTATATTGTAATTGTTGTTCATGATCTAAATTTAAAAAAATTTGAAATATTATTGTTACTAATAAAAATACTGTGGCAGGGACTATACCTAATGATTCAGGGATTTCTTTTCTATTTGGATCTTTTAAATTATGAACATCTTCACATTTATTTATATCTATTCCTTTTAATCCTGATTTTAATGTCATTGGCATAAATGTTATTGTCATTTTATATGTTATGAAAAAACCAATTAATGCAAATATTAATGATATTCCTACAATATTTATAAATGATGGATATGTTAAAAATTGATTTAAATATAATATAAGATATGTTATTGGCATTCCTATTGAAAATAATAATATTAAATTAAGGACAACTTTTCCATTCTCAGTTTTAACTATTTCTTATATAAATTATATTTACTTTTTTCTAAAGTTTCTATCTCTCCTGTCATTTTAATAAATAATAAATATAATATATAATTATATAATATTTTTTAATGAAATTGTTTTATAATAACTTATAATAAAGGGTATTTTATATCTTTTTTATAATTAATATTTTTAAAATTCTTTTTTTTCTTTATTTAAATTATATATTATTTTATTTTAAAGTGTTTTGTTGTTATAAAAATTATAAAATTGTATTTATAAATTTGAAATAAATGTTTTATTTTATTATTATTCATATATTTTAAAAGTGTAATCACAATTCCATAATTTTTTAAATTTTGAAAAATATTTAAACATGTGTTCTCAAAAAAAATAATTAAAAATAATTAAAAAAATAAAAATTAAAATTTAAAAAATAAAAAAAAGAAATAAAAAAATGCATTCCACAAAATTTTCAAAAGAAATATTAAAAAAACAGCTTCAAGAATGCATGAAACAAGATGACTTAGGATTTTCAGTAGGTTTACTAGACGAAAACGACTTTTATAAATGGATAGTATGTTTCACAGGTCCTGAAGAGACAATATATGAAGGAGGATTCTTTAAAGCGATATTAACATTTCCAGAAGATTTTCCTCAAAATCCACCAGAGATGAAATTTATAACAAAAATGTGGCATCCAAACATTTATAAAGATGGTAGAGTTTGTATATCAATTTTACATCCTCCTGGAATTGATAAATTTAATGAACAAGAAAAAGCAGAAGAAAGATGGAGACCTGTTTTAGGAGTTGAACAAATATTAATTTCTGTTATTTCTATGCTTAATGAACCTAATTGTAATTCTCCTGCTAATATTGATGCTAGTGTTATGTTTCAAAAAAATAGGAAGGAATATGATAAGAAAGTTAAAATGCTTGTTATTCAGTCTATGGAAGAGTTTGATGGATAAATTTTGAAATTTTTTTTTTTTTATGGTTTTTTATTTTATTTGTTTTTATTATAGTTTAAATAAAAAAAACGTTTTTTTATTTTGTTAATTTTAAACAATATGAAATACAATTTAAGATAAAATAAAATAAATTTATTATATAAATTATTATTTTTTTTATAATTTTTTTTTATTCTTTTGTTTCTTTTGCTATTTCTTCTATTTTTTTATTTATTACTGAAATTATTCTTGGCATTTTGTTTTCTTTATATGAGTTTTCTTCTTTTTTATTGTTTTTATAATTCTTTGATTTTTTTTCTGTTTTATATTTTTCTTCTATAATATTTAATGCTCTAATTAAATTATCAAATGATGATTTTTTCATTTTATTTGGAATATTGCATTCACAATTCAATTTGATATCAAATTTATTATTATTAAAATTAATTAATTTTTTATTTCCAATTTCACCATCCAAACAAATATCTTTAATAAAAACACCATTTTTATCTTTATATAATTCAGTTTTTTCAAAATTAATTTTAGAATAATTTTGTCCATCATTCATACTTATTGTACTTTTAAATGAACTAACTTTTTGAATATATATTTTTTTATCCTTAATATGATTTTTATTAACTAAATTGTTTTTAATACCATCATTCATAGTATATTGTTTACTATAAAAATTAACAACTCTACTAACAAGATGAATTTTATTAAAAAATCCCATACAACCTTCTACTTCAGTCACAGAAACAGAAATTTTAGGAGGAAAAACTTCATTATCTAAATAAAACCCTTTTTCATTAATCCATTTCATTTTTCTCAATTTCCAAATAGATGCTCTTTTATTAGGATCTTTTTCCAAACACATTTTTAAAAATTCAATAAAACCTTCACTCATTCTATTATTTGGTATTTTATATTCTCCTTTTTCAATAATATCAAATAATTCAAACATATTATTATTATTTTCACAAAAAGGAAATTGTTTATATGCTAAAATATAAGCAGTAACTCCAATTGCCCAAATATCAAGTGGTTTTCCTCTTAAATTTTGAGATTTGTCATTTTCATCTAATGTACATGTTTCTGGTGCTCTGAAATAAAGTGAGCCTTTCATTTTTTTTCCTATATTATCATTTTTTTTGTCTTTTAAAAGGGAACTTACATTAAAATCTGTTATTTTTATTGTATTTAAATTTGATATTAAAATATTATCTGGTTTTAAATCTCTATGAATAATTCCATTGTGATGAAGATATGATACTCCTTTTATTATATGTCGTAAAAAATGACGAATTTCATCTTCTGAATAATTATCTTTTGTTATATTATTTTTTTCTTTTTCTATTATTTCAATATTATCCTCATTAATATTTTCATAAAAGTCTTTATTTATATAAAAATTCTTATTAATTTCAAATGAATCATTAAATTCATCATATATCATTAATGTTCCTTTTGGACAATATTCTAAAATAAGATATAATTTCTCTTTTTCTTCATCATGTAATATTTCATATAATTTAATTATATTTCTATGATGACATTTTTTTAATATTGCTATTTCTTGTAAAGCATCTTCTAACATTGATGAAATTTCTAAATTCCCATTTTCATCCATTGAAAATCCTTTATTACTCTTTCTTAATAATTTTTTATCAATAACTTTCATTGCATATTGTTGATTATTTTTACATACTAATTTAACTTTACTATATGTACCCTCACCTAAAAATTTAATATATTTATAATCATTATAAAATTTTTCTCCTTGAGAATTCCTTTTTCTATGTAATTCAGTTTCTCTAATTGGTGGAAATTCTTTTTCAGTTTTATTTTTTTTAATAGGAGAAGTATAATTCATTGTAAATTCAATATAAATAAATATTTAATTTTGGAAATTGTATTAATATAAAAAAAAATCTTAATAATAAAATAAATTTGTTTTTAAATAATAATTAAAAAAAAATCAATTTATTAAATTATTTAATTTTTATTTGATTATCAAAACCAATATACTTAAATCCAGCATATTTAGCACCAATATCATTTTCAGAACCACAATTAGCTAAATACAACAAATAAACATGATAATCCTTTAATTCATTACAACAATTATCATTTAAAGCTTTTTCAGCTCTTTGAATAGCATTATTAAATTCATCAAAATCATTTTGATTAACATATTTAAAACCATTAGTAACATCATTACCATCATCACTAATAACAACAGAATTTAATTTCTTTTTACTAAATTCAATTGCTTTTGAAAGAAAAATTTTAGCATTTTGACCAGTAGTAAAACCAGCAGGAGCAGCAAATCTATTTTCATCATATGAATTTACAAACCATAAACTAACATTTAAATTATCTTTATTATTTAAAAAACCAAAGTATTTATGAGCATTTAAAAATTCACCACATCTATTAGATATAATTATATTATCTCTAGAAAATCTCATGGCATCTTGAAATTTTAATGCACCAATTTGATAAAATTTATGATCTTCTCCATTAATTAAAATTCCCTTTATTTTTTTTCCTTTTTCAACGACCCATCCTTCAGGTCTATAAGAAAATAAACCAATATCACCTTTTCTAATTTTATTACCAAAATTATAATCATATATTATTTCATGTGTTTTTTTTGTAAAATTATTACCATCGTAAATTCTACCATCATTTTCCCAATTAAAAGTATCATTTACTTCAACTCTATAAATTTTAATTGTTTTATCTTCATTTTTTATTATATTATTAATTATCATTGCTTCAACAAAATATAATTCAATGTGATCAACAAAATTATCTTCATCTAAATCAAATAATCTTACTTCTAATCCTGCTTTAAATCCAGTTGCTGTTATAAATGCTGCTTCGTCATATGTTTTATATTTTCCATTTTGCATTACATTGTATCCTTCTTCTGTTTTTGTTAACCATTTTTTTTCATTTATTAAATAACCTTCTGGAGTTTTTCTTAAAAATTCTTCTTCTGTTCCTGGAATTGGAAATCCGTTAATACAAAATTCGTTATTTTTTATTATTTGTTTTACTCCTTCTTTTGAGTTTTTACATTTAAAAAATTTATTGTATTTTTCACTTATTACTGTTTCGTCTTTATCCATATTTATTAAAATTGCACATACTAATTTACTGAGACTTCCACCACAACAAAAATCATTTCCCATAAAATATTATAATTATTGTTTTATAAAAATTATTTTAAAATTTATATATGGTTATTAATTATTTTATTTTAAATTATAATTAAAAAAATTATTATTAAATTCTTAATTAAATTTACCAATTTAAAAAGGATTTATAAATTTTCTATAACTATTAAAAATATTATATATCTTATTTTTAATAGTTTATTTATTTTCTCTATTTATAAATCAATATTAATCATAATATATAATTTAGATTAATATAATCTTTCTAAAAACTAAATTATCTGAATGTATACATAATTCTTTTATTTTTTTTTGTTGAATATTATTAAACATTTCCAAATTATTTTCATTTATTATATTAAAACACTTTTTACAAATACAAATAGGAGAATAACCTTCTTTAATATTAAAATGTATTAACGATGTATAAAATTCTTTATTTAATTCACCATCACATATACAACAATAATCAGGAACATCTTTATCTAAATTTTCATTAGTAAAGATGTTACAATTATAAAAATCACTTATTACTTCTTTTTCAATTATATTAGATTTAATATATATTAAATGAGTATTTTTATATTCTAAATTTTGTTCACATGTTTCACAATATGAATTCTTTTCATCTTGCTCAAAATAAAGAGGAATATTATTCAATTCTTTTTTACATTTTTCACAATTTATTGGAATAGTTATTTTTTCACATTCCAAAGGAATTATTAATATTAAAGCACCATATTCTTTTCTTAATATTTTAAATAATTTAGTTATATTATTTTTGCCAGTAAAAATACTTTTATGTCTATCTTTTATTATAATATATATTTTTATGTTTTCTATTTTTTCAATACCTAATTTTGGTTTATATATTTTATCATATAAAAATTTAATATATGGTCTATAATATAATGTATCTGATATTTTTTCAATTTCTTTTAATATTAGTTCTTCAAATTTTTCAATAATATCATTTATTTCTTTTATTGTTATATTTTTAATTAAATATTGTTTTATTTGTAAACTTGTTAATTCTTTATTATTATCTTCATCATCTAGGTCATCAGTGATAATATTAGGTTTAATTAGCTCATCAAATTTTAAAATATTACTTAAATTTCCTGTATAAATTATTTGTTTTGTGTAATCTATAAAATAATAATAGATAATATTTTCATTTGTTAAATCATCTGATTTTTTAATATAAAAAGGAAAAGTGTTATTATTTGATTCTATTATATATGATTTAATATTATTATCAGTAATTGAATATAAATCTTCAAACATTGATTCATATTGTAATATTTCTCCTTTAAAAATAACAACTAAATTTATATTATTTAAATAATTTCTAAATTTATTTATTCTATAATTTATTTCACATTTAATTAAATAATTTTTAGTATAACCAAAAACAAGAATAAAGTTTAATTGATTTGAATTAATAATTTTAATATTTTCTTTCATATTTTTATTTTTTGGATTAATTAATTCAAAATTTGAAGGAAATTCTTGATTTAATAAAGGTATGCATGATATATAATCAAAAAAAATATTTGAATTATTTAAAATTGAAGCTAATGTTTTTATTAAAACAGTATGAATTTTTTTTTGAAAAGCCAAAACTTTTAAAGGAATTTCTAATCTAAAATCTTCTTCTTTATTATTTTTCAATTTTTCATTAGGATAATTTTTATTATAAAATGAAAAAAATTCAGTTGTATAAGTAAAAATGTATTCCAAATCATCCAAATTTAAACCAACAATTTTTGAAAAATTAGTTGTTTGATTTTTCATAACTGAACTTATTTCTTTAGAACTTGTATTAGAATTATTAATATAATTCCTACTTTGATTATCTTGAGGAAATTGATTCATATTTAAAAAATTTTTTTCTACTCTTTTTTGTATTTCAAAAACCATTTTTTGATTACCATATATTCTTCCTGATAATCCCTCATATATTTTTTTAATTTTATATATTTTTTTTGTATTAGTATCATATTGACATATTTCTACTTTTCTAAAAAATAATCTAGTTTGATATATATCATTTATTGATTTTTGTTCCTCAAAAATTTCAATTAAATTATTTACTTGTTCAATATATTTGTTTTTGTCCATTTTTTTTTTCACATTTTTTATCATACTTAAATGAAAGTTTTTAATTTCAGTAATTGCTCTAATATAAAAACTGCTATCTATAATATAAATTAAAGGAATTGATTGATTATTATCACAATATTTAAAATAATTATCAATTATTTTAGATTTATTCTTAATTATAAAATATAATTCTTGATTCCCTATATTAATATTATAAATATTTTTTATATTTCTAAATATATCTATAGCATCATCATGGTTATTTATAGGTTGACAATATATTGGAATAAAATGAAACATGGATATATTATTACTATAAAAATTTGAAATTATTTTTAAAGTATTAATTGACTCATCTGTATCATCAAAAAAAAATATTGTAATAACATTTGAGTATTTACTAAAATCAAATACTATTTCTTCTGATTGATTGAATTTAGGATATAAAGTTAATAATGGAAATTTCAATTTTTTTGGGATTTTTTCATATTCTTTAAATTTTTGATCAAAAGATAAATCAGCATATTCTTTATATTTATCTTCTTGAAATAATTTTTCAATATTTTCTTTAAATATTTTTAGAGGTTCTATATCCCAATTATTATCCATTTTTCTATTTATAATTCTAATTTTTATATTTTCTTCATATTTAGGTTCTTCATTTGAATTTTTATTAAAATTATAATTTTTAGTTATAAGAATTAAAAATTTATTATGTAACTCATCTTTATTATAAATTGATTTTTCTATATCTGAAAATAATTCTTTATTAATATTATGAAAATCACTAATTTCTTTTAAAAAAGAATTAAGAATAGGTACTTCTGAAATTTTACTTAAGTGTCTTTTTTCTTTTCTACCTTCAAACTCATTTTTAAAATATTTTTTTGGAATACTTACAGAGTTTCTTTTAATTGCTATATTTTCTTTTGTAAAGAGTTTAATTGGAGTTTTAGATTTATTATCTTTTGTATTAATTTCATTTTGAAAAAGAGGATTTGGATTTTTTCTTGATAATTTTATTTTCAAACTTTCTCTTCTAAATGAATTATTTTCATTCAAAGTTTTATAATTTGAATATTCATCTAATGAAAATTTTGGATTTACACCAGGAAGATAAGACTTTTTTCTTTTTGAATCTCTTAATTTTATAGGTTCAACAAAATCATTTTGAATATTATAAAAATTATTTGCTGATTTATATAAACTATTATTTACTAAATTGATATTTCTTTTTTTTAAATTTAATGATTGTCTTCTTATATTTTTTTCATTATTTTGTTTTATTATTTTTTTTGGATTTGTATCATCTTTTGATATATAAATCATTTGAATTTTTTAATGACCCACTCCATGATAATTGTCTAAAAGAATTTAAAGAATTATTGAAATGTATTGGAGTTGATTTTGGTTTTATTTTCCCATCAAATAATTTATTAAAATGATTTTCATTATTTTTATTATCAATTAAAATAGTCTTTTTATATAATTGTGAATGTCTTTTTAATGATTTTTTACGGTTATTACTTAAATCTAATATTAGTTCTTTATTATCATTTTGTTGAGATTCAGTATTTTTAGTTTTTATTTTTATATATTGAGGAAAATTAGATTCATTTTTTTTTTGTAATTGAGAAAAAGATCTTTTTCTATTCTTTAATTGACTTATTTCATATGGAATATTATTATCTTTCTCAAATATTGATCTTCTTAAAGAAAATATTTTTGCTTGAGAACTTCTTCTATTATTAATTTTATCTTTATTATCACTATCTAATGGAGATAATAGAACATTATTTGGTGTTAAAGCTCCTCTATTTATAGGTGCTGTTTTATTAAAATCTTTAATTTCATTTGAATTTTCACATCCCATTTAATTTTTTGTATAATTTATATTTTTTTTTATTCTTTTTTTAAATAATAGAAATTAATAAATGTTTTTTTATTTAATAAATGAAATTTTTATCTTTTATAAGTTTATTTTTCTAAAATAATTTTTTTACTAAAAAGACATTTACATGAAAAAAATTTTTCCCAATCAGTTTTAATACTAATCTCAAATTTTCTATCTTTTTTTTTTTTTAAATTTTTTAACATTATTTCATCAATTATAAAATCTAATTGATTAATATTTTCTTTATTAGAAATTGAATTATCAATAATTATATTATTTATATCATTAACTTGATTATTATTTAAATTAATATTATTTATTTCTTCCTTTTTTTCAATAACATTATAATTAGAATCTAACATAATTTCATTATTATCTTTAGAATAATATTTTTGAATAATATCTTTCATTTCATTACAAATAAAAATTAATCCAACTTTTTGTTTACAAAAAGGACATTTATATAATCTTGTATTATCCATAAAACCTAAAAAAGTTTTCAAATTAAAACAACTTAAATGAGTACATTTCCATCCTTTTGCAGGAATACTAATAACATCAGTATCAGTATAAATATCTAATAAACTTACTTTTTCAATTACAATATTATCTAATTCTTTTTTATTTTCATATTTTGATGGTATATTTTCTATTACTTCTTCTATTCTTTTTTCTCTAACATAATCAATTGCTAAAATAAAATCATCTTTTTTATTACATTTTCCATTAAAATTTAATAATAATTCATTTTTATTTATTTTACTAAAATGTTTTAAATTAGAACTTATTTTTAAATTAGTTTTCTTTTTTAATTTTTCAGAAACTCTAAAAGCAATTTCTCTTGTTAATTCTTTTTCTTCATTTAAAGGATTTTGTATCATAATTTTATTTATATAAATATCAAAAAATCCAGGCCATAATGTATTAAATCCTTCTTCATCAATTTTTAAACATCTAAATAAAATATATTCATCTTCTTTAGCATGATTTATATTTGGTATAATTGTTGATATGTCAAAATGACATTTAATAATATTACTATTAGAAAAATCTTTTCCATGAAAAAGTTTTCTAACAACCTTTTTTTTTTCTTCAATAAATAAATCTAAATTTTCTATTTGACAATCGGGACAAATATAATAAGGTATTATATTTAAAAATTTTTCTAAACATAATTTATGTTGATATTTATTACATTTAGAACATTTAATTAAAGGTTTACCATTATAATAATTTAAATTAACAGTTTTTTCCTCTGTAAAACAAGGACAATTTATCTTAATAAATATTTCATTTTCAATATCCATCTTATTATTTATTTGATATTTTATAATATATAAATTTATTCCAATTTTTAAAAAATATTTTATTTATTATATTTATATTTCAAATGAAATAATATTATGTAATTATATTTTTTAATATATATTTATATGCCTACATTAATAATATTAAAATATATATTTAAAAACCCCCGCTATATTTATACCTAAATGCGAGAAGTTTCCTAATCTAAAAATTTATTTTTGTGATAAGAAAAAAAATCTAATTGTTCGTAAAATGCAGGTGAATTTATAATAAAAAAAATTGATACACAAAAATATAATAAAATAATATTATATTCGATTTGAATAATATTTAATCAGTCAATTTTAATTTTAAATTTTTTTTCCATTTTATTCTTTAAATTATCTGAAAAACCTGAAACAGATTCATAAAATTTTTCTTTATATGAAACACTGAATGAATAAATAATTTTTTGAAATGTTTTTTCTAAATCATCAGGTGGATTTTCATAAAAACAAAAAGCCTCACATAACTGTTGAAACGAATTAAAAACATCTTTAGGATTAAATGAAATAGTTTCACATAATCCTTTAAATGAATCTCTTTTTTCAGGTGAATCTTTAATATAAGTTAAACTTAAACAAAAAGTATTTAAAAATTTATCTAAGTATTTACTAACAATTTTAGGTCCTGCTAAAGCCAATCTCCCAATACAAATTGAAATATTTTGAGCTAAAGAAATATTCATCTAAAAATTTAAATTATAAAATATTTTACTTTTTGTAAAGATAAAATTTCATCTAATTTTACAAATATTTTATCAATATATTTTGTTGATTCTTCTGGGAAATATAAAGATAATAATCCAATTGTCCATACTGAATTATTACATACTGATAATTTATCAGTGTCTTTTTCACCTTTTTTTGGAATTAATTCTAATAAAGGAATTAATGTATCAAAAACAATATTATATTCTTTTTTTATTAATTGATATTCTACTTTTATCATATCACCGAAAAGAATTATTACATAATTTTTAATATTTAAATCCTTAACTTTAATTATTTCAAAAAGAAATTCAATGATATTTTTTTTAATAGGTGAATTTTTAATATAAGAAGGGAATTTTTGTGCTAAAGCAGAAATTGTATCTAATGATTTAGATAATAAATCATTTTCAATATTAATTACAGAATAATTAGTATTTCTCAATTCATTAACATTAATTTCAATAATTTTTAAACAACCAGTTAAAAAATAATCACAATAATTAATAAGAAAATTACCACTTACTCTAATAAGAGAAATAACTACTTCAAAAAAAGAAGGAAGTGTTAAAACATCATTTGACTTTACTAAATCATACCATTTTTGAACTAAGCATTTTACTATTTCTTCAACAAATGACTGATTTAAAAATATATCACCATAATAATCCATTATAACTAATAAAGTATCATAAATAGATAATAAATTTGAACCTGTATATTTATCAAATACACTTGTTATTACTTTTAATACATCAAATAAATAAGGCTCAACTAATGTTTTTTTACAAAAAATAATTTCTTGAAAAGTTGTTCCAGCAGCTTCTCTTACTATACTTTCTTTATCTAATAATTTTTTTAAAATCTCAGTTAAAAATTCTTTAAATAAATCATCTTTATTTTCAGAATAATTATCAATTAAAATATATTTAATATATCTTGATAAAGTCCAACAAGTAATTGCTCTAACATATTTATCAGGATGTTGTAATTCTCTTAATAAAAAAGGAATTAAAATACTTAAATGATTAATAACTTGTTGATAACATCCTTGTGCAATTGCACCAAAAGCTAAAATAGATCTTTCTTTAACTAAATCTTCACTTGATTGTAATTCATTTTCTAAAATAGGTCTAATCACATTAAAAGTTTCTTGAGGATAAATAAAAGATATATTATCTAAAATTCTACTACAACATTTTCTAAGAGTACTATATGGATTATAGTCATTTGAACTAGAATTTTCAGAAGAAAATGAACTTCCACTATTACTACCACTATTACTTCCTGAACTACCATTTCCACTTCCATTATTTGAATTACAATTAGAGTTTGAATTAGTTCCATTTGAATTTGTGTTACTTGTTCCTGAACCTGTACCATCTGAACCATTTACACTATTTGTTATGTTACTACTTGTATTACTACTATTTGTAATACTTCTTATTACTAATTCATTTTGAAATTTATTGTCTAAGTAATTTATATCTTTATCACTTAATACCATGTTATTAATTACTATTGGAAGTAAATCTATTAATTTTTGTTTTAATGATTCTTTTATTTTTGGATCTTTTAAAAAATCTTCTTCTGTTGAAATAATATAAACAAAAAATTGAGCAGCAACAAATGATTGATCATAATTTTCTTCAGTGAAATTTTTTAAAAAAAAAGAAAATAAATCATCAAAATATTGATTTACATATATTTTATCCAAATGTATTACAATATACCATACTTTTTCAATTTTAGATAATATATTTTGGTCTTGACTATTTGATAATTTTTTGATAATTGGAATAAATTCTCTCATTTTTTCAAGCATTATATTAGGACATGATTCAAATAAAGTACAAACAATATTTAAGAATATTTTATTTATTTGATTAGATTTAGAATTTTGAAGAGCAAAAATAATTTTATCAATCATCTTATTTAAATAATTTGGAAATTCACTTTCTAAAATATCTCTTGAATCTTCAATTATTAAATTTAATACTTGTGCAGTATTTTCAATAAAGTCTTTTTTATCTAAATTTTGGCATAATATATTAAAAATTTCAGGCCATGTATTTAATCCATAAATACTGATAAAAGAAATAATAATATTTGATATTTCTTTTCTAATAGCAATTTCTCTATCATATAAATATGTCAATAAATTATTTTTAATATAATTAATAGTGTCATAAGATAATCCTGGATTATTTGATTCAATTTGTACTTTAAGAATATTTGCTGCATACAATCTAATATCCATTGATTGTGATGGTGAATTAAAAATAAATAATAAATTTTTTGGAAAATCTTTATCTTTTGAATATGCATCAAATTTCTAAAATATTTAAATGTATTTTTACCTTAAATATGTCTTTTTGTATTTCATTTTTTGGTGATTGTGTTACTTTTAAAAAAGCAATTATTTCATCAATCTTTTGTTGATTAGGGCTCCACATTTGTGTGAGTTTGTTAAAAAATTATAATTAATCATAAATCCATAATCAAAAATTAAACATTAAAAAAATTTTTTATTATCATTTATATTTTTTAAAAGGGATATAAAATTTTTTTGAAAAGAAATTTTGAAAAAAGAGGAATAATATTTAAAAATGATTATTTTTATTTTGGTATTCGTGAGATAAAATATAAAAAATGAAAAAAATTGAAAATGAAAAATTTTTTTTTAATAAATGCTTCTAATTACCTATTTTTTAGAATACATATTGTTTTATATTTTACATTTATATAATAATATTTAAAATTATATCTTATATATGTTTCTTTAAAATAATATAAAATGATTTTTAGAACTTTCATTTTTTTAACCCACAAAAAATCATTAATTATAAAATTAATTAATGTGATTAGAAATCAATCCACATTCAAATTATTTAATTATTTATTTAATTTCTATGAATTTAATAAAAATAAAAGATGAAAATAAAAAATTTTAAAGATATTAAAAAGATATATTATATAAAAAATCTTTTCTGATTTTTTTGATTTAATCTTTTTAAAAACGTTTTTTAATTTTATGAAAAAAATAAGGATTATTAATACATGATTTATTATATTAATAATTAAGCAACTTTTTTTAAAATAATATCATGATTTATAATTAAATATAATATGATAAAAAATAAAAAAAGATTCAATTATTAAATATTTGAAGAAAATTGTTTTTATTTTTTATAAAATTGTTTTTTATCTTAAAAAGAAAAAATTTTCAAAAGATAAATAAAAATTAATAAGATTAAATGTGTTAAATATTTTAATTAGATATTATAAATAAAAAAACTATTTCAAAATATTCAAAATGAATATTATTGAGCTATACAATTTTAATGATTTTTTTGAATCATTGTATATTTAAATAAAAAAAAAATTTTATAAAGTTTTTTATTTTTTTTAAAATTAATATTTAATTATTAATAAACTCAATAACAATAATAAAATATTTTACCATCTTTAGTAATGAATAAAAATAAAAATTTTAATACACAAAATACATTGATTGTATAATTAATACATCAATTTCTTTTTCCTTTAATAATAAAATATAATAATTGATTATTCAAATCCTATTAAAATTTGTTATTTTTATTGAATAAAAATTAATCAAATTTATTTTATACTCTCAAGTAATTTTATTTATAAATTTAATTTTAATAGGAAAATAATTTTCCTATTTCCCTTTCGAATAAATCATTATCTTCATCAAATTTATTTTTATAATCATAACAATTAAAATTTATGATATGTTTATTTAAATCTTTTTCAAGCATTTCAAATATTTCGTTACAATTTAATGAATTTTTTTTTTCATCATAATTATTTTTATTTTCATTTTGATAAGTAGAAAATTGAGAAAATGAATCATTAAGTAATAATTTTTTTTCATCATTATTAAAAAAATGACTTGAAATATGTTTATCTAATTTATTTTCATCAGAAAATTGTTTATCACAATAAATACAAGGAAATATTTTTTTATCAGAATGATGAATTATAATATGATTTTTAAGAATACCTTTTCTTCTATAATATTTTAAACATAAAGGACATTGAAAAGGTTTTATTCCAGTATGAGAAGTATTATGTTCTCTTAATTGACCTAATGCTTTAAAACTTTTTTGACATTTATCACATTTAAAAGGTCTTTCTCCAGTATGAATTCTTAGATGAGTTTTTAAATTCCCTTTTTCATTAAATTTTTTTAAACAAAATGAACAAATAAATGGTTTTATTCCAAAATGTGTTCTTAAATGAGCTATCATTTTATTTTTATGAAAATATCCTTTTAAACATTTCTGAAAAGGGCATTTAAATTTATAATTATTTTGAATATTTTTTTGTTTATATTCTATAAATTATGAATATTTTTTATATATTTACCTTTAAAATAAAAAAAAATCAATTTTTTATTTTTTTCATTTACACAATACTTTTGATTCATCTTCATTCTTATAATTTTTTTTGTTTATTTATGTTTATTTTGATAATGAAGAATTTTAATAATTAATATATAATTTATAAAATAATAAACATTTATGAAATAATTAATATAAAAAACTATTAATATTAGACTTTATTTATTATAATAAAATTTAAATAATAAATAAATTAAATAAATCTTTTAATTTTTTATTATTTTCTTTTAATAAATTCAAACCATTATTTTGTTAAAATTTTAAATTATATAAAATTGTATTTATATTATTTATCTTGGAAACCCCAAACTTCAAGTTTAATAATTATAAATTTATCTTTTCCATTTAAAATAGGATTTTTATAAGTTTGAGTTGGTTTTGAATATCCTGAATAAAAATCATTTTCTAAAGTTAATGAAAAATAATCATCAGAACATCCAAAAGCAATTTGATTATCATCTCCATATAAATAATGTTCATTAATTCCAGTAGCATTATAAACATGAATTCTATTTTCTTTATAAAAAGTATATAAAAAACATTCACCAGTTCCAAAAAATTTTCCACTATTATTAAATTCTTCACTTGAGTATGCACCAAAAATATTATTATCATCATCTTTAACTGCAAAAATTAAATTATTTTCACCAGATACTTTTTGATAAAAAGTTTTCATTAAACAACCATCTTTTGAAATAGAATATATTAATCTTAAATTACTATATTGATGATAATAAGGTAATCTTGAATGTAATTCCATTAATTGAGTATTATTAAAAATTTCACTTTGAACATTTGTTTCTGGTGTATATTGAATGGTATTTTGAATTCTAAAATAAGGGTAATCACCAAAACTTTGGTCCTCTTTACAAATATCTATTGCTTCTATTGTTTGGGGGACTATTGTTTCCCATTCTTCATTTTTATATAATTCTAATATTGTATTTTCATTTTTTGGCTCTTCATAATTAATTTGCTCAAAATCAGGAGGAATAGTATAATTTGTTAAATTTTCATTAAAAGAAAAAGACATTTAAATGAAACAAACTAAAAAAAATACAATATAAAAAAATAAAATAAAAAAATAATTTAATATTTTTTATAAAATATTATTGTAATAATTATTTGTGATATAAAAATTTGAATTGGGGATTGGGGATTGGGGATTGGGGATTGGGGATTGGG